>Ga0210124_1001109_pt1 | contig 12076 bp, 17 predicted proteins | sample Muzzi_PWC_D2_FD_185554 | JGI IMG/M metagenome (GOLD analysis project Ga0210124, IMG submission 185554) | Wetland microbial communities from San Francisco Bay, California, USA, that impact long-term carbon sequestration - Muzzi_PWC_D2 (SPAdes) | ecosystem: Environmental > Aquatic > Marine >... | reverse complement strand
AAATCCAAAGGCGGATTAATATATCGCTTGAAAGTTCAATTTTAAGAGTTAAAAATTATGAGCATCAATCAAAAATTTACGAAAATTGAAGCTTTCCTACCGAAATCAAACTTGTGATTTCTTGCCATAAGCTGCACCGTCCAAAACAACAATTGACATGCAGATATCATATTTTTATGGTGTTAGGTCAAGTCCATCCCATCACATTAAATTTCATAAATCGCAAATCTTTTTAAAATTACACTTGTATCGGGTCCTTTCATCCTCTATCTTTTTAAAGAACTTTTCATCTTTAGGTACGTTATTATCAACATCTAATAGCAAAGATTTCATGTCCGCCACACTTCCCTTAATGTATGATGAGGTATCCCTTATTTCACCTTCAGTAATTGTAAATTCTGCTTTTTGATCAGACAAAAGGTTATACTCAACCAGTCTGATATTTTCCGGCTTGATACCTCATCTGTCCTGACAATACATTGCATAACAGGAAAGCTGAAGTGATATATCTTTGCTGGTAGTCATTCCTGTTTTCCAGTCTATAATCGTTATCCCATCATCGTTTTCAAAACTGCAATCGAGAACAGCCCATATCTTTATGTCATCTAAATAAAAGTATGAAAAGTTCTCGACCTCCAGCCACTTTTCTTGTGGAAGATCCTTCAGTAAAGCAAAGACTGTAGATGGTCGTGATAAAGTGAGCCAAAAATGGTCGTTTAAAAATGAGCCACCTGGATAGAGATCTGGGTTTAATGATTACATTAGGATTTTTAAACTCAGAAATTAGCAGGAGATCGGTTTTGAAAAAAAGGAGACCATTTTGGACATCATTATGCTGCATCGAAAAGGGCTGAAGCAGCGAGCCATCGCCCGGAAGCTGGGTATCAGCCGTAATACCGTTAAAAAGTATATCGAAAACCCTGAGCTTGCGTTTGATCCGCCACAGCCTCGTAATCGGAAGAGCCTGCTTGATCCATACAGTGACAACATCAAGGTCTGGATCGAGGAAGACAGCGACTACACAGCTACCTGGATCTATGATCGATTGAGCAACATGGGATTCATCGGCAGTTATGAGATCGTCAAGCGAAGGGTTCGCCGAATCAAAGAGAATTACCATAAAGTGGCCTACATGCGTTTTGAGACCGAGCCTGGATATCAAGCCCAGGTGGATTTTGGTGAATTTCAAGTGGCGAAGCCAGATGGCAGTGTGTCAAAGTTATTTTTGTTCTCGATGATATTGGGTTATTCCCGCAAAATGTATGGGGAGCTGATTGAGCGTTGTGATTTACCGACCTTTCTTGATTGTCATATTCATGCATTTGAATATTTTGGCGGGGTTCCGGAGCAGATTCTGTACGATCGGATGAAGAACGTCTATATCGGCAAAATCGCGGGCAAGAAGAAATTCAACGATACGCTGATGGGGTTTGCGCTGCATTATGGTTTTAAGCCGGAAGTAGCGCCTGCATATGCTGCCTGGGTCAAAGGAAAGATAGAACGACCCTACAGTTTTATCCGTGAAAGGTTCTGGCGTGGATACGGGTTTATCTGCATTGATACCGCCAATCGGGATCTTTTGACCTGGCTTTCCAAAAAAGATGAACGAGTTCACGGCACGACGCATGAAGTTGTACAAGACCGCTTTTACCGTGAAAAGCCTCATTTGAATATTTTGCCGCGCCAAGCATTTGATACGTCCTATCGGGTCTATCGTAAGGTGTATAAAGACTGCACCGTTCGCTTTGAAGGCAACAGCTATGTCGTACCTCACGATCTTGTCGGCAAACAAATCATATTACGGGTTAAAAAAAGCACCATGAGAATCTTTTACAACGATTGTTTGGTGGTAGCTTACGACATCCCCAAGGGCAAAGGTCATCTGGTTCAAGACAAGCGATTCTATGAAGCCTTAAAAAAAGACCGTGAGATGAACAAACGCAAATATAAAACTGGCCGCCGTATCAAAGGTCGGGCCAAATACACGATCAGCCCGAGCAAACCACAATACGCCATGGACGTTCAGGTTCGGCCCCTCTATATTTATGACCAACTGGTTGAGGAGGTGCGGCCATGAGCAATACGCTTGTCCTTGATCGAATTGAATCCAACCTGACACGTCTGCGCTTGTCGAGAATCAGAGAGATATTGGAACATGTTCTCAAGGCATCCGAAAAAAAGGATAAAAGCCATCTCAGCTTTCTGGATGAGCTCCTGGAAGAGGAGGTGGCACATAAGGAGCAAAGACGGGTGGAAACCGCCCTGAAGATCTCCGGATTGCCGTTTATCAAGAGCATCGATGAATTTGATTTTACGTTCCAACCCAAGTTGGATCGACAAAAAGTCATGTCATTGTTTGATCTCACGTTTATCCAGCAAAAAGGAAATGTGATCTTTCTTGGGCCTCCGGGTGTCGGTAAAACCCATTTGGCCGTCTCATTGGCATTAAAAGCCTGTCAGTTCGGGATGAGCATCTATTTTACCAACATGGAAGATTTGACCAAAAAGTTAAAAAAAGATCATGAAGCCGGGCGTCCGGGAAGAGGACGCAGCTATTACAAATCGTCTTTGGTCGTCGTTGATGAAGTGGGGTATACGCCCATCAATCGTGAAGAGTGCAATCTGTTCTTCCGGTTCGTTGCCAACCGTTATGAAAAGGCCAGTACGGTCATTACTTCGAATAAGGCATTCTCCGACTGGGCAGAGCTGCTACACGATCCGATCATCGTCACGGCTATATTGGACCGACTGTTACACCATAGCGTTGTGATCAATATCAAAGGAAACAGTTATCGTCTGAGAGGCAAGGTAAAAGAAAATATGGTGAATGAGCTTCAGAAGATAAATTAATGTGGCTCAATTCTCACGACCGAAAATGGCTCAATTTTAAACGACCGTTGACAAAGACTTCAGATCCATAAAAATTCCTGAGGCATTGCTCCACATCTTCCGCCACCTTTTCCACTCATCATCCGGTAGATCCACATCATATTCATGTTCAAACAGCGCGCAGGATTTTGGATACATGAGGTATCGACTATTCTTAGAAGATCGGAAATCATCTCGCATTTTGTTAATAGTGATGGAAATAATTTCATCCACATCCAGGACTGCTATGCCCCGTTGCAGATTCTTTAGGGTGTGTTTAATGCACTGATGAACATTATCTCCTTTCCATAAGTAGTGGTTTTTGAGGTTCTTTAGAATATAAATCTGTCTGGTTCTTTCAGGAGCGTTTTGTTCCCAACCTCCCCAGTATGCATAGTAATTGAAATAATATTGTCTGGGGCAAGTCTGAAAGACCTCATCCCTGGATTTGGACCAGGAAAATTCATTACGAAATTCAGTGATTTTATTGAAATCGTTTTATTGGGGTTGGAGTATTTATGCATGATAAAAATATTCATTGTCTATCAATCTTCCCCATAAGCCTTTGCAACCAATAGCTCATCCTTAACATATTTATACCCCATTGCCTCAAGAGCCTCAACGATTTTATCAGTATCCGACGGATCGAGATTCAAAAATTCGTATCCCCTCTGTCGGTTTCTTTATTAACTCCCACATAAAAATATAATATTCTAAGAATTATTATTCACCTAATCTGATCCGCTTCTATTCTTAACAAATCTATGATATTTCCCAACCCATTTTGACAATCCTTGAAGTTTTGGTTTTTTTCAGTTGTTTCTTCGTTCATATATAAAGAGCGATTAATCTCAATCATAATGGAATAAACATTTTTATTATTCTGATGGAATTTACTTGGGACAAGCGAACCAGAAAAGGGTCGATTAATAGCACACTTAAATCCTTGTTTTAGAAATCCCACCTCTGCCGCTTTGCACAAAGATGCAGGTGTATGAAATTCATCAGTGCCGATACATATATCCGGTCTATCCGACTTCTTGTCAAATTCATATGGCAATGGCTTTGATGGAAAGCTATGACAATCAAGAATTAAAGCCCGTCCATGCTCAGTTAGCTCCTTTTTTACCGCGTTAGTAAGTAATTCATGGTGAGGCTTATAATATTTATTAATAAGAGATTTTCGTTCCGATTTCGACGGAGCTTTTCGCAACATTTTGCCATCTGATGTTTTCGTGTAAATTACTCCCATACCAATACTCGCCATCGCTTCATATGAATCATCAAGAAAGCGTTCTGGATCAACGATTAGTCTTGATATCGGAAAAATTATAACTGAATCTGACTCTATTGCATGATTTCCGAAAAGCTCATCCGTATAGGCATCCGTCATAAAAATTAGTTCGTTTTTAAGTTGATGATCTTCAAGGTCAAAAACACTAATATATTCTTGAGGAATAACTTTAGAGCTATGTGGGATATGAAAAATCAATTCTTAAGAAATGTCCTTTTTTAAGGGCTAATAAGAGATGATCTGTGAAGATTTATTAAAGTTAGAAACAGCAACATCAACGGCGGCACAATACATTCCAATACGGGTTCGATTACAATTATAGTAATGGCCCCAACAACATTCATATGCTCTGGCAGACTCTTTATTGTCCTGCATAAACCGTATTACTTTTTCACCGGAATGAGGACCTTTTTGAGTAATCTCAGCTTGCGCAACAAAATCGGTTCCTCTATTGGTTTTAAGTTCAGATGGTCCACTTTTCTCAAGCCAGTCATATGCTTTTTGAAATTTGTGTTTAAGTTGGAGAGTTCCTTCGTGTGGCTTGAACATTTATTTATCCCATTTCCATTTTTTCATTCTGTTTCTTTGTTGTGCCCAGAGGCCGTTCTTAATACATAAAAGGAAATTTAATTCATTGCATTTTGCAAAGTAATAATTCATTTTTCAGGCCCCTTTCTGCCTTATTGAATGAAAACACAAAACCCCACCTCTATGAGAATGGGGTTTTTTAATCACATATGGCTCTCCCTCGCTTTAAGGTTTAAGCATTTTTAAATGTTATTCGTTAGTTATCATAAGATTTTGATTAAAGTCAATATTCAATCCGGTCGATATAGGATATAAGATGATGAAAAAAAGTTGTTTAATCGGATTGTGGTTCTGAACTCGATGGGGCTAAGCTGCTATTCCCTTAGATAAGGGTTCAAAAACAAATTGTACGATTTCTCTTACTAATAAATGGTGTGGACGCAATAGGAACATCTTTTTGTTAAATGAATGGAGGATCTGAACAATGAAAACTTTTTTTAGCATCCTGACAATTGGCTTGATAGTAATTGGTTTCGTAGCACCAATAGCTTGGATTGGAGCTGTAATAACTGGAATTATAGCAATAGGAAGTGCCCGCGCGGGTAAGCGTGCTGATGGAAAAGCCAAAACAGGAGGTCTCTTTGGGGGTCTTTGGGATAATTTTCGGGTTGCATCCACCATGATAGATTGCCCGTTTTGTAAATCAAAAATCATGAAAGAAGCATCGAAATGCCCAAATTGTGCCGAATGGGTTAAAAAACCAGAATCAGACTCTCAAAAAACTTACATAAAAAATGAATCTGCCGGTTCTGGAAGCATAAAGGCATATTTTCCAAATTTGGATTGCTTGAATCAGTAATACTTATCCTCGTTGGATTTATTAGTATTGGCTTTATAGTCAGACAATTAACTTAACTGGGACAGATAATTTTGCTATAATTATAGATAGGGATTATCCATAATGAAATGGAGGAATAGTTACATGAAAAGACAATTGATAATATTGATAGCTAGTTCTGTTTTCTGTCTATTTATAACAGGGGAATTGTGGGCTGGTTGCAGGAGTTATACGGACCCTTACGGGAACACATCCATAAACTGCGATGATGGAACGACAGGGCATGTATATACAGATCCATATGGAAATACAACTGGAAATGTTGGAGGCAAGAGATACAATACCTATACAGATCCATATGGAAATACAACTGGAAATATAGGTCGTGACAGGGTAAATACCTATGTAGATCCATATGGAAATACAACTGGAAATGTAGGTGGTGGCAGGGTAAATTGCTATACCGATGCTTACGGTAATACCATATGCAATTAGCATGAAAATGGCCCCGCCTCAAAAAAAGATTTATGGAATCTTGGAGGGTCTGACCATGTTAACTGTTTGATATAGTGACAGAATGCTGAAAAAGCTGGGTTGTTTTTTAGCTTAGAACTGTGTTTTTATCATGGAAATGGGCCTTTTAAGATATTTTTAGCAGATCACATCTTCCCTCAAGCCTGTGATAAGAGAATATTATAATAGCAATCATACTTTTTGAAATCTCATCATAGATCCGCCCCAAACGTAAAGAATGTAACCCAATATTATTCATTGTAACAGATAAACTTTTACATTTGACATTCATATTAATAATTGAGATAAAATACTTATAATTCCAACCTATTATTAAATAAGGAGCCTCCCATCATGACACTCACTAAAGCTCAGATCGTAGAATCAGTCCAGAATCAGACCGGTTTTCCCAAGAACAAATCATCAGATCTGGTTGAATCCCTTTTAGAAATTATCAAAAGAACCCTATCATCCGGTGAGGACGTATTGGTATCTGGGTTTGGAAAGTTTTGTGTAAATGAAAAGAAGGAACGTAAAGGGAGGAATCCGGCTACCGGTGAAGCTATGATGCTGGTGCCAAGGAAAGTGGTTACGTTTAAGTGTTCCGGTAAATTGAGGAATAGTATTAATGGACAATAGCCGGCTTGTTTATTCAACAGAGTCAGGCCGAATCTGTCATTCCTGCGGCCAACCAACTACGAAATGCACCTGTAAAAAGAAAAAAACCGCTAAAAAGCAATCAATTTACCCTGATGATGGAGTTGTAAGAATAAGGAGGGAGGTTAAAGGCCGAAAGGGAAAAACAGTAACGGCAGTTTTCGGTGTCCCTCTTAATGATAAAAAACTTAGGCAATTTGCCAAAATATTGAAACAGAAATGCGGCACTGGCGGTACAGTGAAAGATGGTGTTATCATCATCCAAGGTGATCACAGCGAGACTCTTCTGAAAGAGATCAAACAACAAGGATACACTGTAAAGCTTGCCGGTGGTTAACCTTCATTAGCTTTTGATAGGAAATCTCATGTGGTCATTCCTTGATAAAATACCTTATTCGATACTCATTGTGTTTTCGATCATTATGATCCTTCTTCCTTTTAAACCCATGCCCCATTTTGTGGAAAAATTGATCATGTTAAAAAACGGAACCCTGAATAAACCCATCGATATTTTTGACCTGTTTTATCATTCGGCACCGTTGATTCTTTTGATTATTAAATTTATGAGAGATTATTCAACCAAATGAAATAGTAACGCCATGTTTATTTTTCTTGATACAGAGACAACCGGTACAGATGAAGATGACAGGCTTTGCCAGATTGCTTTTAAAACAAAAAAAGGAATGTCGTTGAATTAGTGATGTTGGTATGGTATCCCACTTGTTAGAAGTAACGATTCAGATGAGTATTGACTCAAACACAAAAGAAGGTGAAGAAATGGAGAACGTGGAATGGGAAATTAAAGGTGATAAACTTATTATTGAGATAGATTTAACGAAGGACTTCGGACCCTCTAAATCTGGAAAAACAATAAACATCGTCAGTACACGGGGTAACCAGAAGATCGAGGGAACTAATGCTATAATCGGTTTGAACGTTTACAAATACCCAGAGGACGTATAACACCCCCCGATTCAGTCAAACAAATTTAAAAAACTACACATTGACACTATACATTTCAAAAGCGAAAGGAGTTAGATATATCTCTAACTCCTTATAAATAGTTGGTGATCCCAACGGGGTTCGAACCCATGTTACCGGCGTGAGAGTGCGATTTAAAGCGTATTCTGCCTGATTTTATTACCTTTTTTTACCGTTAAAAGCCGTCTTGTAATGTCCATTCCAAGAATTTCATTATGAAGAAATTTTTAAATAGTTTTTTAGTATGAGCGGATTGCAATCTCATGCAGATTTGAAGGTCATGAGTTCCTGGATGACGTCATCAAACGTGCCATATATGTATTGTTTGAGTTGATGATCATCCAACTCTTTAAAGGCGTTAGCGGGCCTTTGCTCAGAAACCAATAGTATGCCTTCGGAATCTAATGTTTTAAAAAAATCGGTTAAGTTTTTTAAGAAAGTTTTAAACCACGGTGAGTGTGTTTTTGCGAATTTCTTAAATTCATCCATTATCATCGGCCTCAGGCTGGAGCTTCCTGTCAGAATATCAAAGATATAATATAGATCCTTAGCCTTTTTTACGTCGTGTTTTCTACGTGTAAAGATCAAGCCTTTGTGAAAAATGTATGCTGCCGGAGTCGGTACTTTTGCCTTTAAAGAAGACGGATCTCTCAAAACTGAGGGTTCATCAACTGTCACTTCAATAACATTATCAACAATAATTGATATAAATCTCAGAGCCTCTGCATGTAAATCTTTCTGAACTTTTAAGACGATGTCAGAATTTGAACCTGTCTGGTCTGTCAGAAATTCAATTTCGACTTCTACGCCTTCGATAATACCTTCATAATGAATCAATGGGGGGTTATCTCTGCTTTTGAATCTTGCCTCAAAACCTGCTTCGATAAGCAGCTGATCGATTGTCTTGTTGCCGACAACTGGAACTTCTTTTTTTACCATAAAATCAATATCTCCAGTATGCACTGGTTCATAATCTCTATTCTGAAGAAGATAACGGTAATAAAGAAATGGAGCCCATCCACCACCTACAATAATTTCATGCAAATAACCACGAAGTATCCAGAGTGTTCTGAGAAATCCAACGGTCAAAACGTCGTTCATTTGCTATTTACCTTAGGAAATAATTCTTTTAACTGTTTATCGAATAAATGCTCAGCCTGTTCTCGTCCTCGAATCGGATAGTCATAAAGGTCCAGATAAAGCTGTATATCTGAGACAACGCAAAGATTTGTTACAATCCGACTGTCAAAAAAGACTGATTTTTTATAATATGGAAGCATAATAACCAGATTAGCTCCTTGATCGGCACTGCTCAGTTTCAGCTGTTTTTTGAAGTATTCAATATCTTTTTGGTTTCGAACATAAACATGGACCTCTTTAAAAACGGAATGCGGGGAGATTAGGGAGGCTCCTGCCTGAACACTAAGCGCGTATCCTACATCACCTGGGATTTCTATTTTACTGAGTTTAGCCAGGATATCAGATGAACTTTTGGTCATGCAGAAAAATCTAAATAACCTATTTTTCTTAAGATTATATGCCCTGACCCAATCGTCCAATATCCCTTCCGGGGATCGAAGTCGCAATTTACTTTTCGTTCGAACGATATAGTTCCTTTTTTCTAATTCTCCAGCAATCCGTGAAACATAACCCGGGTTAAGTCCTGTTTCCTCGGCCATTTCTCTAATCCCCCAAAGATGCTCTCCTTCTTTCAATATAGCTCGAAGTATAAGAGATGCTTTGTCAGAAAAGGGATTTCTTCCATTTCTTTTCTCGGGGAATTTGTTAGGGAAACCCACCCGTTCGACATAAAAAGTATTATATTGGAGATATACATTTCCAGACAGATCGATGAAAAAAACGCCTTCGTTATGGCAAAGCTCCCGTCTTTGAGGACTTAAATATCGAGCTAATATTACAGGGACCTCGTCATTGTGTCTACATACCGATTTGAGTCTCGAAATTTTTTGAATGAAAACAGGTAGACTGTTATGAACCGAAACCTCGATAATTAGTCTAAAACTCAGATCTCCGAACGTTACATTAATAATCGCATCAAGGTTATCAAAATCTTTCGCTCCCCTTTTAAGATCAAATTTGAATTTTAGATCTTTTACTTGAATCAGTTTAGGTAAAGAACTTTTTAGCTCTTTTATGATTTTAAATTCGACCCCCATGTTGCCTATGCTCCACATGTTGTCCATTTGGGCAACATATTACTAATTGGCAACAGGGAAGTCAATGATAAAAATTTAATTCAAAATAAAAAAAATGTGATCATAAATACAGTCTTTGGAGAATATTGTGGGGAATTGAATTCAGAGAAAATAAAAAGGGAGCTGTGATCTAACATAGCCCCCTGAAATAATTGTTGGTGATCCCAACGGGGTTCGAACCCGTGTTACCGGCGTGAGAGGCCGGCGTCCTAACCACTAGACGATGGGACCTTGAAAAATATATGATTATAGAAATTGGTTTCCCTTGTCAAATAATATTTATTTGCTAATCCTCATGCACCGGCTTCTTGCCCTTTCTGAATCCGAATATCAAATAAATCAGCCATCCCACAAACGGAATCAAGGCAATGATTCCCCAGAGTGCTTTCTTCCCGATGGTCCCGAAATCTTTGCGCACAATGTCAACAATTGCCAATATCGTCAACAGGTAAAACACCACACTGATTTTTATCCATACAATGGCAGTTGCAATATCCAATTTGATCCTTTCATCTACTTCGAAAAAAATAATACTTTAGTCCTATGAAACAGATCCATTTCAAAGGAGCTTCAGGTATGATTTAATTTTGGGCTGGAAGCTGTCTGAATGGATTAGGGATCGTTTTGAAAGAACCCTAAGCGATTTAACTTTATGGATGAAATCCCCTGTTAAAGCAGAGACCTTTATGAATAGCCCGGGCAGGTTCTTTCATTACGAGCCCTTATTCATGAGTTCTTTCAGAAAAAATTAAATTATTCCTGAAGCGGTAGTGTTCTCAAAAGGCTAAAGTGTTACGAGAGAAACTAATGTCATGTCACACTTGAAATGGCGTAAAATATATGATATTATTTCTTCATAATCAACCTCTATTACGGAGGATCATCTATGAAGAAATTTATTGTAACCCTGACGGAGGAGGAACGCAACTTTTTAAAACAACTCACATCCAAAGGAAAACATCGAAGCCAGAAAATTCTAAATGCACTTACCTTATTAGCCTGCGATGAAGGGGAATACCAACTCAAACGTTCTAAGAACGAGGAAATCGCCCGGGTGCTGAACACAAGCATGAGGAAGATTGACCGTGTAAAGAAACGGTTCGTGGTAGACGGGATTGATGTTGCTTTGCATGGCAAGAGAGGAAGCCGAGTTTATGCCAAAAAAGCTGATGGCGATTTTGAAGCCCATCTGATTGCATTAAGTTGCAGTAAGCCACCTAAAGGTTTTGTGAGGTGGAGTTTAAGATTGTTGGCGGACAAGGTTGTTGAGCTTGACTATATTGACAGTATTTCTCACGAGACGATACGTCGTGTGTTAAAAAAAACGAACTTAAACCTTGGCAGCGCAAAGGATGGGTAATTCCACCGACAGAAAATGGCAGTTTTGTGGCACACATGGAAATGGTTCTGGACGTTTACAAACGTCCTTTTGACTCAAGGTACCCGGTAGTATGCATGGATGAGTCACCAAAGCAGCTGATTGCCGAAACCAAGACGCCAATTTCAGGATCGCCGGGCCAACCGGAAAGACATGACTATGAGTATAAGCGTTGCGGTGTGTGCAACATATTTATGGCTTGTGAGCCTTTAGCGGGCGAGCGTATGGTAAAGATCACTGAAAGAAAAACCAAGAAAGATTGGGCTGTTTTTCTGGAAGAGATTGCAAGCCACTACCGAGAGGCAGAAAAGATAACATTGGTAATGGATAATTATAATACGCATACACCGGGCGCTTTGTATGAAACATTTCCTCCGGATCAGGCAAAAACACTATGGGACAGATTCGAGTTTCTTTACACTCCCAAGCACGGGAGCTGGCTGAACATGGCTGAAATAGAGTTGAATGTTCTCATCGGCCAATGTCTGAATCGGCGAATCGATGACATTGAGGTTGTCAGAAGTGAGTCGTCAGCCTGGCAAGAATTCAGAAATAACAAAGACGCTAAGGTAAATTGGCAGTTCACAACCAAGGATGCGCGGATAAAATTAGATCGTCTTTATCCGACACTTAACGATTGACGTGACACTAGTATAAGTCTCTATAATTATTGGTGCGTGCGTTGAACACCTTAATTTAAATTAATTGATGTGAAATCCCGCATTGCGGGGGCAGGATTCCCCGTAATAAATACGGGACAAGTTCCCATGCAGCCTACGGATTCGAAGAATGAGAATCTGAGC
>Ga0210124_1001108_pt1 | contig 12082 bp, 10 predicted proteins | sample Muzzi_PWC_D2_FD_185554 | JGI IMG/M metagenome (GOLD analysis project Ga0210124, IMG submission 185554) | Wetland microbial communities from San Francisco Bay, California, USA, that impact long-term carbon sequestration - Muzzi_PWC_D2 (SPAdes) | ecosystem: Environmental > Aquatic > Marine >... | reverse complement strand
ACGAGCGGTGCCGAAGGGTCAGCGTCGGTCACCGCGCTCGCCTGGAGGTCGCTCACGAGAAAGATCTCTCCGGGCCGCTCCTCGGCGGCGAGGATCGCATCCGCATGCCCAATCGCCTGGCCGAGATCCAGCCGGCGGCTGGCGGTGCCGGCACTGTCGATGGCACGGTTCAGCGGCCCGCGGTCGCCGCTACGCACGACCCCGTCTGCAGTCATGAGCCAGAGTGCATCGTCGGGGCCGGCCCGATCCACGACACTCCGCGCCGCCGAGCGGAGCGTATCGAGCCGCGGCCGTCCGTCGACGATCGCCGCACTCGAGGGCGAGTTATCCAGGATCACGACCAACGCGCTCGGGAGGTGCCCCGGGACGTTCTGGAGGGGCACGGTGGGCCCGGCTGCCGCCATCACCAGGAACAGGATCAGTGCCGTCCGCACGAGGAGAAGGAGGATGTTCCGGAGCTTGAGGCGTCGCTGGTGCTCCTTGGTCGTCGCGACGAGGTAGCGGACCGCCGGAAAGACGACGGTCGGCGGCTGGCGCCGGGCGATGAGATGGAGAATGATCGGGATGCCGGCGGCCAACGCTCCCAGCAGCACCCACGGGTGGAGGAAGGTCACGGCACTCCCGGGGCGCTCAAGGCCTCGCGCAGCGCCAGGCCAAACGGAGTGTCGGTCGTGATGCGGTGGTAGCCAATCCCGCTGTTGCGGCACGCCAACCGCCAATCGGTGACCGCGTCCTCCACGGTCTTCCGATAGACACCAGCCCAGTCTCGAGGCCGCAGCGTCACGGCGGCGTTGGTCTCCGGGTCTTCGAACCGGGCCTCCGCCGGGCCGGACAGGGTCAGCTCACCCGGGTCCATCAGGTGGAGCACCAGGACTTGATGGCCCCGATGACGGAGAAACTTGAGCGCGGTGAGTGCGGCGCTCCGCTCGAGGAGGAGATCGGAGACGAACACCACCAGACCTCGGCGCCGGAGCGCATCGACGACCCGGTGGAGGGCCGGCTCCGCGGCGGTCCCTTCGCCCGCCTCGACCCCGACGAGCACGCGGAGGAGCGCCCGCCAGTGACTGAGGCGCGCTCGGGGCGGCGCCGCGGCCCGGATGTCGTCCGCGAAGGCGATCAGTCCGGTGGCGTCCCGCTGGCGCATAAGGATGAGTGAAAGCGCCGCCACCAGGCGCTTGGCGTAGTCCAGTTTGGTCAGCAGGGTGTCCGGGGAACCGGTCCACGCCATCGACCGGGAAGCGTCCAGGACCACCATCGCCCGGAGGTTGGTCTCCTCCTCGAACTGCTTGACGTACAATCGGTCATTCCGGCCCAGGATCTTCCAGTCGATGTAGCGCAGCTCGTCTCCGGCCTGGTACATCCGATGCTCGGCGAATTCGACCGAGAACCCGCGCCGGGGTGACCGATGGAGCCCCGTAAGGAACCCCTCCACCACACCCCGAGTCACGAGCTCGAGGCCGCCGAGGCGGGACACTTCCATCGGGTCGAGGAGGTCGATGCGCATGTGGGGAAAGCTAGCAGCAGTCGGAGGGACGGGGGCGACCGGGAGTCCGGGCGAAGGAGCGGGAGGCTCCGAGTCACGACGAGGCGGAAGATATCGAGGTGTCACCGGCAACTCTACCGCCCGGCGCCCCCGCGAGCCCGGCTCCCGTCCGGCTGGATGCCCCAGGACGAAACATCGGTTGCCCCTCCTCCGTACCGTTTTCAGGCGCCCGGACCGCTTCCGGTCCGAGGCGACGCCATTAGCTTACGGCCGCGTTCGTCCCCCCTCACCATCTGACAGCGAGTATGGAGCCATGCATGTGACCTTGAGCCGAGGGGCCGCGACACTGGCCCTCCTCCTGGCGGCGACCTCGACGGCGGCCGCCCAGATGCCGCGCGGCGGCGGCGGTCCCGCTTCGATCAAGCCCGACGACATCCATCACCGGCTGAGCGTCATCGCCGACGACTCGATGATGGGGCGGGACACCCCGAGCCCCGGGTTGGAGATGACGGCCAAATACGTGGCCGACCAGTTCAAGGCCGCAGGGCTGAAGCCGGGGGGCGAGAACGGGACGTGGTTCCAGCGGTATCCGATCTACCTCAAGAAGATCAACACCGCCGAATCCGACATCGGCTTTATGCAGGGAGGGAAGGACATCCATGTGTCCTTCACCGACAACGCCGCGCACTGGTTTGGGAAGCGGTCGTCGGAGGCGCATGGCCCGGCGTACCTGATCGGAGGGAAGTTGGACGCCGACGCGATCGGGAAGCTCCCCCTCGACGGGAAAGTCGTCCTGTTGGCGATCGATTTCAGCACGCGCCTGGATCAGCGCGGCCTCTTTGCGGTCTACAACGCCAAGCCGGCCGCCATCGTGGCGATCTCGAACCGCACCCCGGACGAATGGGCCAGCCGGGTCAGCCGCCAGGCGCGCCCCCGCACCTCGCTCGAATCGGAAGCGGACGGCGACGGCGTGGCGATGGTGGAGGTCCGGGAGGAGGCGATCAAGGAGGTCCTGTCATCGGCGGGGATCGATCCGGCGGCGAGCCGCACCGGGAGCACGATGATCGCGCGCGAGGTCCCGGGGCTCACGATCGGGCTGCACCTCTCGGAGACGCTGGTGAGCCAGGAAAGCGCTCCCAATACCATCGGCATCCTCGAGGGGAGCGATCCCAAGCTGAAGAGCGAATACGTCGTGTTTTCGGCGCACATGGACCACATCGGGATCCGCCCCGGCCAGCCGGATAGCATCGCCAACGGTGCGGACGACGACGGCTCGGGGACCACGGGCGTGATGGAACTGGCCCAGGCGTTCGGGAAGGCTCCGTCCCGTCCCAAACGGTCGATTCTCTTTATCACGGTGAGCGGCGAGGAGAAGGGCCTGTGGGGAAGCCAGTACTTCTCCGAGCACCCGACGGTCCCGATCGAGAACATCGTGGCCGACCTCAACATCGATATGATCGGCCGCAACTGGGCCGACACGATCGTCGCCATCGGGAAGGAACACTCCGATCTAGGCAAGACACTGAACCGGATCAACGGCCAGCATCCGGAGCTCGGGATGACCGCGATCGACGACATCTGGCCGGACGAACGGTTCTACTTCCGGTCGGACCACTTCAACTTTGCCCGGAAGGGCGTGCCGATCCTGTTCTTCTTCAACGGCGTGCACGACGACTATCACCGGGTGTCGGACGAGCTACCCAAGATCAACACCGAGAAGATGTCGCGCATCCTGAAGCTCCTCTATTACCTGGGCGAAGACGTGGCCAACACCCAGGCCCGGCCGGCGTGGAACCCAGAGAGCTACAAGGAGATCGTGCAGGGCTCCTGACGCTGCCGAGTGCGGTCGGGCGCGGGGAGGCTCCCCCGGCCCGTACACCCAGGGCCGGCCCGGTATTGACCGGGGCCGGCCCTTCGGCTTTTCTCCCGCGGGATCGACGATCCTTTCCACCCCAGCCCGGACGTCCGATGAGCGATTCGCTGACCGAATTCCGCCGCTTCCGCGAGCGCATGAACACCCGTATCCTCGAGCGCGGTCCCCTCACTACCAAACGGTTCTTCGCCCTCGATACCCAGGCCTACCAGGAGGGCGCCCTGAGCGTAAAGGTGAAGGAGCTCCTGGGGCTCGTTGCCTCGCTCGTGCTCCGATGCGACGACTGCGTCACCTACCATCTGGTGCGCTGCCGGGAGGAGGGCGTCACGGCCGAAGAGGTGGACGACGCGATGGCGATCGGCCTGGTCGTGGGGGGGAGCATCGTGATCCCCCACCTCCGGCGGGCGGTGGACCGTTGGGACGAGCTCGACGGAGGAGTGGAGGGCGGTCGCGAGTGAGCAGACGCGGGCGAGGGCCGCTCGATCCTCGCCTCGCACGCTGGAGCCACGACGCGGCCGTCCAGGTTACCGCGGTCCGCCGACCCAAGCGCCTGGCTTGTTCGGGGGCCCCGCAGGGCCCTCAAACGCCGCCTTGTGCACCGCCCGGCGCGCTCACGGTTACCGGGCGGCGAGCATAGGCAGCCAGTCATTGATTGGGGGGGCCCCCCGGTACCGGGCGACGGGCCTCCGCCTTTCCCGGGAACGTCCACGCCACCGGCCGACCCCGGCGGTCTTCGCCATCCGTACCCGGACTCACCTTGCCCGGCGCACGCCTTCCTCCCCTGTTGGTCCCTGCCCGGACCCCGTCCACTTCTGACGGCCCCCCTCCCCCTATATTTCCGCCCATGCGCCAGGACCACATCCGTAACTTCTGCATCGTCGCCCACATCGACCACGGGAAGAGCACGCTCGCCGACCGCCTGATCGAGGTGACGGGCGCCATCGACAAGCGGCTGATGCGGGAGCAGCTCCTGGACACGATGGACCTGGAGCGGGAGCGCGGCATTACCATCAAATTGAACGCCGTGCGGATGTCCTACGTGGCGCGGGACGGTTCGCCGTACGAACTCAACCTGATCGACACGCCCGGGCACGTCGACTTCACCTACGAGGTCTCGCGGTCGCTGGCGGCGTGTGAGGGCGCCATCCTGGTCGTGGACGCGAGCCAGGGGATCCAGGCGCAGACTCTCAGCAATCTCTTCTTGGCCCTCGACGCCAACCTTGAGATCATCCCGGTGCTCAACAAGATCGACCTTCCCGGCGCCGAGCCGGAACGGCGCGCCAAGGAGATCATGGAGCTAATCGGTTCCTCACGCGAGGAGATCCTGGCCGTGTCCGCTAAGGAAGGCACCGGGGTTGCCGATCTGCTCGAGGCGGTGGTGCAGCGGATCCCGGCGCCCCACGGGGAGCTCGAGGCGCCGCTTCGCGCCCTCATCTTCGACTCGTACTTCGACCGGTACCGGGGGGCCGTCCCCAGCATCCGGGTCGTGGACGGAGTCATGCGGCCGGGGATGGAGATCCGCATCGGGGCCCACCCTGCGGACGTGTACGACGTGTCCGAAGTGGGGTACCTGCAACTGGGGCAGCGGCCGACCGACGAGTTAACGGCTGGGGAGGTGGGCTACTTCGTCGGGAATCTCCGTGACGTACGGGACACGCGGGTCGGGGATACCATCATCGATGCCAAGCATCCCAAGACCCCCCTCCTTCCCGGCTATCAGGAGGCCCGGTCGATGGTCTTTGCCGGCCTCTACCCGACGGAGTCGGACCAATACGAGAACCTGCGCGACGCGCTCGAGCGCCTGTGCCTCAATGATGCCAGCCTGCACTACGAGCCGGAATCGTCCACGGCGCTCGGGTTTGGCTTCCGTTGCGGGTTCCTGGGGCTGCTCCACATGGACATCGTCCAGGAGCGCCTGGAGCGAGAGTTCGATCTCGACCTGATCACCACGGTCCCCACCGTTGAGTTTCACGTCTATCGAACCGACGGGACGAGCCTGGTCGTGGAGAATCCTTCGCACCTCCCCGACCCCGCCTCGATCGCCCGGATCGAAGAGCCGTACGTCAAGGCGCGGATCATGGCCCCGGCGGAGTATATCGGCGGCATCATGCAGCTGGGCCAGGACCGGCGTGGGGTATATCACCGCATGCACTACCTCGACCCCAGCCGCGTCGAGTTCGATTGGGAGTTTCCCCTCGGCGAGATCGTCCTCGACTTCTATGACAAACTCAAGTCCCTGAGTCGTGGGTATGCCTCTCTCGACTACGAGATGGGCGACTACCGCGAGTCGGACCTGGTCAGGCTCGACATGCTCATCAACGGCGACCCGATCGACGCTTTCAGCGTCATCATCCACCGGGACAAAGCGTACGAGTGGGGGCGGAAGGTGGCCGAGAAGCTGAAGGAATTGATTCCCCGCCAGCTGTATGCGGTCGCCATTCAGGCCGCCATCGGCCAAAAGATCATCGCGCGGGAGACCATCTCCGCCCTCCGCAAAGACGTCCTCGCCAAGTGCTATGGGGGCGACGTCACCCGGAAGCGGAAGCTCCTGGAGAAGCAAAAGGAGGGGAAGAAGCGGATGAAGCAGCTGGGGACCGTCGAGATCCCCCAGGAAGCCTTCCTCGCCGTGCTCAAGGTGGACTGAGCCACTCCGTGTCCGGCACGTTGGTCATCCAAACCGCCTTCTTGGGCGACGTCGTTCTCACGATGCCGCTCCTCACCGCCGTGGCCGAGCGGCACGGGCCGATCGACATCGTCGTCACCCCGCAGGCGGCGCCCCTCCTCGAGGGGCATCCGGCCGTTCGCCGGGTCCTCCCCTACGACAAGCGCGGCGCCGACCGCGGGATCGGCGCGTTCTTCCGTCTGGCCGGCGTGCTCCGGCGGTCCGCCTACGATCGCGCCTACCTTCCCCACGGCTCGATGCGGACCGCCGGGCTCGCACTCCTGGCGGGCGTGCCGGAGCGAATCGGCTTCGGTGACAGCCCGGCTGCACGCACGTACACCCTACGCGTCCCTCGACCCCGGGACACCCACGAGACTCGCCGACTCCTCGCCCTGGCGGGGGCTGGGTGGGAGACGGCCGATGTTCGGTTTGATCTTCCGACCTCGGAGACCGACCGGCGCCGGGCGGCCGCCTGGCTCGCCGAGCGTGGAGTGGACGACGGCTTCGTCGGGGTGGCGCCCGGGTCGGTCTGGGGGACCAAGCGCTGGCCATTCTATCCCGAGCTGGCGCGCCTCCTCCCAGACCGCATCGTGGTCATCGGCGGTCCCGAGGACCGCGAGCGGGGGGAAGCGATCGCCGCCGCGGCCGGGGGGCGCGCAGTCAGCGCCGCCGGAGCCCTGAGTCTCCGGGAGTCCGCCGCCCTCCTCCGCCACGCCGGAATCCTGGTCACGAATGACTCTGCTCCGCTCCACCTGGCCGCCGCAGTGGGGGTGCCCACAGTGGCCGTCTTCGGGCCGACCGTCCCGGCATTCGGATTCGGGCCGGTTGGAGCGGAGGACGTTATTGTTGAGGTGACCGGCCTCTCCTGTCGCCCCTGCTCGCGACATGGGCCGGCCGTATGCCCCCTCGGACACCACCGTTGCATGCGGGACCTAACGGTGGAGCGTGTCGCGGCCGCCGTGGCCGAGCGGCGACGCACCGGAATCGAATAGCCGCCTACGGGACCGGAGGGTCATCGGATGCGCTACATCGTCGGCATCGACATCGGCGGGACCAATATCGTCGTCGGGTGCGTGGCAGAAGATGGGTCGCGGCTCGTGGCCCTGCGCAGCCAATCCACTCGCTCGTTGGAAGGCGCGGACCGGGTGCTGAACCGGATCGGGACCCTGGCCAAGGCCGTCATCGCGGATGCCACGGCCCAGGACCCGAAGGCGGAGATGATCGGCGTGGGGATCGGCGCACCCGGGCCGCTCGACCGCACGACCGGCGTGGTGATCCTGACGCCTAACCTCGGCTGGCGAGACATGCCGGTTCGGGATCGCATCGCCAAGGCGCTCGATCTTCCAGCGGCGCTCGACAACGATGCTAACTGCGCCGTCCTCGGCGAGTGGTGGCGCGGGGCGGCGCGGGGGGCGCGTCACGCGGTCGGTCTGACGATCGGCACGGGGATCGGCGGCGGCGTGATCGTCGATGGGGCCCTTTACCATGGGTATGGCGACGCCGCGGGAGAGCTGGGCCACACGACGATCGACGCCGATGGGAGGCTCTGCAAGTGCGGCAACTACGGGTGCATCGAGGCATATGCCTCCGGCACCGCCATCGCGCGACGCGCCACCGAGGCGGTCGAAGCGGGGATCGAGTCGTCCCTCCCCAGCTACGTCGCCGGCGACCTGACGCAGCTCACCGCCCAGCACGTGTACGAGGCCGCCACAGACGGGGATGAGCTGGCCCTGGAGGTGGTCCGGGAAACCTCCCGCCTCCTGGGGGCGGCCATCGCCAACTTCGTGAACATCTTCAACCCAGAGATCGTGGTCATTTGTGGCGGCGTCACCCAGGCCGGCACGAGCCTCTTTGATCCGCTGCGCCGCGAGGTCCGGCGCCGGGCGTTCCGCCCGGCGGCCGAAGCCTGCACGATCGTCCCTGGCCAGCTGCAGGGAACGGCCGGCGTCTACGGTGCCGTGCGGGCGTTCCTGGATCAGGCGGCCGCGAAGGTCCATGCCTAAGCTTGGTGTTGTCGGATCGCTCGTCTGGGACGTCATCCATGGCCGCGACCCGGCGGCCGCGCCGGTCGAGGAGTGGGGCGGGATCGCCTATGCGCTCGCCGGGCTGGATGCGAGCCTCCCCGCGGCGTGGGAGATCGTTCCCTTGGTAAAGGTGGGGGACGACTTCGCCGACCGGGCTCAACGGCTGTACCGCGCATTGGCGCATATCCCGGAGGGGTGGAAGGTGCTGACGGTGCCGGTGCCCAACAATCGGGTCGTGCTACACTACCAGTCGAGCGAACGACGCTGCGAACGGATGGAGGGTGGCGTGCCGGCATGGACCTGGCCTGAGCTGGGGCCGATGGTCCGCGACCTCGACGCGCTGTACATCAATTTCATTTCGGGCTTCGAGATGACGCTGGGGACGGCGCAGGCGTTGCGCCACGGCTTTGACGGGCCGATCTTCGCGGATCTCCATTCCCTCTTCCTCGGCACACAGCATGACGGCATCCGCCGCCTGCGCCCCCTGGCCGAGGCCTCGTCGTGGTTCGGGTGCTTCGACGTCGTCCAAATCAATGAGGATGAGATGCGCCAGTTGTCTCCCGACCCGATGGCCCTGTCGGCGCAGGCCCTCGCCGCCGGGACGTCCCTCCTGGTGGTGACCCTCGGCCCTCGAGGCGCCGCGTACGTCGCGGCGCCGGGGTTCGACAGGCTCCGGACGGGGCGCGCGCGAGAGGCCCCGGCGGTGGGGGCCCCGGTGCGGACGGCGCGAATCCCTGCGGCCCCGGCCAAGGCGCTCGACCCCACCGGCTGCGGGGACGTCTTCGGCGGGGCGCTCTGCGCCGGCCTCCTCGACGGGCTCCCGGTGGAAGAGGCCCTTGCCGCGGCGGCCCGGATGGCCGCCCGGAACGCAGACCATCGCGGCGCGTCCGACCTGGCGCGGGTGCTCCGCGGCGAACTGGTCATCGACGGCGGGACAGCATGACGCGCGTCGTCGAGGTCCCGACCTACTTCGACGATCGGGCGCTCGACCACTTCGCTCAGGCGATCGGCTCCTGGCCGCCCGACAGCCGGCTCCTCCTGGACGCCCGCGCCGCCAAATGGGCCTCTCCGTACGGACTCATCGCCATGTTGACGGCGGCGCAGGCCGTGGCGGAGGCGGGGCTGGAGCCGCCCCTTCTCACGGTCCCCGCGAGCGAGGACGTCCGGCGCTACTGGGCCCGTGCCGGGTTTTTTCACCACGCCGTGGACCTCTTCGAGATTCACGGGAAGGTGCCCCGCACCGTTCCGGATGAGGAGTCCGACGTTCTCCTGACAGTCACACCGGTGAAGGCGTCCGAAGACGTGCACCGCGTCGTGGGGAAGATCCAGGAGCGGGCCGCGAAGATCCTGTCGGCCGAGTTGGGTCTCCAGGCCAAGGCAACCATGGGGTTTGCGATGGCGTTGTCTGAAGCGTGCCAGAACATCGTCGAACACGCCGGAACGAGCGGGTGGGTGGCCGTGCACGCGTATTCCTGGCGGAGGCGCCTGGGCCGGCGTGTGGTGGTGATCGCCGTGAGCGACGCCGGTGTCGGTTTTCGGCGCTCGTTGGAGGCCACCCAAGCGAGCCGCTACGGCGATCGGTGGCACGACGCGACGGCGCTCGAGGCGGCGCTGCTCCAGGGCGTGAGCCGCTTCCGCGACCCCGGTCGGGGGCAGGGACTCGCCGGCATCAAGCGTTACTTGGCCCGGTGGCAAGGGAAGATCTCTATCCGGAGCGGTTCGGCGCGCCTGTCAATCCTGCCCGTGTGGGACGACGATGTTCCGCTCCAGGACGGATTGCCCTATTTTCCAGGTTCACAGGTGCAGATCGTCATCCCCCAACAAGACGCCGGCGCGTGATGATTCACACCATTCAGGTGGACCTGGTCCTCCGCGAAACGGTGGCGACACCCTACCGGGACCTGGTGACTCGGCCGACGGGGGCAGCGGTCCGCACATGGATCCAGCAGCAGGTCTCCCGCCTGGCCTGCCACACCACGCTGCTCGACTTTTCCGCTGTGGGACTCTTGGACTTCAGCTGCGCCGACGAGATCGTGGCCAAGCTCCTCCTCGGGACCTCGCCCGACGCCGAGCGGTTCTTCCTCCTCCGGGGGCTGACCGAAGACCAGCGGGAGGCCATCGACCACGTGCTCGACCATCACGCCCTCGCCATCGCCGAACTCGACGGCCCCGACGCGCCGCCCTCCGTGCTGGGACGGCTCAACGTCGACGCCCGCGCGGCGTTCCGGGCCGTCGCCGAGGGCGGCCCGGGGGACGCCGCCGGTCTGGCGAGCCGTCTGGAATGGCCGGTGGAGCGGGCGGCGGATGCCCTCCAGACCTTGGCTCTCCTCCGGCTGGTGGCCGCCGAAGGCGGGAGCTACCAACCCCTCGCGGTGGCATGACGGACGCCCGCCCCGGCCGCTCTACGATCGCAATCCACGGCACGCCGATTCGGCGGCCCGACTGGGCGCCGATCGTCGAACCGGCCATCCAGAGCTCGACGTTCACCAACCCGGTGGACTCCGACGAGACGGTGCTCTACAGCCGGTACGGGAACAACCCCACGCAGGTTCGCCTGGCCAAGAAGTACGCCCTTCTCGAGGGTGCCGAGGACGCCGTCTTCCTCTCGAGCGGGATGGGCGCCACGGCCCTGGCTCACCTGGCGATCCTGCGGCCAGGCGACCACCTCCTGGCCAGCGAGTGGATCTATGGCGGGACGCGGGCCTTCTTCGAGCAGGAACTGGCCCGGTTCGACATCACCGTGAGCTACGTGGACCCGACGCAGTATCGGCGCTGGCGCCGGTCCATCCGCAAGGAGACGCGGGCCATCTTTGTCGAGACCCCCACCAACCCCACCATGCGGGTGGTCGATCTCGAACCCCTGGCCACCATCGCTCGGGAGTTTGGGATGGCGCTGCTCGTCGACGCCACCTTCGCCTCGCCGATCAACTATCGCCCCCTGGAGCACGGCGCCGACGCGGTCATCACCAGCGCCACGAAGTATCTGAACGGTCATAGCGACGTCATCGCCGGGGCGGTGGCCGGGTCGAGTTCGTTTATCGAGGAGGTCATCCGCCTCATGCGGGTCTGGGGGCAATCGATCGACCCGCACGCCGCCTGGCTCGTCGAGCGTGGGATGCGGACGCTGGCCGTGCGGATGGAGCGCCACAACCGCAACGGGATGGCGGTGGCCGAATGGGCCGCCGGCCAGGACGCCTTCGCGGTCGTCCACTACCCCGGTCTCCCTTCGCACCCCGACCACGAGGTCGCCGCGCGGACCCTGAACGGCCACGGCGGGATGATCGGCCTGGAGCTCGCCGGCGGCGCCGACGCGGCGGCGCCGTTCCTCCGCCGACTCACGATGATCACCCACGCGCCGAGCCTGGCCGGTGTCGAGAGCCTCATCTCGGAGCCACGCTACACCTCCCACGCGGCCCTCTCCCCAGCCGCCCGAACGGCGCAAGGCATCCCCGACGGCTTTGTGCGCTTGAGCTGCGGCATCGAGGATGCCGAGGACATCATCGCCGATCTGGCCCAGGCGCTGGAATAGCCCGCCGGCCCCGCTTTCTTTCTCCCGGGCCTCGGCCTATCTTGTGCCGTGATCCGCTTCAGCCACGTGTCGAAGGCGTACCCCAAGGGTGAATTGGCGCTGAAGGACGTATCCTTCCGCGTGTCCAAGGGCGAGTTTCTCTTCCTCACCGGTCATTCCGGCGCCGGCAAGTCCACCATCCTCAAACTCCTCTACGCAGAGCAGCGCCCCACGCACGGCGAAGTGCGCGTGTCGGGCTTTCTGGTGTCGAGCCTGGCCCGGTCGGAGGTGGCGCGACTCCGGCGCCGCCTGGGGATCGTCTTCCAGGACTTTCGCCTCCTCGAGGACCGCACCGCAGAGGAGAACGTCGCCTTTGCGCTGGAGGTGACCGGGGCGCGGGCGGACACTGTCCCGACACGGGTCTCGCGGGTGATGACCCAGGTGGGGCTGGCGTCCAAGATGCGAGCCTTCCCCTCCGAGTTGTCCGGCGGCGAGCAGCAGCGGGTTGCCATCGCCCGGGCGCTGGTCAATG
>Ga0210124_1001106_pt1 | contig 12093 bp, 13 predicted proteins | sample Muzzi_PWC_D2_FD_185554 | JGI IMG/M metagenome (GOLD analysis project Ga0210124, IMG submission 185554) | Wetland microbial communities from San Francisco Bay, California, USA, that impact long-term carbon sequestration - Muzzi_PWC_D2 (SPAdes) | ecosystem: Environmental > Aquatic > Marine >... | reverse complement strand
TGCGGGACAGCACCCGCTCGACCGCATGCGCGATTTGCCACTCTTCGACAGGCGGATGATCGGCGGCTGCCGACTCCTGAACATCATCGTTGAACCCATCGGCGATCACATCGGAGACGCTTCCCTGTTCTCCGTGCGGGACCTCCTGCACGAGCCGGGCGATACACAGGCCGGCTGCGCGGGTCAACACCCCGTCGTCGGGGGGCAATTCGCCGGCGAGGATCTTCATCAGTGTCGATTTGCCGGCGCCATTTCGCCCAATCAGGCACACCCGTTCCCGTGGCTCAATCGAAAGGTCGGCCCGGGTGAGAATCTTCTGCTCGCCGAAATCCAGCGATACTTCATCGAAGCGTATGAGTGACATGTTCTGCAACGGTGCGATCGGTCAAGACGGCTAGGATACACACTGATTCGTCCCGGGGATTGAAGAATTGCGGCGACAGCCGTAGTGTCTGGGTGTTGCGACAGAGGTGTCACGGTGACCGAAGAACAGCTGATCGAAATTGAAATGAAGATCGCGCACCAGGAGCATACGGTGGCTCTGCTCAACGACGCGTTGACGAGCCAGCAGGCACAAATTGCGAACCTTGAATTGCAGGTCAGGGTGCTGACCGACCGGATCAAGGCGATTTCCGAAGCGGCGCCAGGGGGCAGCGAAGACAACCAGCCGCCACCTCATTACTGACACGGAGTCCTAACCATGCCAAAACCCCATTTCCCCGAGCTCATTCGTCAGCTACCTGATTTCGAAGGTCCGTTCGACGCGCATCGGCTGCAGGCACATGGCTGCGAAGTCCTGTTCGCCTCGTATCCCGCTGGAACGTTTATAGACACGCACACACACCCCACGCGGAATGTTGGCGTGATCACCGAAGGCGAGCTTATCCTGACATACGAGGGGAAGGTGACGCGCTATGGTGTCGGCGATTGGTACTACGTGGACGCCAATGCCGAACATGCGGCACAGTTCGATGTAGCGACCTCGGAAATCGAATTCTGGTTCTCGGCGTAAGGCCAGGCCACCGGAGGTGCCGTAGTGAGAGAGAAAAACAAGCTTTTCGGCTATGCCTGGATCGCCGCGTTCCTGGCGGTACTGGCATGGTCCGCCATCAATCCTCATGATTATCCAACCTGGTGGCTGGAGGTGTTTCCTGCGCTCATCGGGCTGGCCGTCATCCTGTATTCCCGCGAGAAGTTTCCGCTCACACCGCTCGTTTACATCCTGATTCTGATACACAGCGTCATACTGATGGTGGGCGGCCACTACACCTATGCGGAAGTCCCGCTATTTGACTGGATTGGCGAAATGCTCAATCACACGCGAAACAACTACGACAAGCTCGGACATTTCGTGCAAGGCTTCATTCCGGCGCTCATCACGCGCGAGATCGTCATTCGTCAAAAGGTTTTCAACAGCGTCAACTGGCGAAATTTCTTCATTATCTGTTTCTGCCTCGGCTTCAGCGCGTTCTACGAACTCATCGAATGGTGGGTCGCCCTGCTGTCTGCGGAAGCGGCCGAGTCTTTCCTCGGCACGCAGGGTTATACCTGGGATACGCAATCGGACATGGGGTGGGCACTATTCGGCGCCATCCTGGGCCTTGTGCTGCTCGGAAGCTTTCATGACCGGCAACTCAGGTCACGTGGCTACGTCAACGAGTGATCGGCGCAAGAATGTCATCGATAACCATCAGGCTTGCGGAGCACGAACATCTCACAGATATTCCGCAAATCGAACTTGCCGGAGCATCGATGTTTTCCGAGGCAGATCTGCCCGGGAGTCTGCGATACAAGGTGACCCACATTTCCTATTTAAAAGAGGCAATTGAAGAAGGGTGCCTGTGGGTTGCGCTATACATGGACAAGCCGGTGGGTTTTGCTGTTGCGAGCATTATCGATGGCGTGGGTTACCTCGACGAACTGGACGTGAAACCGGAGTTTGGCCGCCAGGGTATCGGTACGCGGCTCGTATCTACGGTCATCGACTGGGCGCGTGCGAAGAAATTTCCCTGTCTGACGCTAATCACGTTCAGGCACCTGGCCTGGAACGCGCCGTTCTATGAGAAACTGGGTTTCCGGAAAATGGCTGCGGCAGAACACGGCAGGGAGCTGGCGAGCCTGCTCAAGGAAGAACGCCGCATCGGGCTCGATGCCACCAAGCGCGTAGCGATGCGGCTGGATCTCTGAACAGCCATGAAGAAAGTGCATTGTTTTGTCATTGCAGCCGCGTTATTTGCATCCCTCGGCGCGTGCTCGGACGCCGAGCCCGTCGGCAAGAAACACGCCGGCGAGTGTGTGGTGCTGCTGCACGGGCTGGCCCGGTCATCGCTGTCGATGGAGCGAATGAAGTGGTTTCTGGAAGATTCCGGCTACCGAGTTGCCAACATCGATTACCCGTCGCGTGATTTCGAAATCGACCAGCTGGCTGATCTGGCGATCGAGGCCGGTTTGTCACAGTGCGCAGAGATGGGATCCGTCGAGCGTATTCATTTCGTGACCCATTCTCTGGGTGGCATCCTGGTCAGAGTCTATTTCGCCAAACACCATCTGGATACGCTCGGACGGGTGGTCATGCTGGCTCCACCGAATCAAGGCAGCAATGCTGTCGACGAACTGCAGGACTGGCCGGGATTCGAGTGGCTGAATGGTCCCGCCGGCTACCAGTTGGGCAAGGGCGAAGACAGCGTGCCGCTGCGGTTGGGCAAGCCGGACTTCGAATTCGCCGTCATTGCCGGCGACGAGTCGATCGACCCGGTGACATCCGCAGTGCTTGACGATCCGGATGACGGCCGGGTTTCGGTCAGCGACACGTATCTCGAAGGCATGAAGGATTTTCGTCTCGTCGGTGCCAGCCACGCGTTCATCATGCAGAAAAGCGAAGTCTTCGAACTGGTCAAGGGCTTTTTGCAAACCGGCGAGTTCCCCGAAACACAGCAGGCTGGCGATAGTGACAGGTAAGCGTTGTGCCTACCTGACAATGGAGAACACCGAGGGCTGGTCGATTGATGCAGAACTCGGGTTCCCGCCAATGGAAGCGCTGGGCTGGCAGGTCGAATCGGTACCCTGGCGAAGCGCCGACGGAAACTGGGGCCGGTTTGATGCCGTCTACATCGGGACACCGTGGGACTATCCGGAGGACCCGGAGGCGTTCTTGCGGGTGCTCGGCGACATTGACGCGTCCAGCGCCCTGCTGGTCAACAACCTGGAACTCGTTCACTGGTCGCTGGCAAAGACCTACCTGCGGGATCTGGAAGAAAGAGGCGCGGCCATTGTGCCGAGCATCTGGCGCGAGCGGATGTGTACCGAAATGCTGGATGCCGCATTTGATGAACACGGCACTGATCGCATCATCGTCAAGCCGGTCGTGAGCACGAACGCCACTCATACCTTTCTGCTGACCCGTGAGCGCGTACGTCAGCAGGAGGACGAACTTCGGCGCACGTTTGGTAACCGCCCCTTTGTCGTGCAGCCATTTATCGAAAGTATCCAGACTGAGGGCGAATTCTCGCTTTTCTATTTCAGTCGCGAGCTGAGTCACGCGACATTAAAAGTGCCGAAGCAGGGCGACTTTCGCGTTCAGGAAGAGCACGGTGCGGAAGTGTTGTCGGTGCAAGCGGAATCGGCGTTGATCGAAACCGGTGATCGAGTCATGGGCCTGGTCGAGCCGATACCAGTGTATGCGCGTGCCGATTTCGTCCGCGGGCCGGACGGTCGCTTCCTCGTGATGGAACTCGAATTGATCGAGCCCTCAATGTATCTTCGAATGGATTCGGAGGCGCCACGGCGCTTCGCAGAAGCGTTCGATCAGTACGTGACCGATGAATTGAACAGGAGTCAGTCATGATCAGAAAAACACTGTTTGTCATTCTTGCCCTGCTTCCGGGCGGCGCAGTTTTTGCCGATGATTCTGTGCGCATCGTGATGTCAACCGGCGAAGGTGACATCGAAATCGAGCTTTATGTTAAAAAGGCGCCGATCACGTCCGGAAATTTCCTTAATCTTGTCGATAGCGGGCAACTGGACGGCGGTTCGTTCTACCGGGTCGTCACCTACGACAACGACAAGGGGAGCCCGAAGATCGAAGTCATCCAGGGCGGGCGGGGCGATGCGCTGGAAGGCGAAATCGATGCGATCGATCACGAGACCACCGAACAGACCGGCATTCTGCACACCGATGGCGTAATCTCGATGGCTCGCGGCGGCGTTGGTACGGCGACGTCCGAGTTTTTTATTGTTATTGGCGACCAGCCAGGTCTCGACTATGGTGAATCGCGCAATCCGGACCGGCAGGGATTTGCCGCATTTGGAAAAGTCGCGCGAGGCATGGATGTCGTTCGAAAGATCCAGGGCATGCAGGCGGACGGACCGAGCGATTCGGACTACACGAGGGGCCAGATTTTGACTCGACCGGTAATTATTTCAACTGTGCGGCGAGTAGACTAGCAGACGACCATCGGCAACAACGGGGACATTTTGACGATTTCTGAAACCTGCCTATAATCGAAAACGTAAGCACCGTAGACGACGCAACAAAAAACAATCAGCGTTCAGGAGAGTGCACTAAATGCCGCGATACAATTCGCGCCGACACAGAAGACTGATGGACGAATCGGAATACGCGCTGCATGACGCGTCCGGCTCTTCGCGCCCACGCGTGTCCCGCATTGCCAACTCTATCATTAACGACGGCAGCCGTTACCGGCTTTGGGAATCACGGCACGCGGAACTGCTGTTGCCGGTTGCAAAACACAGCAACATGAAAAGGCAGATCGTCGCTTTGCGTAATACGGAAGTGCAGCTCGTGCATCGAAGGGCATTGTTCGATTTCCTCAGGGAGAGCAAGATCCGCGGCGAGGAGCGACGCCAGCTTTTTCGTGTTTTCCACAGGACACTGGACTACGACTCGGCTGTCCTCGTCGAACATCGGCAATACATGCTTGCCGCCTCGAGCCATATCTCCGCAAATCATCTCATCGACGTCATGAATGATGCCAACAGCAAGGCATTGTTGCGCCAGTATGAAAGGCTTTACGCGCGCTATTTCGAGATGAATTGCTACGTGGCAGGCATGGGTGACAGCGACTGTATCGAGCTGGTTCGGTCCGCAATGGGCGATGTTCTCGAGCAGCTGCAACGGCTGCGACGCCGCATCGAGTCTGTTCCACCGGAACGCGCCTGCGGAACTTTCGACCGGCAGGAGCTGATCGCCAGAAGTGGCCGCTATCCCGTGTTGAATTACATGGTTGGCTGAATAGCCGATTCCCGGTAACGGAAGCCGCGAAGAACCCGCGCCCTGCCAAGATCCGTTCTCAGCGCGAGATCATCCACTCCAGGTCGCGTAGCTGGTAGCCCACCCAGGACACCAGCGAGATCAGGCCGTATCCGGCAATCACATTCTGAGTCCTCGGACTTGTGGAAATCCAGCCAACGACGGCCACACCTACCCAGGAACCGGTAACCAGGAAGTACGGGACGGAAAAGTCGTCGAAATGACTCTTCAGCCCGGTGTCTGTCAGTTCTGTCAATATGAGCAAGATCAATATGCCGAAAAACCAGCGCCGCATGCGAAGAAAGTGCGCCTGCATGTCCCAGGGTTCGGGCAGGTGGGTCGGGTACAGTACGACGGCCAGCAGAAAAATGAGTACGCCATAGGCGAGAACGAACAGAAAAATGATGATGTTCCAGTTCTGCCATTCCACGTAGCCGAAGACGACGGTCCACCAGTACACGACCATGAAGCAGAATACGTAGGCCGTCCAGAACAGGTGCGCGGCCGAGAGGCGAGCCGCTCCGGCCTGGTGAATCAGCCTGCCAACACCAGTCAGCAGGTGCGCCATGCCGAGACCGACGACGACCGAGATAAAAACCGATAGAAATTCGAACGAGCTCAATTGAATACTAATCCTGCCAGTGGTGTCCTCACGCGCTCTGCGACTTGCGTGCACTTTTCAGCAAAGGCGCCAGGTATTCCCCGGTGAACGAGGCCTTGTTGGCCGCGACATCGTCCGGCGTGCCGGTCGCGATGATCTCTCCGCCGCCATCACCGCCTTCGGGGCCGAGATCGATGATCCAGTCCGCCGTTTTGATGACATCGAGGTTGTGTTCGATGACGACAACGGTGTTGCCTTTATCGCGCAATCGATGCAGCACAGTCAAAAGGTGCTCGATGTCGTGGAAGTGCAGGCCGGTGGTCGGCTCGTCCAGTATGTAAAGCGTGTTGCCAGTGTCGCGCTTCGACAACTCTTTCGCCAGTTTGACCCTTTGTGCTTCGCCGCCCGACAACGTGGTCGCGTTCTGCCCAAGGCATATGTAGGAGAGACCGACATCGAGCAGCGTCTGCAGTTTCTTCGCCAGGACAGGTACATTCCTGAAGAATTCTGCTGCGTCCTCGACTGTCATATCCAGGACCTCGGTGATGTTCCTGCCTTTGTAGCGGATCTCCAGCGTCTCACGGTTATAACGTTTTCCGCGGCACACATCGCAAGGCACATAGACGTCCGGCAGGAAGTGCATCTCGACCTTGATCACGCCATCGCCCTGGCAGGCCTCACAGCGACCGCCTTTCACGTTGAAACTGAAGCGGCCCGGCATGTAGCCACGCGAGCGCGCTTCCTGCGTCCCAGCGAACAGTTCCCTGATCGGGGTGAACAAGCCGCTGTAGGTTGCGGGATTTGACCTTGGTGTCCTGCCAATCGGGCTCTGGCTGATGTCGATAACGCGATCGACCTGATCAAGGCCGGACATCTCTTCGAAAGGAGCCGGGTTCTTGCTGGTGCGATTCAGTTTCTCGGCGACGGCCTTGTACAGAGTGTCGTTGACGAGCGTTGATTTCCCGGATCCGGAAACTCCGGTGACGCAGGTCATCAGCCCCAATGGAATCGAAACGTCGATAGACTTCAGGTTGTTTCCCGTAGCGCCTGTTATGCCGAGTTGCCGCTTCTTGTCCGCGCGTACGCGTTTATCAGGGATCGCGATGACCCGTCGACCTGAGAGATATTGTCCGGTCAGCGATTGCGGGTTCTTCCGGATTTCCTCCGGCGTGCCCTGTGCAACGACCTGGCCTCCATGCACACCCGCGCCGGGGCCGAGATCGAGCACATGATCTGCCGCGAGAATGGCTTCTTCATCATGCTCAACGACAATGACGGTGTTGCCGATGTCGCGCAGATGGAAAAGCGTACCGAGCAGGCGTTGATTGTCGCGCTGATGCAGGCCGATAGACGGTTCGTCGAGAATATACATCACGCCGACGAGGCCGGAACCGATCTGGCTGGCGAGCCGGATGCGCTGCGCTTCGCCGCCGGAAAGGGTTTCTGCGCTGCGATTCAGCGACAGGTAATCGAGTCCAACATCGCTCAGGAATGCGAGCCGGTCACCGATTTCCTTGACGATCTTTTCAGCGATCGTTGCGCGCCAGCCTTCGAGAGCCATCGTTTGAAAGAACTCGCGGGCGTGTCCGACCGAGAGGTCGCTTATTTCCGGCAGAGATTTGTCTGCGACGAAAACGTGTCGGGCCGAGCGATTCAATCGCGTGCCGTTGCAGTCCGGGCAGGGCTGGCTGTTGAGATAGCGCGTCAGCTCTTCGCGAACGGCGTTCGATTCAGTCTCCTTGTAGCGCCGATCGAGATTCGGAATTACACCTTCGAAGCGATGGCGTTGCTTGATCTCCATGCCGCGCGAGTTCGCGTAGTAAAACTCGACCCTTTCCTTGCCGCTTCCGTACAGGACGATCTGTTGCAGCCTTTCATCCAGTTCGCTGTACGGCGTTTCGATGTCGAATTTGTAATGTGCCGCCAGGCTTTTGATCATCTGGAAGTAATAAGTCGTCTTGCGATCCCAGCCACGAATTGCGCCACCGGCCAGGGACAGGTCGGAGTTGACAATGACCCGATCGGGGTCGAAGAATTGCCGGACACCGAGTCCATCGCAGCCAGGGCACGCGCCGGACGGGTTATTGAAGGAAAACAGGCGTGGCTCGAGTTCTGTCAGGCTGTAACCGCAGATTTTGCAGGCGAAGCGATCCGAAAAGACCAGTTCCTCGGCGTTGCTCTTGTCCATGAAGGCAATTCGTGCGACTCCGTCTGCGAGCTTCAGCGCCGTCTCGAATGATTCCGCGAGCCGTTGCTTCATATCTTTCTTTACTTTGAAACGATCGATGACCGCGTCGATGTTGTGTTTTCGTCGAAGGTCGAGCTTCGGCGGATCGTCCAGTTCGTAAATTTCCCCGTTGATACGCGCACGAATGAAGCCCTGCGCCATCAGGTCCTGCATCAGCTGCACATGCTCGCCCTTGCGCTCGACTACCACGGGTGCGAGCAGCATCAGGCGGCTACCCTCCGGCAGCGCAAGCACCTGATCGACCATCTCGCTGACCGTTTGCGCCTCGAGCGTGATGCCATGATCCGGGCAGCGTGGCGTCCCTGCGCGGGCATAGAGGAGGCGCAGGTAGTCGTATATTTCCGTGACCGTGCCGACCGTCGAGCGTGGATTATGCGACGTGGATTTCTGTTCGATCGAAATCGCAGGCGACAGGCCGTCGATATGATCGACATCCGGTTTCTCCATCATCGACAGGAATTGCCGTGCGTAGGCAGAGAGCGACTCGACATAGCGCCGCTGACCTTCGGCATAAATCGTGTCGAATGCGAGCGAAGACTTGCCGGATCCGGACAGCCCCGTGAATACGATTAGCTGGTCTCGCGGCAACGACAGGTCGAGATTCCTGAGATTGTGGGTACGGGCGCCGCGAATTTCGATGGATTTCATAAGAGAATGCAGTGATCGCCAAACAACCTGCTAATATACGCCGCCGCATGAAGGCTAGGCAAAGTCAGGCTGACCTGATGAAGAAAACGGCGAATCGGGCGAAATAATCCCGGGCCTTGCAATTCGCTCGATCCCGTGGGAGATCAGCGCCTTAGCGCGCATCGAAAACTGACAATGAGCAGACAGTTCAGCCAGATATTCAGCGCCATGCTGCCGCGGGAACGTCGCGCGGTCGGTGTCGTTGCGCTCATAGCGATCTTTCGCATGTTCGGACTGTTTGCTTTGCTGCCGGTGCTTGCGATTTATGCCGCCGACCTGGAGGGCGCCACGCCGACGCTGATCGGGGTTGCGGTCGGTGGTTACGGATTGACGCAGGCGATGCTGCAGATTCCCTTTGGCGCGATGTCGGATCGTATCGGCCGGGTTCCGGTCATTCTTTTTGGCTTGTTGCTGTTTGCCGCGGGCAGCCTGCTTGCGGGGCAAAGCGACACCATTTATGGGGTCATCGCCGGGCGAATGCTGCAGGGTGCCGGCGCGATTTCGGCCACGCTGACCGCATTGCTTGCCGATGCGACCCGCGAAGAGATGCGTACCCGCTCGATGGCCATGCTCGGCATTGGCATCGGCAGTTCGTTCCTGCTCGCGCTGATCATCGGGCCGATCATCGCGGCCGCGACCGGCGTTCGGTCATTGTTCTGGGTGGCTGCCGGCATGGCGGTGACCGCAGGGCTGTTGCTCGGCCTTCTGCCGAAAGGCATCGAACGTCCCGAGCAGGTCGCCCTGCCATTTCTCTTGCGGAACGTGCTGGACCTGCCGGTAGGCAGCCACTGGAAAATATATATCGGTGCCTTGCTGCTGTCGTTCGTGGGGACCGTCCCTTTGATCCTTGCCGATGAGCGACAGGGCAAGTCCTCGACGCTCTCAGTGGCCATTCTGCTGTTGCTGGTCGGACAACTGGTACTTGCGCTGGCGGGCTCCAGGATAGTCGTTGTATTCCTGGCGCTGGCTGTGTTCTTTGCCGGATTCAATTTTCTCGAAGCGGGATTGCCGGCCAGGCTGTCGATAAGGGCGGCCGGAGAGATTCGCGGTGCATCGCTGGGCGTGTTCTCCAGTTCGCAGTTTCTCGGTGCTTTTGCCGGTGGACTGATCGGCGGCCGCTTCCTTGCCACGGGACATCCCGCAGCCGTATTTCTCATCTGTGCCGTACTTTGCTCTATCTGGCTTGCCGTGCACCGGCTCAGTCCGGACGACGCATAACGCCTCGAAACGGCCCCAAATCGGGCTGGCATTTGGTGTCGCACGGCCTAAAATACCTACCCCCGCACGAAATCTGCGGGCAGATCACTAAATAACAGGGGACCACTATGGCTCGCGGAGTCAACAAAGTAATCATTGTCGGCAATCTCGGAAACGATCCTGAAACCAAATACATGCCCAGCGGCTCTGCCGTGACCAACCTGAGCGTGGCGACCAACGAATCGTGGAAAGACAAGCAAACCGGCGAACAGAAAGACCGCACCGAGTGGCATCGTGTCGCCATGTTTGGTCGCCTCGCCGAAATTGCCGCCGAGTACCTGAGAAAAGGTTCGCAGGTCTATATCGAAGGCAAACTCCGCACTCGCAAGTGGCAGGACCAGCAGGGTAACGACAAATATACGACTGAAATCATCGCGGACGAGATGCAGATGCTGGGTGGCCGAGGTGGCGGTGGCGCCCCGGCGATGGGCGGCAGTTCCGGTGGTCCCCCTCCGGCGCCGGCATCGGGTGGCGGGTCCGGTAGTGGTGATTTTGATGACGATATCCCGTTCTAGCGCGTGCTCGGCCCGGAATCGCGGCTGAAGCCGCTCCTGCGCCGGCGCCCTCGTTCTTTTTGGCGACAAATCTGAATCATGACCGCAAAGCTCTACATCAAAACGATGGGTTGCCAGATGAACGAGTACGACTCGGAGAAAATGGCGGATGTGTTGCGCGCGTCCCACGGCTATGAACTGACCGCGTCAGCGGAAGATGCCGACCTGTTGCTCGTCAATACCTGCTCCATTCGTGAGAAAGCACAGGAAAAAGTTTTCTCCGAGCTGGGTCGCTGGCGAGCCTGGAAAGAAAAACGGCCCGAGCTGCTGATCGGTGTTGGTGGTTGCGTTGCGAGCCAGGAAGGCGAGGGAATAAGAAAACGTGCCCCGTTCGTCGACATGGTCTTTGGCCCGCAGACTTTGCATCGCTTGCCGGAAATGGTCGACGAGGTGAGGAAGAGCGGTCTCGGTGTCGTAGACATCTCCTTCCCTGAGATCGAAAAATTCGATCGCTTGCCTGAGCCGCGCGCAGAGGGGCCGACTGCTTTCGTTTCCGTCATGGAAGGCTGCAGCAAATATTGTTCTTTCTGCGTGGTCCCCTATACCCGCGGTGAGGAAATCAGCCGCCCGCTCGATGATGTAATCGCCGAGGCAGTCACCCTGGCAGCGCAGGGCGTGCGGGAAATCAACCTGCTCGGGCAGAATGTCAACGCCTATCGTGGTCCGATGCACGATGGGCAGATTGCGGATCTCGCAACGCTGATTTACTACGTGGCGGCAATCGAGGGCATAGGCAGGATACGATTTACCACGTCACATCCGGTCGAGTTCACGGATAGCCTGATTCAGGCATATGCCGAAGTGCCAAAACTCGCCAATTACCTGCATTTGCCGGTACAAAACGGCTCGGACCGTATTCTGGCACTGATGAAACGCGGGCACACGACAATCGAATACAAACAAAAGATACGCAAGCTGCGCTCCGTGCGGCCGGACATCTCGCTGTCGTCTGATTTTATCGTCGGCTTTCCCGGCGAGACCGATGAAGATTTCAAGGCGACCATGAACCTGATTGCCGAGATTGGCTTCGATCAATCATTCAGTTTCATCTACAGCGCCAGGCCGGGTACGCCGGCGGCGGGGTTCGATGACCACACGCCGATGGAAACAAAGAAAGAACGCCTGCAATTGCTGCAGGCGCGCATCAATCAGCAGGCAATGGAGATCAGTCGCGCGATGGTGGGCACCACTCAGTCAGTACTGGTCGAAAAACCATCGAAGAAAGATCCGCGCCAACTAACAGGTCGCACGGAGAACATGCGCTGGGTGAATTTCGACTGCGACCCCTCCTTTGTCGGCCAGTTCGCCGATGTCGTCATCACTGAGGCCTTGCCCAATTCACTTCGCGGCAGGTTTTCCAACGAGCGCGCCGCTGCCTGATTGTGCTATTAAAACAGCAGCTTACAACATCACTCCGGTGCCGGCTGAATGATCGCGTGAGTCCGGCTTATGTCACGATTCGGCTATACAGGCGGGG
>Ga0210124_1001104_pt1 | contig 12099 bp, 8 predicted proteins | sample Muzzi_PWC_D2_FD_185554 | JGI IMG/M metagenome (GOLD analysis project Ga0210124, IMG submission 185554) | Wetland microbial communities from San Francisco Bay, California, USA, that impact long-term carbon sequestration - Muzzi_PWC_D2 (SPAdes) | ecosystem: Environmental > Aquatic > Marine >... | reverse complement strand
TGCACCGAAGTTCAACCCGGCGACACGTATCAATTAACGCGAGTGCGTTGGGGGGGCAGTCTGCTCGAAGAAGCCCACCTAAGCGGAGCGCCGAAGCTGCTTACCATCGCTCCTCATGTGGTTGCTGCCGAGGAATCGCCCATAGCCGGTGAACTGGCTCTGAATACGGTGACTCCTACGCTTGATGATAAGGATTTTCGGGTTCGAGTTGTAGATCGGGTTGAGGCGGATAAAGATAAGGTCTCATTAACAGACGCGCGTGTGGTGGTCAGTGGTGGACGAGGGGTTGGCAGCACCGAAGGTTTTGAGAGTTTGGAAGAACTAGCTACACTTTTAAATGGTGCAATCGGCTGTTCTCGCGCTGTTACTAACGAGGGCTGGCGGCCCCATGCCGATCAGGTCGGCCAGACCGGAGCGCGAGTTGCCCCTGATGTTTATATCGCTTGTGGCATTAGTGGAGCCATTCAACATTATGTGGGCTGTAAAGGCTCGAAGAATATTGTGGTCATCAATACAGACCCGGAGGCCCCTATCATCGCCAAGGCCCACTACGCCGTCATTGGTGATTTGCATCAGGTCATTCCGGCGGTGAGTGAAGAAATCAGAAAATTGAAAGGGAGTAGCTAAAGATAGCATCGATGACTGCGAATCAAATAAAGGGGATTTGGGATAGTGGTTCCGCTTACGAGCGATATGTGGGTCGCTGGAGTCGTCTCCTGGGCCGAGAATTTATTGATTGGCTTAACATTCCTCTTTCAGCTCGCTGGCTGGATGTTGGCTGCGGTACCGGCGCGCTCAGTCAAACCATTTTGGACCAAACATCTCCGCTAGAGGTTCTAGGCGTAGATTCATCTGACAGCTTTATCTCCCAGGCAGAGCAACAGGTGCATGATAAGCGGGCTCGCTTTGAGGTTGGAGATGCCCAAAGTCTATCACTGGATACGGGCGTTTATGATGCTGTAGTTTCGGGATTGGCAATCAACTTCATCCCCGATATTCAGGCTGGCCTGTCCGAAATGGCCAGGGTAACCATGTCCGGTGGTACAGTGGCCGCTTACGTGTTCGATTATGCTGGCAAAATCGAGTTGATGCGATATTTCTGGGACGCGGCTATTGCGCTTAATCCGCAAGCCGCAGAACTTGACGAGGGGCGCCGTTTCCCAATCTGCCAGCCAGAGCCGCTTAAAGAAATATTTGAAGCTGCTGGCTTGCGTGAAGTTGAAGTAATAAATATTGATGTTCCCACCCATTTTCGGGATTTTGACGATTATTGGTCGCCATTTTTGGGTGGTGTGGGTCCTGCCCCTGCTTACGCCATGTCCCTGAGTGAAGAGACTCGTGTTACCCTTCGAGAGCGCATACGGGCCAGTTTGCCCATTGCAACAGATGGTTCGATACGATTAATCGCTCGTGTTTGGGCGGTACGTGGTAAAAAATATAAAGAGTGACAACTTTCTGGATTTACAGCGGGGTCTAAATTACATGAGTTGGCAAGCCTTAGAAGACGGAAATAGAGACTTAGCAGAATTCGGTCTGGAAAGATTTAGTAGCCAGGTGGCCTACCTGGCGACGGTTCGAAAAGATGGCTTCCCGCGTGTTCACCCGGTGACGCCAATCATAGGTGAAGGGCGGCTCTTTGTTTTTATGGAGCCGACATCCCCCAAAGGGCATGATTTGCGACGCGACGGGCGTTATGCCATGCACGCCAGTGTCGAAAATAATGCTGGGGGTGAGGGCGAGTTTTTGGTGTCTGGTCACGCCAAATTGATTGATGACGCAGACCTGAGAGCGATTGCTGTAGAACACGCCAATTACTCCCCCGCAGAGCGCTACATCTTATTTGAATTGAGTGTCGAAAGCGCCTCCTCAACTATTTACGATGAGAATTCCGAACCTGTTCGCCACCGTTGGAAGAAGGGCTAGAGAAAAGAAATTGAATGTAGATCGGGTACTCTCCGGCAATCCAGTTCGTGAAGTTATCACCAGCATGTGTGGTATCTGCTCCGCCGGGTGTGGGGTCAATGTCCACCTGCTGGATGGCAAAATTGAGCGGTTGATCCCACTAAAGAATCATCCTCTGGGTATCGTTTGCCCTCGGGGCATGCAGGCCAAGGAAATTGTCTATTCCAAAGACCGGCTACTTTATCCGCAACGACGTATTGGGGCACGCGGCGAGGGTAAGTTCGAGCGCATCACCTGGGATCAGGCCTATGATATCATCGTGGATAATCTCCAGCGAATTGCCAAACAATATGGCCCTGAAGCGGCCTGCATCTATACCGGACGTGGCAACTTTGAATTTGCCCTGAATGAAACCTTTGCCCCCAGCGGTACAGTTGAGTCGTCGGCTAATGCGGTTCTCTTTCCCTTTGGCTCGCCTAATACCACCGGTGTCGGGGCGCTCTGTTATGCCTCATATGGGATGATGGCGGGGCGGGCATGTTTTGGAGATTATATGCGCAATATGCGCGAGGACATTGGTAACGCCAACCTGATTCTCATCTGGGGGGAAAATCCGGCTACAGATTCACCACCAATAAATGTGCGCCGAATCAGGGACGCTCAGAAACGGGGAGCGCAGGTGGTTGTGATTGATCACCGCCGTAGCGAAACCGCACGAGCTACCCATGCCGAATGGCTCCGTGTAAGGCCAGGCACAGATGGTGCGCTGGCTCTGGGTATGCTCCATGTATTGATTGAGGAAGAGCTTTACGACCATTGTTTTGTAGAACGCTGGACTCACGGATTTGAGGAGTTGCGGGCTTACGTGCGTGATTTCAGCCCGGAACGGGTTGAACAGATTACTGGCGTGCTCAGTGAAAAAATCATCGCGCTGGCCCGAGCCATTGGCGAATCCAGAGGCTGTTCAATTTTGATGTATAGCGGCCTCGAATATTCGAATACCGGCGTCCAGGCCATTCGCGCCGCGTGGACCTTGCAGGCGTTGGCCGGTCACCTGGATGTTCCCGGGGGCAAGCTATTTGCCATGTCGAACCGCTTGCAGCTTAACCGCCTCTTGACAAAACCGCCTAAAGATGCACCCAAGCCCATCGGTGCGCAAGCGTATCCCCTCTATTACGAAACACGCAAAGAAGCTCATGCCGTTATGCTCCCCCAGGCCATTCTCGAAAGTAAACCATACCCTATTCGTGCTATGATTGTTGGTGGTGCTTCGTTGATTACCTCCTGGCCCAACCCAAGTATGTGGCGGCGAGCGTTGACCGCACTTGACTTCCTGCTTGTTATCGACCGCTTTCCAACAGCAGATGCTCAATTTGCCGATATTCTCCTTCCGGCCACGACGATGTTTGAGATTGAGTCATATATGATTTACGATGGATACATTCAACTGCGCCAGCGGGTGATTGAACCGCTCGGTGAGGCCCGGAACGACTACCTGATTTATGCCGAATTAGCCCAACGACTCGGTTATGGGCATCTTTGGCCCCAAACCGAAGCAGAATTGATTGAATATGCTCTGCGTGATACGGGTATCAGTGAAGCAGAACTGTGTGCTCGACCAGAAGGATTTTGGTTTCACGAACCGGAGATACACTACCGAAAGTATGAGTCGGGGGAGTTGCGGGCCGATGGACAGCCTGGCTTTGAAACACCGACCGGTAAGTTCGAGATTACTTCGGAGTGGTTACGGGTGTATGGTTATAATCCTTTGCCCGCCTATACCGAACCGCTAGAAGGGCCACTATCGACCCCAGAGTTAGCAAAACGCTATCCCCTCGTCTTTAACTCCGGTGCACGAACTCAATCGGCTTTTCGGTCGCAGCATCACAACATTCCCTCGCTTGTAGGCAAGCAGCCTGAACCACAGGTAACTATTCATCCTGCGGATGCTCAGATACGGGGCATTGAAGATGGCGATGCAGTCTATGTAATCTCTCCACGCGGGCTGGTTCCCTTCCGAGCACGGGTAACGGAAGACATCATCCAGGGTGTTGTTGAAGCTAATATGGGTGGCGGCGGAATACTCGGTCCAGAAGCGTGGCGATGTGCCAACGTTAACGAACTGACCGACTATAATAACCGCGACCAAATTTCGGGCTTTCCGGTGTATAAAGCCTTGCTGTGCGATGTAATCAAACGTCGCTCTAAGGATAGTGAAAATGAAACGTCGTCGCCGTGATCACCGACCCTCTATGACCGTGGCTGCTCCACTGCCTGATTTGCCACGTATTCGGCCAAAGTTGAAGATGCTGGGCCGAGAGGAATGTCTGCGTATTCATCGGGCCTCGTGCGAGATATTACGGAAGACAGGCATTCTTGTCTATCATAAGGAGGGACTCAAACTTTTGCGTGATGCCGGGGCCGTCATTGAGGACGACCTTGCCAAAATCCCACCATCACTGGTTGAGCGGGCGCTGGCATCAGCCCCGGATGCGTTCAATCTATACAAACGTGGGACTGATGAAGTTGCCGTGAAGCTAGATGGGCAAGGTGTCTATTTTGGCCCAGGCTCAGATACGCTTCGATATCTCGACCCACGTTCGGGTTGTCGCCGGGATTTTCAACTCAAAGACATTGCCGATTGTATGCGTGTGTGTGACGCCCTGTCGGAAATAGGGTTTGTTATGTCGGTGGGTATCCCACGTGATGTGCCCTCCGACCGTTATTTCCGCCACCAATTTGCCACAATGCTGCGACACACCACCAAACCGATTGTGTTTGTCTGTGATGGCTTGGCGGATATTGAAGCTATTGCCGCAATGGCGGCCTCTGTGGCCGGTGGGATGGATAAGCTAGCCGAGCATCCCAACCTTCTCTTGTATTCTGAGCCAACCTCACCGCTACAACATTCGTTGGAAGCCACCGATAAACTGCTGTTTTGTGCTCAACATTCTATTCCGGTAACCCATTCTCCGGCCCCAATGATTGGCGGCACGGCCCCAATTACTATCGCCGGTGCGGTTGCTCTGGGTAACGCCGAAGTGTTGAGCAGCCTGGTTATCCACCAACTCAAGAATCCCGGCGCTCCGTTCCTTTATGGGCATGGAGTTCATCACCTCGATATGAAGGAGATGATCAGTGTGTACGGCGCACCCGAATTTCAACTGGCCCGGGTGATGGCGGCTGAGATGGGGCGCTTCTACAGCCTGCCGGTGTGGGGCTATACTGGACATAGTGATAGCAAAGTGGTTGACGGGCAGGCGGCTGCCGATGCTCAATTTGCGGCGATGGTGGCCCTGATGGCAAAAACCAATCTCAACCACGATGTGGGTTATCTTGAAAGTGGTTTAACCAGTTCGCCTGAGATGATGGTCTTGACCAACGAAATCATTTCGATGACCCGGCGCTTTGTCGAAGGGGTACGCATCGATGATGAATCGCTGGCTGTGGATGTGATTCACGACGTTGGGCCGGGTGGGCAATTTATGAGTCACAACCACACAATGGCGCACTGGCGTGAGTTATGGCTGCCCCAAATCTTTGACCGCCAGCGTCTGACGCCGTGGGAGGAACAAGGTTCCAAGGATGTCAATGCTCATCTGCGGGAGGTGACGATTGGATTGATGGATGAGCATAAGGTTGAACCCCTGCCGGACGCTGTTGAGCGTGAAATTGAATTGGTTTTAGAAACTTGAGACGTAAAATATAGGTGGAATTGAGGTAGAGGAAAGAGGTTTCATGCGTAAACAAGCAAACCTTGTCATTATCGGGGCAGGCATTGTTGGGTGCAGCGCTGCCTATCATCTTACCAAATTGGGCTGGAAAGACATTGTCGTAATTGACCAAGGGCCTCTGTATGATACGGGCGGCTCAACGTCCCATGCGCCGGGCATCATCTTTGAAATCAATGGCTCCCGTGCCATGTGCAAAATGGCCCAATACACGGTTGATCTTCTGCATGACCTTGAGTATGAGGGCGAACGGTGCTGGTATCCGGTTGGCGCTATTGAAGTAGCCATCACCGAGGCTCGGATGCAAGAGTTGTGGCGCAGACACGGCTTTGCTACCGCCTATGATCTTGAGACTCACATTTTAACCCCGGCAGAAGTGCACGAGAAAGTACCGATGATTGATCCCAGCGTGCTTAAGGGTGGGATTCACATCCCCTCCGATGGTGATGGGAAAGCCTGGATGTGCGCCGGAGCCTTGGCATTGAAAGCCATAGCTTCAGGTGGGGCAGAGTTTTACGGCCATACTCTGGCAACCGACATCGAACTGGAAAATGGCAATGTCCACGCCGTTGTCACCGACCAGGGGCGTATTGAATGTGAGCACGTGCTGCTTTGCACCAATATCTGGGGTTCGGTGCTGGCAAATAAAGTAGGTGTGACCCTGCCCATGATGGCTTGCGCGCATCACTATGCCATTACCGAACCATTGCCCGAACTGACTCATGAAACCGAATGGATATCCCAGCCCTGTGTACGCCACCAGGATCGCTCGATGTATTTTCGGCAGTGGGAACAGGCGTATTGCACCGGCTCTTACCGCCACGAGCCGCGTCTGGTCAGCCCCTACGATGTGGGCAAAGATGCCTATCATACCTGGCGAGACGACGATTTTGCCGTGGCGATAGAGGATGCCAATCATCTGTACCCGGCTTTACATGGCAGAGAGTATGTAAGCAAAATCAACGGAATGTTCGTTTTTTCGGTTGATGGTTTTTCCATGATGGGACCAACCCATGTGCCTGGCTTCTGGACAGCTGTGGGTATCTGGGTTACGCATGCGGGTGGAGCAGGTAAATCCATCGCTGAATGGATGACCCACGGTGACACCGAATGGGATATGCGCGAGATGAATGTGGCTCGCTTTCACGACTACCAACTGACGAAGCGCTACATCCATCTGCGAACTGCTCAAAATTATCGTGAAGTGTACGATATCATCCATCCCCTCACCCAAATGGAAGAGCCGAGAAATGTGCGCTTGGCTCCTTTTCATGCCAGACTCAAAGAACAAAAGGGTAATTTCTTTGTAAGCTCCGGCTGGGAAGCGGCCCAATGGTATGAAGAAAACGCCCGCTTGTTGGAAAAATACGACGACCAGATACCGGTCCGCTCCGGCTGGGAAGCGATGAACTGGTCGCGGATTCAGGGGGCGGAACATTTGGCGGTACGCGAAGGGGTGGGGCTTTTTAATTTATCAAGTTTTATGAAGATTGTGGTTGATGGCCCCGGCGCAACCCAGTTTCTTAACTATTTGGCTGCCAATGATATTGACAAACCGGTTGGCAAAGTCGTTTACACCTCCTTCCTCAATGAAAGTGGGGGCATTAAAGCTGACCTGACTATCACTAGAGTCAGTGAAAACACCTATTGGGTTTTGACTGGCGCGGGCGGTGGCCCTCAAGACCTGGCCTGGATTCGCCAACATGCACCTAACAACGGTTCTGTCACAGTCCGGGATGTAACTTCGCAATTCACGGCCATTGGGCTTTGGGGGCCTGAGGCACGGCACGTACTAGAGACAGTAACCGGGGATGACGTGTCGAACGATGCCTTACCTTACTTCTCGGCCAAGGCTATAGAGATTGATACTATCCCCGCTTATGTCTTACGAGTCTCTTATGCCGGTGAATTGGGCTGGGAGATTTATTGCACCAGTGAACAAGGTTTGCGCTTATGGGATATTCTCTGGGAAGCAGGTCAGAGACACGGTATTATTGCTGCGGGTGGTGGTGCGTTTGGCTCACTACGGTTGGAGAAGGGCTATCGCTTCTGGGGGGTTGATATCCACACCGAGTATAATCCCTATGAAGCTGGATTAGGTTGGGCGGTGCGTCTCGGCAAGGAGAATTTCATTGGGCGGGAGGCGTTGCTCAAAATCAAAGAGGAAGGCATCAGGCGCAAGTTGTGTTGTATGACCTTTGATGACCCTCAAGCCATCGCTTTAGGCAAAGAGCCAATTCTTAAGGGGGATAAAAAGTTGGGGTATGTTACCAGCGCCGATTATGGTTACAACGTGGGTAAATATATTGTTTATGGCTATCTCCCCATCGAATATGCTGAAGAAGGCACCAAAGTTGAAGTTCAATACTTTGACCAGCACTATACTGCCACCGTCACCGCAGAACCCCTATATGATCCCAAAGGTGAGAAGCTGAAAGCCTGAAGGCATTCGGCGGCGATATGAAGAAAAAGCGAGCAGATAAACGAGCAGTGCAACGTCGTCGCCGTAGGCAATCCCCCTTCTATAGAATCCCATTCCGCCGTTTGAATAATCCACTACCGCCGCTTGAACTGATTTCTCCAGAAAAGATTGAGCAAATCCATCATGCCTCGATGCACATTTTAGAAGAGATAGGCCTTGATTTCTGGGATGACGAGGCACTCACTGTATGGCATAAAGCCGGGGCAAAAGTGGATTATGAAGCGCGGCATGTCTGGCTGGATCAAGGTTTGGTGCTGGAGTTGGTTGCCAAAGCGCCTGCCTCTTTCACTTGGCGGGCACGCAACCCGAAACGCGACGTTATAATTGGGGGTAATGCCATCGCCTTTGCTCCCGGTGGTGGTACGGTTTTTGCCAGCAACCTCAATATTGGTCGTCGACCTGGAACGTTGGAGGATCTGCAAAACCTCCTCAGGTTGGTCCAGATGTCGAACGTGCTGCATTTCACGGGTGAGCAACTGATTGCCCCTCACGATGTGCCGGTTCCGACCCGACATCTACAGCGTTCTCTATCTATCTTTACGCTAACCGATAAGGCCGCAATGGGGGCAACCCAAGGCCGGGTTGTCGCTACAGATGTCTTGAATATGGCCCGGATTGTATTTGGAGGAGACTCTAGCGATGAACCCATGCTTGGGGGCATCATCAATGTGAACAGTCCCCTTCGCTTCGATCAGGGGATGCTCGGTGGCCTGATTTCCTTTGCCCGGGCCGGGCAGGTGGTCGTTGTAACCCCTTTCATTCTGGCCGGGGCCATGAGTCCTATCACCATGGCTGCTGCCCTGGCTCAACAAAATGCCGAAACTTTGGCCGGTATTGCTTTAATCCAACTCATTCGACCCGGCGCACCTGTAATCTATGGAGGCTTTACCACCAATGTCGATATGAAGACGGGCAGTCCGGCCTTTGGTACGCCGGAAGGAGCCTGGGCTTTGCTGGTTGGGGCGCAATTGGCCCGACGATACAAACTGCCTTATCGAGGCAGTGGCAGCCTGAATACCTCAAAAGTGCCGGATGCCCAAGCTGCTTATGAAACGTTATGGACAATTTGGCCTGCTATCCTGGCTCATACCAACTTTATTTTACATTCGGTCGGTTGGCTAGAGGGGGGCTTAACTACATCTTTTGAGAAATTCATCATAGACCAGGAAAGCCTGGCGATGTTCTATCAGTTTCTTCAAGGTATTCAGATTAACGACGAAACCTTAGCTCTGGATATGATTGCCGAAGTTGGCCCTGGGGGGCATCATTTTGGTACGTCCCATACCCAAGCTCGCTATAATACCGAGTTTTACGAACCCTTTCTGAGTGACCGTCAAAATTATGAAAGCTGGTTGGAGGGCGGGGCCAATGATACCGCTCAACGTGCCTATCACCTGTGGAAAGAATTATTGGCTCAGTACGAACCCCCTCCGCTTGACCCAGCCATCCATGAAGTGTTACAGGACTATGTGGCGCGTCGTGAGCGCGAGTTGGAAAATCAAGAGTTGTAGAGTTAGCAGTAATACTGAGACCTGACCCCAAGAGTCTCACAACATACTCCCCAAATTCAAACACGCTAATATCAGTCGTAGGTCCCGTTTTTTTACGGGACAAATGGTGGCTGGAAAATGTTCACACTAAAAGTGGTTGACAAATTATAGTAGAGTGTGATATACTGAGTATAATATGAACATATAGTTCATATTATGAACAAGGCATGTTTTAGTGGCAACAAAAACCGAACCTTATGCCGGAACCCAGGCTGTGGTGCGTGCTCTCTCACTGCTTGAAATTTTCTCGGATAAGCAGCCGGAATGGAACCTGACTGACTTAACAAAAGCCCTTGATTTGAACCGGACCACCATCTACCGGCTACTAACTGCCCTGGAAAGTTTCGATATGGTAACCTGTGATTCCGAAACGGATCGATATCGCTTGGGGTCAGGTATCATCGAATTGGGGGGAAGGGCCATCCGGGCTAACCCGGTGCGTTCGGTGAGTAAGCCAGTGTTAGAAAAACTGGCCGCAGTAACCGGCGAAATGGCGACCCTGGAAATCCTATCGGCGTATGAGGTATTGGTAATTGATGAAGTCTCTGTTGACCGTTTCATCAGTGGCACCCAATCTATCGGTACTCGGTGGCCTGCCTTTGCCACGTCCACCGGTAATGCCATGATGTCTTATCTTTCTTCTGCTGAAGTTGAAGCGATATTACAGGCTCCATTGCCTCAATTAACGCCGAAGACCATTACCTCGCCTGAAATTTTGCGCCAACACTTGGCGCAGATACGAGAAGATGGTTATGCTGTTTCGGAAGAGGCACTTGAATTAGGCTTTACCGATATTGGCGCTCCAATCCGCAACCATGATGGACATCCGGTGGCTGCTATTGGTCTCAGTGGTGCGGCTGTTCGTCTCTCCGGCGCTCGACTGCCGGAGATTAGCGTCTTAATCCGCGATTCTGCCCAAGATATTTCAACCCAGCTTGGCTGGCGTCCCTAATCTGATCTTACAAAATTTCATAGTGGTCGATTCAAAATGGGAGCAATCTCAATGAAGGCCGACATCTTTTATCTACTGCTGATGCCTCTCCAATCTTCCCTGCCATCGGGACGATTGGCCTTTGTACCGACACAAAAAGATGCGCCTTACTTTTTTAACCTGGATATTGAATTTCTGTCGGTGGGTGAGCAACAACTTGTCATCGAAGATATCCCTATCCAAATCCACAGCCAGGTGCTTGACAAGCAGATTTGGTTGAGCGAGTGTCACTATCAGGTGGGCGATATCTTTAGTGATGTTGCTTTGACCAGCAAGCAGCTCATTCGGACCTCATTGAAAGAGGAACTACGGCGTCAAACCGGCTATGATGGGTCATTTATCGAAGAGTACATGGTTGTAGCATTGGGGCAGGTAGAACAAGCGCCGGATGAATTTATTGACCAGCATGCCGTCGAGTTTGCCCATTGGCTACGCACGGTTGACAAGCCTTTGACGACCACAGAAACCCTAGAAGTTTTGAGTTCGCGAGTCCGTTACTCGGAATGTGACCTGACCGTTGTCGATTGGGAAGGGGCCATTATTATCACCGAGGGGGGACAATTTCAATTCGATTTGGCCCTCTTCAAAATTGGCAAATATCAATTGCTGCGCTACCGCCTGCAAGACCGGGCCATCGAGAAGAGTTTGCAGCAATTGCGGCGATATGTGAATCGAAGACGGCCGGTCTGGCTACCCTCAAGGTATAAAACATTTCGTAACATTGTTGAGCAACGTCTGGCCTTACTGCTTGGCTTTGAGAAAACCGACCAATCGCTGTTGCTCATCGGCGATTGGTATTCGGCTCGGGTATACCGCCTAATTGTGGAGCAATTTAGCTTAAACAACTGGAAAACTATTGTCCAAACAAAAATCGATAGCCTGGTCGCCATCAATGATATTGTCTATCAAGATTTGGCCTTCTCAGGGCGACGCTTGCTCGATTTTATTATGCTCATCGGCTGGCTCATCTTGCTGGTCGGTTATTTCATTCTATTTTTTGCTGATTTAGGTTAATCAATTAGGAAAAATACTATGCCAAAACCAAACCGTATTCCTCATCTTTCTTTAAATTGGTCTCCAGCCGGAGACGTCATCATTACACAGGCCAAGGGCTGCGAGATGTTCGATGTAGAAGGCCGGCGTTATCTGGATTTCTTGGCCGGAATCGGGGTAGTCAATACCGGCCACTGCCATCCCAAAGTGGTCCAGGCCATTGAAGAACAAGCGCGACGCTTGCTCCACAGCCAGAGCTATCTGGCCTTGCATCCCCCAATTCTGGAACTGGGCAAGAAGTTGGCCGACATCACCCCTGGCGCGATTGACACCTTCTTCTTCTGTAACAGCGGCTCGGAAGCTGTCGAAGCGGGGATGCGGCTGGCCCGAGCCGCCACGGGACGTCCCAATATCATCGCTTTTCAGGGAGGCTTTCATGGCCGTACCGCT
>Ga0210124_1001103_pt1 | contig 12102 bp, 10 predicted proteins | sample Muzzi_PWC_D2_FD_185554 | JGI IMG/M metagenome (GOLD analysis project Ga0210124, IMG submission 185554) | Wetland microbial communities from San Francisco Bay, California, USA, that impact long-term carbon sequestration - Muzzi_PWC_D2 (SPAdes) | ecosystem: Environmental > Aquatic > Marine >... | reverse complement strand
GCGCAGGTAGTTGGAGAGCTGATGATAGTCTTCGATCCGGCGCAGGTTGCACTTGAAATGGCCGAAGTAGACGGCGTCGAAACGGAGCAGGGTCGTGAACAGTCGCCAGTCGGCTTCGGTGAGCCGGTCGCCGGCCAGGTAACGCTGGTGGAACAGCCGCGACTCGAGCCAGTCGAGGCTGGAGAACAGCTCGCTGAAGGCAGCTTCATAGGCCTGCTGAGTGGTGGCGAAGCCGGCCTTGTAGACGCCGTTGTTGACGGTGGCATAGACCCGCCGGTTGACCGCGTCGATCTCGTCGCGCAGCGCCGCCGGGTAGTAATCGGTTTTAACCTTGCTGAAGGCGTTGAAGGCGCTGTTCAGCATGCGAATGATTTCGCTCGATTCGTTGCTGACGATGGTTCGCCGCTGTTTGTCCCACAGCACCGGCACCGACACCCGCCCGGAGTAATGCGGATCGGCCTGCAGGTAGACCTGGTAGAGATAGTCGATCCCGGGTGTCGGGCTGGCTTCAGAGGTCTCCCGGCTCAGTTCCCAGCCATTTTCGAGCATCAGCGGCTCGACCACGGACACCGTGATCAACGCTTCGAGTTCCTTGAGCACCCGGAAGATCAGGGTCCGGTGGGCCCAGGGGCAGGCAGAGGAGACGTAGAGGTGATAGCGGCCGGGTTCGGCGGCGAAGCCGCCCGCCCCGCTCGGTCCGGCTGAACCGTCGGCGGTGATCCAGTTGCGAAAGCTCGACTCCTGACGTCTGAATTCCCCTTTGGACTTTTCCGTGTCATACCATTGGTCACGCCATTGACCGTCGACCAGCAATCCCATGACTGATCCTTTCTAATCGCGAAATCGTCCGTTCAGCATAACCTTGGCGCTGCTCAAACTGCAACTCGCCCTTGCAAGATGATCATCTACGCAGTCAGTCCGCTCCTGTCTGTGGTCGATTCTCGACCTTGCCGGTTGCTGTTTTACACCTATACTGAAAAAACGACACCAAACAGATCGGAGCATCCCATGTTTCAAGTCCTCAACACGGCCATCATCACCACCCTGCTCGCCCTGTTGCTAAGCAGCTCATCAATGGCCGCTTTCGACTGGCTGCAAAAAGGCCGGCAATTGCTGGGAGGGGAAACAGGAACACAGAGCCAGGCCCTGTCCAATCAGGAGATTGGCGCAGGGCTCAAAGAGGCATTGCGAGTCGGAGCTGAGCGGGTGGTCGGTCAGGTCGGCGCGTTGGATGGTTTTAATGCCGACCCGAAGATTCATATCCCGCTTCCGGACAGCCTCTCCAAGCCCCGTTCCATGCTGGCCGCCATCGGTTACGGTTCCATGTTCGACGACCTTGAACTGAAACTCAATCGCGCTGCCGAAGCTGCGGCCCCTGAAGCCAGAGTCCTGTTCCTGAAAGCGATCGAAGCGATGACCCTTGAGGATGTTCAGGCGATCTATAACGGTCCCGATGATGCAGCGACCCAGTATTTCCGGAGCAAGATGAATACGCCGCTGAGCGATAAGATGCGGCCGATCATTGACCGGAGCCTGGCCGAGGTTGGCGCGCTGGACAGCTACGATAAGGCTGTCGGCAAGTACAAGACCCTGCCGTTCGTCCCGGACGTAAAAGCCGATTTGACCGCTTACGTCCTCGATAAAGGGCTTGACGGCATCTTTTATTACCTGGCCAGGGAAGAGGCGGCAATTCGGCAGAATCCGGTTAAGCGGACTACGGAGTTGTTGCAGAAAGTCTTTGGTAAGTGACTGAAGCTGACCGGAGGTGAAATACGGAAATAGTCGGGCTCTGATTCTGGCCGGGCTTTCCCCGTGTGTAGCTCCATCAGCCGTTACATCAATCCGGGGGGTTCTGTTGGCAGCCCTCGTTCAAGACCAGTTCCGGCCAGGGTCTCCATCCGGTCATTTTTGGTCACGCAGCCTTCGGCAGCCTCCAGAATCATCAAGCGCTGTTCAAGGGTCAAATGACGGAACAACGAGAGCAAATCGACTTCTTCGCGGCTGAGATCCAAACATTCGATATGGCGCATGGCTGGCCTCCTTTGGCAACAGGTCAGTAGTTCCATTTTACCTGGTTTGCCGTCTGCAGACCAGTCGGCCCCAAATTTAACCTGATAAATACAAGCTCGGCAGTCGACCGCATCTCGGGGATCCAAAGGGATGGCGTTTGACGAGATGCTTGGGTCGGTACCGATGACAAGGTGAAATACCCGGCGGAGAACATGCCATCCTCTCGCCGCTCAGGAAGCATCCCCCGGGGAGAGTTGCGGCAGAACCAATAAAAAAGCCGGGCCTTACAGCCCGGCTTTTAAACGGATCTCCATTTGATCAATAACGTGCATCGGCGAATTCGACCCAACCACCGGCCCTGACCAGAGCCTTGTCGAATTCGGCAAGCGCAAAACCGAAACTCAGCTGTTCCCCGCCAGCAGATGCGGTCAGTTGCTCGCCTTCGACATCGACTGCGACCTCGAGATCGCCCCGCTGCGCCAGTTTGAAGAGCTGATCAATGTCGCCCTTCGGCAGTTCGATGGCCAGCATGCCGCAGTTGAACATGTTCTGACGGAAAATCCGCGCGTAACTCTCGGCGATGATGGTATGAATGTCATTGACCTCGAACACCCAGGGCGCATGCTCACGCGAGGAGCCACAGCCGAAGTTCTCGCGGCTGATAACGACCTTGGCCTGCTGCAGTTTCTCCCCCTTGGCGTCGAAGCCCTCCAGCTTGAGATCTTCGAGAATATAGGGGGTCAGCGCCTCCTTGGTCACCTCAGTGAGGTACTTGGCCGGAATGATTTCGTCGGTATTGATATCGGAGCGGTCGAGCAGCAAAGCCGGACCGCCAAATGATTTTTTCATGGTTGTTCTCCCTTGTCGATTTCAGGCGGCCGACTCTTTGAGCAGCACGCGAGCGTCGGTAATCACCCCGGTGACCGCTGAAGCGGCGGCGGTGGCGGGGCTCATCAGGTGAACCATCCCCCCCTTGCCCATCCGGCCATTAAAATTACGATTGGTGGTCGACGCACAGGCCTCGCCTTCGGCCAGGACACCGTTGCTCATCCCGAGGCAGGCGCCGCAGGTCGGGTTGGTGACGCAGAAGCCGGCCTCCATGAAGATATCGATGAGCCCCTCGTCCAGCGCCTGCTGGAAAATCGCCGGGGTCGCCGGCGAGACGATGCCGCGCACCGCATCGGCGATCTTGCGCCCCTTGAGAATGGCGGCGGAAACGCGCAGATCCTCGATCCGGCCGTTGGTACAGGAGCCGATGTAGATCTGGTCGAGCTTGGTGCCGGCCATCTCGGCAACCGGTTTGACGCAGTCCGGCTTGAAACCGTAGGTCACCTGCGGCTCGAGGTCAGAAAGGTCGAAATCGAGGACCTTCTCGTAGGCGGCGTCGGGATCTGAATGCCACGTTGCGAAGTCCGCGAGGGCGGCAGCCTTATCGGCATAGTCCTCCTGGATGAAAGGCCAGAGGTAATTGACGGTGACCTGGTCGGGCAGACACAGGCCACTGGTGCCGCCGGCCTCGATCGCCATGTTGCAGAGGGTCATGCGCGACTCCATGCTCATGGCATCGACCACCGGGCCACGGAATTCGATAACCCGGTCGGTGGCGCCGTTTACGCCGATCTGGCCGATGACGAACAGGATCGCGTCCTTGGCATAAACCCCTTCCGGCAACGTTCCATTGAGGTTAATACGGATCGTCTTCGGTTCACGAAAGGCACAGACCCCTTTGAGAATGCCGACCTCGAGGTCGGTGGTCCCAACCCCGGCGGCAAAGGCTCCGAAAGCGCCATGGGTGCAGGTGTGAGAATCGCCCATGATCACCGTGAACCCGGGGCGGATATAGCCCTTCTCCGGGAAGATCGCATGGCAGACGCCGTTGCGGCCGACATCGAAGAAATCGACGATTTCGTGGCGCCGCGCCCAGTCGCGCAGCATCTTGGCCTGCAGGGCGGTCTTGCTGTCCTTGGCCGGGGTCACGTGATCGATGACCGCCTTGATCTTGGTCTGGTCGAAGACCCGGTCCTTGCCGCGCCATTCGAGATCGGCGATGGCGACCGGGGTGGTAATTTCGTGACAAAGAACCCGGTCGAGGTCGAGGACCTTGGTCCCGGGAAATGGCTCGTCGCGTAGATGCGCCGAGAAGATTTTTTCTGCGATTGTCTGACCCATATTGACTCCTTGAACTGCTTTGATTTAGTCGGTTATCTTAATGCAATCAGCTGAGAAACTGCAAGGGAAAGGCCACTTAAAGCTGCGGGGCGACGATTGTCGCCCCGCTTTTTCAATGGCTTGAAACATTGATTTGCCGGTTTGAAAACCACCCGGGTTTTCGTCTTGCAAGCAAGGAGGTTTTCGACTTGCAAGCAAGGAGTTTTTCGTCATGGCCAGGAAGCCAAAGAGTTGCGCGGAGGCGTACACCGGTACGCCGCACAAGCAACTCCGCCGGCTGACGCCGCCACGACGGAAAAGAACTGCTTGCCAGCGAAAACTAGATGGGGACCCGCTGGCGCTCCATCACCGAGGCCATCTTGTTGATCGCGTTGATATAAGCCTTGGCCGAGGCGACGATAATATCGTTGTGGGCCCCCTGACCGATTACCTCGCGCTCCCCCTCCTGCAGGCGCACGGTACATTCGCCCTGGGCGTCGGTGCCGCCGGTGATGGCTCCGACAGTGAAGCTGAGCAGGTGCGATTCGGAACCGGTCAACTGCTTGATCGCCTTGAAGGTCGCGTCAACCGGCCCGTCGCCCATGCTGGCAATCTTCTTCACCTCGCCCTCGACCTCCATTTCGACCGTGGCGGTCGGTGCCGCAAAGGAGCCGGAGGAGACATTCATCTGCATCAGTTTGAACTTTTCATCGACCCGGATGATCTGGTCGGCGACAATGGCATCGAGGTCTTCATCAAAGATCTCCTTCTTGGCATCGGCCAGTGCCTTAAAGCGGACGAAGGCCTTTTCGATATCCTCCTTGGAGAGTTCATAACCGAGCTCCTGGAGCCGCGCGACAAAGGCATGCCGACCCGAATGTTTGCCAAGCACCAGCTTGTTCTTGTTCAGGCCAATCGACTCCGGGGTCATGATCTCGTAAGTCTCCTTGTCCATCAACACGCCGTGCTGGTGGATACCGGCCTCGTGGGCAAAGGCGTTGGCGCCGACAATCGCCTTGTTCGGTTGCACGACGATGCCGGTAATCGAGGAGAGCAGCTTGCTGGCCGGATAGATATGCTCGGTCACCACGTTGGTGGTGTAGGGCAAGATATCGTGCCGGGTCCGCAAGGCCATGACGACTTCCTCAAGCGAGCAGTTGCCGGCCCGCTCACCGATGCCGTTGATGGTGCACTCGACCTGTCCGGCTCCAGCCTGGACCGCGGAGAGAGAGTTGGCCACGGCGAGACCGAGGTCATTGTGACAGTGGACTGAAATGATCGCCTTGTCGATGTTCGGCACGTTATCCTTGAGGTACTTGATGATATTGAAATACTCGAAGGGGATCGTGTAGCCGACCGTATCGGGGATATTCACCGTGGTCGCCCCGGCATCGATCACCGCCTCGACAACCTGGGCCAGAAACGGCAGACGGGTCCGTACGGCATCTTCACAGGAGAACTCAACGTTCTTGGTGTAGCCTGCCGCCCGTTTCACCGCCTTGACCGAAGTTTCCAACACCTGCTCAGGAGTCATCTGCAACTTGCGCTCCATGTGGATGTCGGAAGTGGCGATAAAGGTGTGGATACGGCCCCTATCGCCGGCATACTTGAGCGCCTCCCAGGCGCGGTCGATGTCCTTGTCGTTGGCTCGGCAGAGACCGGCGATCTGCGGCCCCTTGATCGCCTGGGCGACCCGCTTGACGGCTTCAAAATCGCCATCCGAGGCGATCGGAAAACCGGCTTCGATGACATCGACATTCAGCTTTTCCAGCTGATGGGCGATGCGCAGTTTTTCCTCGATGTTCATACTGGCGCCCGGCGACTGTTCGCCGTCGCGCAAGGTAGTATCAAAAATAATCACGTTGGTCTTTTCGCTCATATTGCCTCCCGTGGTTCTGGCCATATTCGGTAGCGATGTGAGATGGCCGGTTCTTGGTTAATCTCAACTGGTCTTTGCCGGGCTAGCTCTCCCAGGTCACTTTCCATGCGACCACCTCCTTTCAGAACTCAGTTCGAGGAACAAGTTCTTGATTCTTTTCGGTTGATCTTCACGCAACAAAAAAAGCTCCCGCCCTGTTACAGGGGCGAGAGCTTTATGCTTCGCGGTACCACCCTGGTTCGTCCACCCGGAATCCGCAGCGGACCTTGATTGGCCATTTACGCTGGCTGACGGCGATTGCTAATGGGTCAACCCAGTCACAATCACGGCTCCAAGGCGAGTTCGACTCCTGTCTGTACCGGCTCGCAGCAACCGCCGGCTCTCTGAGACAGAGGAAGGAATCTACTACTCCTCTTCATTGCCTTTCAAACTTCTCTCAATAAAACAGCAGCCTGCCGAAGCTGTCAAGAAAAATTCGACTCAAGCATCATTTTCCACAGATTCGGCTTCCTCCCCGAGAGTATCTTCGGCTGCTGCCTGGCGACTCTCTTCAAGGGCTTTTTTTCGTCTGAACAAACTGAGCAACTTGCCGATCGGACCGGATGCGGTGTAGGTCAAGGCGATGATAAAAAGCATCAGTTCCGGCCGAGCGACAATGACGATAATCAGGAAGATCGCCAACACCAGAATACTGAATGGCTGGCGTTTAACGAGCTCCGGATCCTTGAATGAATAGTAACGGATGCTGCTGACCATCAAAAATGCCAGAACATAGATCAGCAGCAGAATCGAGATCTTTTTGACGATCGCCCCGGAGCCGCCGAAGTAGTAGAACAACAACACACAGGAGGCGACCATCCCGGCCGCAGCCGGGATCGGCAGACCGAGAAAGCGCTTCGATTCGACCGTGTTGACCTGGACATTGAAGCGTGCCAGACGCAGTGCCCCGCAGACCAGATATAAAAAGGCCGCCAGCCAACCGAACTTGCCGAACGGCTTGAGTGCCCACATGTACATCAGCAGGCTTGGGGCGACGCCAAACGCGACCAGGTCGGCCAGCGAATCATACTCGACACCGAAACGACTGGTGGTGTTGGTCATCCTGGCCACCCGACCGTCGAGGGCATCGAAGATAGCGGCAATCAGGATAAACCAGGCGGCCCGGTCATAGTAGCCGTTAACGGTAGCAACGATACTGTAAAACCCGGAGAACAATCCGCCGGTGGTGAACAGGTTGGGCAGGATATAAACACCTTTACGCAGGTTCTCAATCCGTTCTCTGCGTGGAGTCGTTGACATCATGACAGGTACCCGAGAATAGTTTCGCCGCCAACGGTTTTATCGCCGACCTTGACATTCAATTTGCAGTCACGCGGCAGGTAGATATCAACCCGGCTGCCGAAACGGATCAGCCCATAACGGGCACCACGGCGCAGCAGGTCACCGACCACCGGGTAGGTGACGATGCGTCGGGCCACCAGACCGGCGATCTGGACAAACAGGATCTTGCGACCACCCTCGGTTTCGATCAGCAGACCGCCCTGCTCGTTCTGGTCACCGGCCTTGTCGAGGGAAGCATTAAAGAACGCCCCATGGCGATAGTACTTGTCAATCACCTTGCCGGCGCAGGGAACCCGGTTGATGTGGACATTGAAAACGTTCATAAAGATGCTGATCTTGTAGGCAGCATCCTTGAGGCAGCGCTCTTCATTGACTTCACCGACGAAAATCACCTTGCCATCGGCCGGAGCGACAACGGCACCCGGTTCATCCGGAACGGCCCGTTCGGGGTTACGGAAAAAGTAAATGGTGAAGAGGGTCAGGGCGAGCAGAACCAGGGTCAAAAAACCCCAGTCGAGCAAGGCAAAGATCAGGGTGATAAAAGCAAAAAGGGCGATGAAAGGAAATCCTTCGCTCGCCACAGGTTGGTTCTGATTACGCACCAGTCGATTCTCCCTTGCAACATAGGATGAAAACAGGCCGGAAGGTGGATCCTTCCGGCCTTGACGATACATCAGTTTTTATTTTTATCAACAATCTTCTGAATCCAGGGCATCATGCTGCGGAGCTTTTCACCGACCACTTCGATCGGGTGGGCGGCGTTGAGACGGCGGCGGGCGGTCATCTCAGGGTAATTGGTCTGTCCTTCGAGGATGAAGCGCTTGGCATATTCACCGTTCTGAATGTTGGCCAGACATTCGCGCATCGCCTCGCGGCTTTCTTCGTTGATAACCCGTGGGCCGGTCACATATTCACCATATTCGGCATTGTTGGAGATCGAGTAGTTCATGTTGGCAATGCCGCCTTCATACATCAGGTCGACGATCAGCTTCAGTTCGTGCAGGCACTCGAAGTAAGCCATTTCCGGGGCATAGCCAGCCTCGGTCAGGGTTTCAAAACCGGCCTTCACCAGTTCGACCGCCCCGCCGCACAACACGGCCTGCTCACCGAACAGATCGGTTTCGGTCTCATCCTTGAAGGTGGTCTCGATGATACCAGTCCGACCGCCACCGATGGCGCTGGCATAAGACATGGCGACCTGCTTGGCCTTGCCGGAAGTATCCTGGAAGACCGCGATCAGGTCGGGGATTCCGCCCCCCTTGACGAACTCGGAACGCACGGTGTGGCCCGGCGCCTTGGGTGCGATCATGATCACATCGAGATCGGCGCGCGGCACGACTTGATTATAGTGGATCGCAAAACCGTGGGCAAACGCCATGGTGGCACCCTGCTTCAGGTTCGGCTCAACCTCATCCCGGTAGAGTTGGGACTGAAATTCGTCCGGAGTCAGGATCATCACCAGGTCTGCAGCGGCAACCGCTTCGGCGACCGGCTTGACGCTCAGGCCATGGGCCTGGGCCTTGGCAACCGAGGTCGAGTTGGAACGCAGGCCGACGGTGACATCAACCCCGGAGTCCTTGAGGTTGCAGGCGTGGGCATGGCCCTGGGAACCGTAACCGACGATGGTCACTTTCATTCCCTTGACAATCGACAGATCGGCGTCCTTGTCGTAATACACATTCATGAGTCGTATATCCTCCTTGAGCGGTTGAAATACTTGGCATTCGGCTGCGGGCGGCCCCGGGACGGCTTCCGCACCGCAGGACCAGCTCGACAGCCGGAAAAGAGCCACTATATAACACAGCAGGACAGAGAGCATCAATCAATTTCATCCTCCGTGCCCTGCCCTGCTGGTATACAAACGGTCAGGCTTGCTCAGTCCTGGCGCCATCCCTTGGAGCCGCGGCCGATAACGACCGGGCCGGTCCGCACCAGTTCCTTGATGCCGATCGGCCGCAGCAACTCAACGATCGCGTTGATTTTGGCCGGCGCCCCGGTCACTTCGATGGTGTAGGAGCGCGGGGTTACATCGACGGTCTTGCCACGGAAGATGTCAACGATCCGCAGCACTTCCGCCCGACTGCTCTCTTCGGCATTGACCTTCATCAGCGCCAGTTCGCGCTCGACGTAATCCGACCCGGTAAAATCGATCACCTTGATGGTGTCGATCAGCTTGTTGAGCTGTTTGGTGATCTGCTCGAGAATCCGGTCGTCACCGGTGGTTACGATGGTCATCCGCGACATGGAGGGATCGAACATCGGCGCCACCGAAAGGCTCTCAATATTGAAACCACGTCCGGAGAAGAGACCGGCGACCCGCGCCAGCACGCCGAACTCGTTCTCCACCACCACAGAAATTGTATGTCTCATGAATTAAGTCTCCTCATAGGTTCAATGCAAGGGACGGCATCAGGATGCCAGCACCATTTCATGAATGCTGCGACCGGCCGGCACCATCGGCAGGACGTTCTCTTCTCGGGCCACCTTGAATTCCATGATGACCGGACCGGGGGTCTCGAACCCCTGCTTGATGGTCGCCGCCACTTCACTTGGGGAGGTGGCGCGCAGCCCCGTCGCACCGTAAGCTTCAGCCAGTTTGACGAAATCGATCGGCAGCTCAAGCGGGGTCTGGCTGTAACGCCGGTCGAAGAACAGCTGCTGCCACTGACGTACCATGCCGAGATAACCGTTGTTGAGGATGACGATCTTGACCGGAAGTTTGTACTGCACCAGGGTCGCCATTTCCTGGGAGTTCATCTGAAACGATCCGTCCCCAGAGATATCGATGACCAGCCGCTCGGGAAATGCCGCCTGGGCACCGAGCGCCGCCGGAAGACCATAGCCCATGGTGCCAAGGCCGCCGGAAGTGAGAAAGGTTCGCGGCTGGACGAAACGGAAGAACTGCGCCGCCCACATCTGATGCTGACCGACTTCGGTCGCGACGATCGCATCTTCGCCAGCCAGTTCACGCAATTGCTCGATCACGAACTGCGGCTTGATTTCCGTGTCGGAAGGCTGGTAGGTCAAAGGTTGGGCCGATTTCCAACTGGCGACCTCATCCCGCCAGGGCTGACTTGCCGCGACGGTTGCTTTGACCTCATCGGCATGCTTGCCGAGCGCGACAATCGTCTTGCTGATGACGTCCTTCAAATCGCCGACCACCGGCAGATCGACCCGGACATTCTTCTTGATCGAAGTCGGATCGATATCGACGTGGATGATCTTGGCGTGCGGCGCAAAGGTGTCTATTTTACCGGTGACCCGATCGTCAAAGCGAGCCCCGACGGTGATCAGCAGGTCGGCATGGGTGACCGCCATGTTGGCATAATAGGTGCCGTGCATACCGAGCATGCCAAGGGACAGTGGATGCTCCCCGGGAAAGGCCGCCATCGCCATCAGGGTCGTGGTGACCGGTGCCTGGATCAGCTCGGCAAGTTGCAGCAGCTCCGCCGGGCAATCGGCCAGCACTGCGCCCCCGCCAACGTAGATGACCGGTTTTTTGGCCGCCAGGATCATCTTGGCAGCTTTTTCGATCTGCCGAACGTTGCCGCTGATGGTTGGTTTGTAGCCACGCAGTTCGACGGTTTCCGGATACTCGAACTTGGTGGTAGCAACTTGGACATCCTTGGGCAGGTCGACCAGGACCGGCCCGGGCCGACCGGTGCGGGCGATGTAAAAAGCCTGCTTGATGATCCGGGCCAGGTCCTTGATGTCCTTGACCAGGTAATTATGCTTGGTAACCGGCCGGGTGATCCCGACCATATCGGCTTCCTGGAAGGCATCGTTGCCGATCAGGGGCGTCGGCACCTGACCGGTAATAATCACCATCGGGATCGAATCCATGTAGGCAGTGGCGATGCCAGTGACGGTGTTGGTGGCACCGGGACCACTGGTCGCCAGCGCGACACCAACCTGACCGGTGGCGCGGGAATAACCATCGGCCGCATGGACCGCCGCCTGTTCGTGACGGGTCAGGATATGCTTGATTTCCGGATAATCGACCAGATCATCATAGATGTTGATAACCGCACCGCCAGGGTAGCCGAACAGAGTGTCCACGCCTTCTTTTTTCAAGCATTCCAGTAAAATCTGTGAACCGGTTTTTTTCACGAAAGCCTCCTCCGTACCTTAAAGTTAATTCTCGACAATCCCCATTAACTCAATATATTTAAACATCTTTGAATCTGAACGTAAATTTCTGACACAGGTAAATCGAGACCATTTTTCAGTCTGCCGTACAGATCGCTCCAGTATTGGCCGAGGTCACAACCTTGGCGTAACGGGCCAGCCAGCCGGTCTTGATCTTCGGCTCCGGGGGAGACCAGTCGTTACGGCGCTGTTCGAGGATCTCATCAGCGACCTGCAATTCCAGGGAACGGTTGGGGATGTCCAGCCGGACCATGTCCCCTTCTTCAATCAGGGCAATCGGTCCGCCGACCGCGGCTTCCGGTGAGATGTGGCCGACACACGGACCGCGGGTACCACCGGAGAACCGACCATCGGTGATCAGGGCAACGCTGTCGCCCAGACCGAGCCCCATCAGGGTCGCGGTCGGGGCGAGCATCTCCCTCATGCCAGGGCCACCTTTCGGCCCTTCGTAACGAATCACCACCAGATCGCCGGCAACAATCTTGCCGGACATCAGGGCATCCATGGCCGCTTCTTCTGAATCGAAGCAGCGGGCCCGCCCTTCGAAGACCATCATCTGATCCGAAACGCCGGAC
>Ga0210124_1001101_pt1 | contig 12113 bp, 13 predicted proteins | sample Muzzi_PWC_D2_FD_185554 | JGI IMG/M metagenome (GOLD analysis project Ga0210124, IMG submission 185554) | Wetland microbial communities from San Francisco Bay, California, USA, that impact long-term carbon sequestration - Muzzi_PWC_D2 (SPAdes) | ecosystem: Environmental > Aquatic > Marine >... | reverse complement strand
CCGCCTCCATCCTTCATCTACCCATTTCAGACGGCGCTATTACTATTCGCCGTGCTCAACCGGCGGTTGAACGGGCTGTGTAGGATAGAACATGAATGATTCTTCCTATATCCGCCTGCAAATCATCATTTTTGCGTTGGTATCGGCTTCTTTTACAAACATATACATCACTCAACCCGTATTACCGGTGCTGCAAAAAGAATTCGCTGCCGATATGGTGCTTGTATCTTTCAGCGTTTCGGCGGTCATCCTGGGGATAGCTTTAGCCAATTTGCCCTTTGGCTTTTTGGCAGACAGGTTGCCTATCCATCCCATCGTTCTCGTTGGCGGTGTTCTTGTAGCGCTGGGTGGCTTCGTTTGCGCAATGACAAATAACCTGGGACTTTTGATTGGGGCGCGATTTGTGCAGGGCCTCTTCATTCCGGCGTTGACCACCTGTCCGGCGGCTTATCTGGCAAAGACACTGCCCATACAGCGGTTGAATGTGGTCATGGGGTCTTATGTATCCGCGACAGTGTTGGGGGGCCTGGGTGGGCGATTGCTCGGCGGCTGGATTCACCCGCCGTTGCACTGGCGTTATGCCTTTGTGTCAGCCTCAATATTTATCCTTATCGCTACGTTTGCGGCCTACCGGGGGCTACCTCGCACTTCAGTGGCTATCGAACAGCAAGGAGAATCAACGGGGTTTCTTACCCTACTGCGGCGCTGGGAACTGCTGCGTCTGTTTTTTTGTGCGGCTGGTCTATGTCATTGGTATTTTCATAGGACCGACAACCGGTCGAATCAGTAACCGCTTTGGCAGTGGTAACACCTTGCTCGGCGGAGCCGCTATTTTGGGAGGTTCCCTGGCGCTTATTCTGCTCCCTTCAACGGTTGCGGTCTTATTGGGGCTGCTTGGAGTTTGCACCGGTTTTTTCACCATTCATGCCGCTGCCGTTGGGTCGCTCAACCGCAAGCTGACCAGAGGCCAGGGACGCGCCAACGCGCTCTATGTGCTCTTTTACTATGTAGGCGGCTGGCTTGGCATCACCGGAGCGGGATTTGCCTACCGGCAGGGTGGTTGGAGTACTATGATATATTCTGCCCTGTTTCTCCTGCTCATTCCGTTGACTACGGGTGTCTACGAGCGAAAGGTTGGCTATAGCCGAGCCTCGCACTGAAGCGGGCGGCGCGACCACGGCTACCGAGGCGTAACTGTTGTTGATTGTATTGTTGGGAAGGCGAAAGATAAGCCGCAAAACAATTTTAAATAGAATCTGTATGAATTGGATATATACTTAAGGAGGAAAGGTATGACCTTTATTAGCGCCATTTCAGAAGACCAAGCGCCAGCTGATGTAAAGCAAATGTATGACAAATACCTGGAGAAGATGGGATACATCCCCAATTATGCCAGGGCTTTTAGCCATCGTCCTGAAGTGATGGAGGGATGGACCAATCTGCTCGGCAGTATCCGAGGAAATATGGATCTACGGCGTTATGAATTAGTGACTCTGGCTGCCGCCCGTGCCCTGAGTAGCTCTTATTGTATGCTGGCTCACGGTTCGGCCCTGCGCAAGAAATTTTATTCACCAGAAGAACTGACGTTGATAGCCAAGGACTATCATACGGCGGGCTTGACCCCGGCTGAAGTGGCAATGATGGCCTTTGCTACCCAGATTGTGCAAGATGCGACCAAAATTACTCAAGATGACATTGATGAACTACGAGCGCATGGCTTTTCCGATGCCGAGATTTTCGATATAACGGCAACGGCCACGGCCCGTTGTTTTTTCAGCAAAACATTAGATACCTTAGGGGTGGAACCGGATGAAATCTATTTGGAACTAGAAGAAGAACTTCGCGAGACCTTAACAATAGGACGGCCCATTAGTTCGCATTCAACTTAGTTCAATCTAATCGACACTGATTTTAACAACAAAAGGAGATTTCAAATGGCGCAGAACGATAATATCTTAGTTGTCAGAGAATATCTAAAGGCCTTAGGCGATGGCGAGGCCGGAGCAAGCCTGGGCCGATTTTTTACCGAGGATGCCAGACAAATTGAGTTGCCCAACAAACTTAATCTGGCTGGCGGAGAGAGTGACCTGGCAACCCTAAAACAACGGTCAGAAGAAGGAAAGAAATCACTTAAACAGCAAAGCTATACCATCAAAACTGAAATCCCTGATGGCGATAATGTGGCGGTTGAAGCCGAGTGGACCGGAGTTTTAGCCGTCTCTTTGGCCGGTTTAGCCGAGGGCTATGAAATGAAAGCCCATTTTGCCATGTTCTTTAAATTTGAAAATGGCCGAATCGCCTTACAACGCAACTACGATTGCTTCGAACCGTGGTAATTCTTCATCAAAGCAATTATTTCAATTCTGTTGTTTATACTTACACTTGGCTTGCTGGCGGCATTTGGGGAGCTTTAACCTACGGGGTTGATAGTGCCGCGTTTTACCTTTCCTCTTTGTAAAATTCATTAATTGCAATACAATGGTTGGTGATTTAGAAAATCTTCAATAAAGCAAAGGATACCCGATTATGGATGAAGAAAATACCCCGCAACATGACGACAGTTATGTTCACGAAGATTCTGACCCAAAAACGGAAGTAGACACAAGCGACCTCATTGCGACCAAAACGGATATCGTTGCGGATAGAGAGCAGGTCTTAAGGCGAGCCATCGAACGGTGGATTGAATTTTATAAACGCATGTGGAACGATTCCAACGTGGCGTTGGAACTATTGAGCAAGCGTTTTGGTTTATGGGGCACATTTATGCGGGTAGCAGTAATTATTCTTTCGGTCGCCGTAACGACCATTTCTGGATTAGACCTGAGTACCCAGAATACGATCACTATTTTGGCCGGGATCTTGACCGTGGCGACCAGCATCGAAGGATTCTTTCTGCTACTGGATCGCCAGACAGAGGTTAAGCAGATGCAGCGCGAGATTCAAACGCTGCGGGATAAATTGGCCTATGACTGGATGGTCAATGTTGAACTGGAAACCGAGATGGATGCCCGGTTAGATGCAGCCAAAAATCTATTAGAATCCGGCCCGGCTGCTTATAATGAAATTCTTAATAAATATGCGTTTAAATCCGAAGATGGAGACAGCTAGCATATAGATTACTCTGCCACCTTATTCCGTACTAGAAACCGAGCCACATTCTGCCCGATCAGTTTCTCCACTACCGACCCGCTGAAACCCTCGTTGTGCAGCCGGGGTAGAATCTGATCGGGCAGAGCCACCAACCCCGGCCCACCGTCAAAGTGCCGCCACAGCGATGTTCGGGCCAGGTCCAGGCCAATGGCGATGTGGTCATCGAATCCGCCATTTACCATCGCTATCAGCAGCGGCCATAGATTTTGCCTCGGCTTATAGGTGGTTCGCAAAAATGTATCGTAGCCCAGCAATATGCCAGCTTGAGCCAATTCGCGGTGCAGGCCGATATCGGGCCGCTTGTCCATATGGCAGAGGTAAAGCCGATTGGTAGGCACTCCCCGGTCTTCAAAAAAGAGGGGCAACGCCTCAACATTTTGACCCTTTTCGGTGTGGAACAGCAAGGCGGCTCCGGTCTGTCGGGCGGCTTCGGCGGCAGCTTCCATCAGAACCTGGGTCTGCTCTTCAATTTTGCCCTCATAACCAACTTTGATGGTGGTCGCCAAGGCATCATCGTTCTCCTGTAGACCGCCGGTTAATTCGTTGACGAAGTAATCCACCGCGTTCTTTTCAGAGGCGGACCACAGCCAGTACCCAGAGGGATAATATCGTTCCAGGTGAAAACCGGTGGTAGCAGTGATGTGTAGCTCCGTGGCCTCGGCCAGCTTGACCAGCATGCGGGCATCACGGCCACAGCCGCCCGGCTGGCAGTCAATCAATGTTGTTCCACCCGCTGAGCGATAATCCTTGAGTTCAGCCTCGATGAGATTGGGGTTGTTGAGGACCAACCTGGCTTTAGGGGCAACCCCTTTAGGCGGATTAATCCAGACATGCGCGTGGGCATCCGCCATTTTTATATCTTCTATGGGAATCGAGCCAAGTACCGTTTGAAGTTCCATCATTCCTCACATAGTGTTATCCAAGAGCTGGTCACGCCACGTTATACATAAATACAAAAATTCTCATCACAAATGACACCAATAGGCAAATTTCACGAATGTTTTTATAAAATTCACAAAAAATATTCGTGTCATTCGTTTATTCGTGATATTCGTGATTTAAAAAGTAGAGTAGCCATATCTAAGATTACTCATTATAACACGACCTGCAAAAAACTATTGACAACAATCATAGTTTCGGTTATAATAAAAAAGACCGACTGGTTGGTTCTTTTTAAATGGATTTGACACAATGAATAAAGGCGACGTTACAAAAGAGCATATCATCAAACAGGCCGCGACCCTGTTCAATACCAAGGGGTATAGCGGCGGCTCTATGTCTGAATTGATGGCGTTAACCGGCTTAAAAAAGGGCGGAATTTATAACCATTTTCAAACCAAAGAAGAACTAGCCATCGAAGCGTTTGATTATTCCATACAGATGATTAATGAAGCCCTCTACGATATCACTAAAGCCGAGCCTACCATGACCGGCAAGCTGAAAGCCATTGTCAATTTTTACAAAGACTACCCCTTGAATTCAGTTATCAGCGGGGGGTGTCCAATTTTGAACACCACGGTAGAGGCAGATGATACAAACCCATTATTAAAAGAGCGTGTACAACATGCGCTCAACGACTGGATTGGGGGGCTGGTCTCAGTTATTAACAAAGGGATTAAGACAGGTGAATTCAAACCCGGTATCAAAGCCAAAGAAGCGGCCATTATTATTATTTCTTCCATCGAGGGGGGGATAGTTTTGACCAGAAGTTTTGATGATGGCAAATATATGCACATTGTTTCCCAGCAATTAATGAACTATATTGATCATGAATTAGTCGCCTAAATTTTTTTGCTCGCAAAACAGACCGAGTGGTCTCTTATTACACCAAGGAGCTTATCTACTATGCAATCAATCATCCAACGCCTTTTCCAAATTGCTTTCCGCATTGTTGAAACCGTTGCCCCAACATTAGCCGGTAAATGGGCTATTAAATTATTCTTTACACCATTAAAGCCCAAAAGACCACGCCGGGAGGAAGCACTTATTAAAGATGCCACCATACAGAAGGTCTCGCTTCAAGAAAGCTTCGACAAGTCTATAACTCAACCCTATTTCGTCACATACAGTTGGGGCAAAGGTCCGGTTGTGTTGTTGGTTCATGGGTGGGGTGGTAGAGGCTCGCAAGTGGCTACCTTGGCCCAACCTCTGGTTGACTCCGGCTATCGCGTGGTAACATTCGATGCCCTGGCCCACGGCGACTCGCCGGGCAAGCAGACCAACATTTTAGAATTCAAACAAATTATACAACATATTGAGGCAATGGAGGGCGGCTTTTATGCTATCATTGGTCACTCATTTGGTGGCGTTGCTGCGGCTCTGGCCGTGAGTGAGGGGGTGAAAGCAGAGAAGCTGGCCACGATTGGCACACCTGCCTCAATGGAATTTGTTTTCGACCAATTCGCCAGCATCATAAACGCTTCCGGTAGCAGCATCGAAAAGTTAACCTATTACATCGAACACCTTGCCCAACGTAGAATAGACGAGTTTTCCTTGACGAATATTGTTACCAAGCTGAACCAACCCGGCCTAATCATTCATGACAAAAACGATAGAGAAGTCAGTCATACAGAGGCCCTGGCTTTGGCAAAACAGTGGACAGGAAGCGAATTGGTGGTAACGGAGGGACTTGGACATCGACGAATACTAAGAGATGAGGCTGTAATTTCAAAAATTATTGGCTATATCGCTACGGATGAGGATCAAGAAAGTAGTGATATTATCGAAGCTAAATCAACCGAATCCCAATTTGCCTTGAAATTACCCCTTGACGTACCTGTGAGTTCCGTTATAGTGTAAATTATAATTGGATTGAGGTAGCATTGAAAAATTCAGAGGCCGCCCGCGCATGGGCGGCCTTTTTTATTTCTCAAGGAGATTAATGATGACACAGCAACATCTGAATGGCGCAGGGGATAATCCAGCCAATTGGGGTGGTTATCCACCTCATACCGCTTTAGAACCAGACGGGGTGTTATTCCCTAAACTTGAAACGCCTGTTGAGGGCAATTTGCAGGCTAATTAATGGAAAGGATTAGACATTTGCTGTATAATCTTCTGCATTATTATCACCAGCGAATACTTTTCTTTTGTGATGGGTTATAGGGTTCAATACCCGGCTTGGGGATTCTAATCAAATTATATTCAGGTGCAGACAAATGACTAATCTTGAAAAAGCAAGTCAAAAAATTACGCTAACTCTTTTGGCTGGACAGAGTCTCTTTTCAGCCTCATTGATTATTACCTTTACTGTTGGCGCAATTATTGCGGTCGAACTGGCCGATGGTAACAGCCGCTGGACCGGAGTGCCTTCTGCGCTGGTAGTTGTGGGGGCAGCGATGATAGCCTACCCTATGGGCCGCTTGATGGATAGAATAGGCCGCCGGAAAGGCTTGTCAATAGGGTATGTCATAGGGATTATCGGCATGTTAATCGCCAGTTATGGCGTGATAAATCAATCGCTATTCATCTTCTTATTGGGTGTATTTGGGTTGGGTCTAACTAGAGGTGTGATCGATCAGGGGCGTTACGCTGCCGCCGAAGCTAGCCCGACCCGTAGTCGAGCTCGGGCCATTAGTTGGGTGGTACTGGGCGGTACGGTCGGCTCAATTTTGGGACCAAGCATTATTCAACTTACCGGCAATATGTCTAGTCAAGCCGGACTCCCTACCCTGAGTGGGCCATGGTTTGCAGCCGCCCTCTTTTTTGCCCTATCGCTGGTGATCACTCACGTGTTCTTGCGTCCCGACCCCCAAGAAATTGGCCGCCAATTGGCAGAGCTTGAGCCAAGACCTGCCGAGCCTCAACAAGTCGGTGGCAGGCGATACAAAGAGGTTCTGCGTGACCCAAATGTAAAGTTAGCTACGGGTGCCCTGATTTTTTCTCAAGTGACGATGGTCGTGGTTATGGTTGTTACCCCGGTGCATATGCATGATCATAACCACGGGTTAAGTTCAATCTCATTGGTCATCATGGGTCACACGCTGGGGATGTTTGGCCTGTCATTCGTCACCGGCTGGCTGGCCGACAAATTGGGCCGACCCAAGATGATATTTACCGGAGGCTTAATTTTAAGCTTGGCCTGTTTTATGGCTCCCTTCTCAACCAGTGTACCTTGGTTGGCAGTGGCGCTATTTTTACTGGGTTTGGGTTGGAATTTCTGCTTCGTGGCTGGCTCAACGCTATTATCCGACAGATTGCAACGTGCGGAGAAAGGCCGGGTACAAGGCTTGACCGATACAATGATTAATATTTCCTCTGGCATCGGTAACTTGAGCAGTGGTCTTATCTTTGCCGCGCTGGGCTTTACCGCCATGAGCTGGCTGGCTATTGCTTTGGGCTTAATTCCCGTAGCCCTGGTTATTGGCCTGCGAAGTTCGCGGCAAAAAGTTGCTGTGCTAGAAGGGGCAACTTCGGGTTAACGAGTAGCAATTACAAACCCGTTAACTCTAACTGGTAACCGGGTTGGCCCCATTGAGCAGGATATAAGGGGTAGCTTTGGTCGCTTGAGCGCCAAGCTGCTTGAGTTGCTGCAGGTCACCGATGTGGCCTAAGCGACGAGCGGCTATAATTGCCTCGGCGGTTTTGGGGCCAATACCTGGAATACGCAATAACTCGGCTCGGCTAGCCCGATTGATTTCAACAGGCCGGTGACTGAGATGACTCTTGGCCCAGGCCAACTTTGGATCAATGCTTAGAGATAAGTAGCCTTTATCATCAAAGGGGAGTTCGTCCAGCTTAAAGCCGTAAAACCGCAGCAACCAATCAGCCTGGTATAGGCGATGCTCTCGCAAGAGCAAGGTTTTAGGCATATCTTCAAAGGTTGTCCCACGAATGGGATTGAAGGCCGAATAGTAGGCCCGGCCTAGATTGGCCTGTTGGTATAGATGGTTGGCCGTAGTTAATAACTCCTGGTCAGACTCCCCGGCAGGGCCAACCACAAATTGGGTGGTGAGGCTGGGAGGCTTGACCCAAGGCCCTAATTTAGCCCGATTATCACGAAGCCAGTAAAAGGGCGAGACAAGCTCTTTCCAAAAATCCTTCTTGGGAGCCAGTTGAGCCAACCGATTCTCGTTAGCTCCTTCTAAATTAATTGAGAGGCGGTCAGCCAGCCGGGCCGCCCGCTCTATTTGGGCGGTCTCCCCACCCGGCATAATTTTGAGATGAATATAGCCGCGATATTCATATTTGCGACGGATAATGTTTACCGTATCCAACATCTTGTCCATAGATGTCGCGCCGCCTTTGATAATACCACTGCTCAGAAAAAGGCCATCGACTAGCTTTTTGCGCTGCATCTGGTCAAAAGAGCTGGCTAATTCATCCGGCGTAAGCGTGACCCGTTGGTAATTACGACCCGCCTGGAACGGGCAATAGTAACAATTTCGCACACAGGCGCTGCTCTGCATAATCCGCATCACCGGTATCTTTCCACGTTGAGGGTGCGTCACATGAACCCGACTATGGGCGATGAACTGGGCCTTTCGTTCTTCACGGGTTAGCCGAGGCGGTCCCTCGCAATCTAAAGTGGCGGATTGGCTTAATGTTTCAATTTTTTGCTGGATATCCATACCCTTAATTATAAAGAACAAACGTTCTTTGGTCAAATTTCTTGTGATGCTGAACGGAGGCCATCATGCTAGCCGACCATCTCCCCCGTGTTTCCCTGGCACACCTACCAACCCCTTTGGAAGAGCTATCTCGCTTACGCGAGGCATTGGGAGATGGGCCACGTTTGCTCATCAAACGGGATGACCAGACCGGTCTGGCCACTGGCGGCAACAAAACGCGCAAACTAGAGTTTGTGGTGGCCGATGCCCTGGCGCAAGGAGCGGATACACTGATTACCGCCGGTGGGCCACAATCGAACCACTGCCGCCAGACCGCCGCAGCAGCAGCCAAGCTGGGCCTACGGTGTGTTTTGGTTTTAGGCGGTGAACCAGTCCCACGAGAAGCATGGCAGGGCAATCTGCTACTTGATGACCTCCTGGCAGCGGAGATTCGTTGGAGTGGTGCTCGGACACGAGAAGAGGTTATGGCCGAAACCGTCACTGCGCTTGAGGCCGAGGGAGCACGGCCTTATATGATTCCGGTTGGGGCTTCTATGCCCCTTGGTGCGGCGGGATACGTGGCCGCGGTTGAAGAGTTGGCTCAACAGTTAGCCGCACAGGAGATCGAGATAGATCGGATTGTCTTTGCTTCCGGTTCAGCCGGAACTCACTCCGGTATACTTGTTGGCGTTAAGGCTTTGAGATTGAAGACAACGGTGGAGGGAATCTACGACAGTGCGGATGCAGCCGAGGGACTGGAAAAGATCAAATTCCTGGCAGTAGACACGGCAAAATATCTGAAACTTGACCTGGATTTCACTGATGAGGACTTCATTTTGCATGGCAGTTATGACCAACACGGGTATGGCGTAATCACCAAGGCTGAACGCGAGGCCATCCGGCTTTTGGCTCGTACCGAAGGGATTGTAACCGACCCGGTCTACACCGGACGGGCGTTAGCTGGCCTTTTGGATATGATCCACCGGGGGATTTATGCCCCATCAGAGACCATTCTTTTCTGGCATACCGGCGGAGTAGCCGGTCTCTTTGCTCGTGCTGCTGATATGTTAGAGTCACGAAACTAACAGGACTTAAACAGATGATTTATCTTGTCCAGCTAATTCGTTCCTCGGCCCAGCCCCGGCTGGCATTTGGGTCTGTCCCAACAAAGCCATCGGGAGAGCCTTCCATATCAAAGAGTTTTTGTTGGTCGTTACCGATTGGGGTCATGGCCCACACGGCCCAAGACCCACCTCGATTACTGACGAAAGCCACCACATTGCCATCTGGCGACCAAGTGGGCAACCCATCATCAGCCGGATCATCGGTCAGGCGTGCCAGGCCAGAACCATCGACATTGACCGTATAAATTTCCCAATTTCCGTCACGGCGCGACATAAAGACAATCCGTTCTCCATCAGGAGAAATAGCCGGGGCGGTATCTTCGTTTATATCAGTTAAGTTATCGACGGCGGTCAAATCAGCGGAACTGGTCCGTAGGCCAATTCCGGTGTTTCCCCACCCTTTGAAAACAAGCTGACCCCCGCGGCCAATGGTGGGATATTCACCCTCGCCGACAAGAATGCTCTCACCACGGTCTACAGAGCTACTCACCCGAAACAGTTCCGATTTACGATCCCCTGAACGACGTGAGAGCAAGATAATCGTGCTGCTATCAAGGTTCCAGGTAGGTAATTGGTCTTCAATAAAAGTCGAGACCAGTATTTGGTTTCCCCCGGATACATCCATGGTCATCAAGCCTCGTTTATCGGCTATCCAGGAATGCAAAGCAATGCGAGAGCCATCTGGGCTGAAGGCCGGTTGGCTGGCATCAGCCTGGAAAAATTGGGTTCCCGAACCATCTGCCTGACCAAAATAGATATCATAGTCGGTGCCGTTAAAGACCGGATAGGCAATAGTACCGGCCAGGGCAGACCCAGAAATAGCTTGAAGTGGGGATGGTGTCGATGTTGCCAGCGGCTCAGGGGTTGGGGTAGGCGCTTCTGTTGGTGTATTTTCAACTGTTGGGGTAGGGATATCGGTAGGTGTGTCGGTTGGTTGCACGGTTGGCGTATGGGTTGGCGTATTCGTTGCCGGAGGCATGGTCGGCGTAGCCGTAGGTTCGACAACAACCGGCTGGGGTGTTGGTGTTTCCCCGGCAAACATACCGCTAAAAAAGGCGAAAGCGCCCCCACCGATGATGAGCAAGATAATCACCAAAGCTATCCAGATAAATTTTCCGCCAGAGCCGGAGGATGCTTCGGGTTGAGCCGCTTGGGGTTGTGTTGTCACAGGTTGTGCTGTGGTTGGTGCTTGCGTGGCTGCCATTGCCATCGCGATTGTCGTCGTAGGCGGGAGAACACCCGTTGCATTAGGGTCAACTACTCTTAAAGCCAGCCTCAGATCATGTTCCATTTCACCGATAGTTTGATAGCGGTCATTGGGGTCTTTGGCCATGGCCTTAACCACAATCTCCTCTAGAATTTCCGGGATACTGGGTTCAATGGTACGAGGCAGGGGTAGCGGGTCTCGAACGTGCATCATCACCACAGCCAGGGGTGTTTTGGCTTGATAAGGCGGGCGTCCGGTCAGTAATTCGTACAATACCACACCCAGAGAATAAATATCGGCCCGGCCATCTATATCGACATCTTCAGCCTGTTCCGGGGCCATATAATCTGGCGTTCCTAATACAGTGCCGGTGCCGGTTAAGCGGGTGGCACCAGTGCCCTCTAACATTTTGGCAATACCAAAATCGGTTAGGAGGGGGTCGCCGTGTTCGTCAATCAAAATATTACTGGGTTTGATATCCCGATGAACAACGCCTTGTTGGTGAGCGTAGTCCAAAGCCCTGGCAATATTAGCGATAATTTGTACTGCTCGCTCGATAGGCACGCGCCCTTCTAACATCAAATCTTCTAAGGTTCCGCCGGTAACATAGCGCATGACCATATAGGTATAGCCATCTTGAGCGCCAAAATCATAGAGCGGCAAAATATGAAGGTGCTCTAAAGCGGCAATCGCTTGAGCTTCGTGTTGAAAACGCTTTACGAAGTTAGGGTCGCGGGCAAATTGGGTGGGTAAAACTTTAATAGCCACGTGCCGGTTTATTGAAGCCTGAAAAGCCCGGTATACCGTAGCCATTCCACCAACGCCAATTTGATCGACAATTTCATATTGACCGAGGGTTTTCCCTATGAGGTGGTCATCTGGCATGCACTCTGACTCCTTGGTTGTAGGCAGTTTATTAGATACACTGCCGTACAAAGAATGTACTCTAGCATAGCATAAAATAGCCCGATTGACTACTTATATATCTGCACAAAACTTTGGGATGACCTACGCTTACAGTAGCTAGCCGACCAAAATCACAAACAGTACAATATTACAGTGAGAGCTACTGATTCGCAAGTA
>Ga0210124_1001100_pt1 | contig 12118 bp, 10 predicted proteins | sample Muzzi_PWC_D2_FD_185554 | JGI IMG/M metagenome (GOLD analysis project Ga0210124, IMG submission 185554) | Wetland microbial communities from San Francisco Bay, California, USA, that impact long-term carbon sequestration - Muzzi_PWC_D2 (SPAdes) | ecosystem: Environmental > Aquatic > Marine >... | reverse complement strand
TGGTCTGGATTAATCTCGCCATGAGGCAAGGCTGGGGCCGAAATATTGCGTTTAAACTGGTGAAGCGATAAGTAAAATTCATTAACCTCAACTCCAGAGAGCTTGCCACAACACCTTGGGAGCAGCCGAACGACCCGTGAGCATGCCGTGGGCACGAAATAGTCGCATACTTAGCCAAACCCAGAGCGTGGTCCAGGCTGTCAAAGTCACCATACCCAGACCCCACTGCCAAAATGGCACATCGGTAATTAAAAGGCGAAAGGGCATGAGCAAGTGAGAAGTCATAGGAAACAGGGTTAATCCAACCGAAATAGGCCCATCAGCATCCGGCAAGATAAATAATCCCCCGATTAAAGGGGCCAGGGTCAGCAGACGCATTGCCCCTAATAAGGCTCCACTTTCCCGAAAGTCAGGCCATAAAGCTGCAATAGTCATAATTCCCCCACAGTAGGCTAAAAAACCCAATAACAAATAGGGAGCGCTAAGCGCTAAGGCCGCCAACGGCAAAGCCGCCGGGCCAGAGCCATCGGGGTTTTGCCCATAAACCAACACCCCGGCCATAAGCGTAAGTGCAGCCTGAGCCAGGGTCAGTGTGGTCAATCCCAATAATTTACCCCCGACAAATTGCTCCGGCGTGGTACTGACCACCATCACTTCCAAGACCCTGGCGCGTACTTCGCGTTGCAGGGCACGCAGCAATAAATTCCCACTGACATTAATTATATAAACAAACAAAAACCCCACCAGCCCGGCGGAAACCAGTCGACTCAAATCCAAATCGGCTGGAATAAAGCTGGCGACAGGCGGGGGAGGACCTTCTCTAACCAGATTTACCGGCCTTCTCAAACGAACCGCCAAGGTGGGGTCGGGCAGGGATTCTATCAAATTGTTCCGCAAGAGCGCCCGCATTGCGTTGTCTGTATCGACCAATAACTGGGGTTTAGAGCTATATTGAACAACCCGTCCGTTTTCCAGATAATCGGCTGAAATAACGTAGTAGCTCTCAATTTCACCCCCATCCAAAGCCGCAGCCGCCGCAGCCTCGTTGGCAAAAGAGCGAAACCCGCCCGTTTTAGATTCAGGCAGCGTGGTAATTATCCCGGCATGGTCAACATAGCCAACAAATACATCAAGATTTTCCGAGGGGAGATTCAACACAGTTTCGACGGAAGGCAAGGAGGCATCTTCGGCTACGTTTTGCAGGCGAGGAAGCGCTCCCACAGCCGCAAAGACCAACGGCATCACCAAAATTGTTAGATAAAAGGACCACTGCCGCAAATGATACTCAATTTCTTCCTTGGCTACGATAAGCAATTTCGATATCATTGTTATTGCCGTAAGGGTATCCCTGCGCGAAGACCTGCGAGGCGATCATTTAACCAGTCTCGCAACTTGAACGAGTTACTACTATTCGCCACCAAATTGGCCTTGAGAAGGCGGCGAAGCCAGAATAAGCCCAACACATTTGTACCCCACAAGAATATCTGGCTGAGGATAATTTGCCAGGTTGGCACATCACTAACAACCACTCGAATGAGCAGCACTAACGGTGCGGTAACGGGAAACAGGCTGGCAATCACAGCGACCGGAGTGTCTGGATTGCGCGGAATAAAATAGGCGGCATAAATCAAACTGATACCAACGACGGAGTTTATCGTACTAAAAAGCAAATTTCCAGCTCCGCCACTTACACGTGATAACCCCATAGCCGCCGCCAGTATCTGATCCATAAGGTAGGTGGCTAACAAAACATTGACCATTAACCCCAAATGTTCCCAACCTAATAGAAAGCCCACCAAATCAACATTCAACAACATACTGCCGCCTACGGCAAACACAAGAATGGCCGCTCCCCACATGCCAATTTGGGTGAGGCCAACCGCCAGCAACCCAAATAACTTTCCAGTCACAAATTGAAAAGGCGACACAGAGGTAATCAAAATCTCAAGCGTGCGATCCCGGGCTTCGCTGGCAATGCTATCGAACATGTAACTTGCTGTAAAAGAGCCAGCCAGACGAACAAAATAGAGTACTAAATAGACAATGACCGGCTCAACAATATCAATTTCGCTAAAGGAGGTGTCATCACTCACCCCATGATGAATGATATTAGGTCCCCGGTCGAGCCGGGCCAAAATATTAGGAGGGGTTTTGGCCCGTATCTGCGCTCGAACCATACCGGTAAACATGTTATTAACCTGCTCCGTTGGGGCGACATCATAAGTTAAAGTAATCTCACCCGACTGCCAATAGCCAGGTTGAATATTGTAATAGGCTTGAATATCGCCCTGCTTAAGAGCCGTGGCGGCGGATTGGGTATCGGCAAAAAATACAACCTCGACTGGGTTGTGAGGCTGGCTAGCTGTTTCGGCAAACAACTCAATTTGGTCAACAATACCAATGGGACGAGGGTCGGTGGGGGGCAAGGCGCTCCGGATAACAATGGCCAAAACAATCCCGCCAATGATGGGGACAGTTATCATAAAGATGGGGAAGCCAAAAGTAAAAACGAGGTAACTACGGCGCGTAATATTACCCCAATATTCACGCCAAAAAATGTGGAGAATGCGGCTTAACAAGCTTCAGGAACACCTTGTGATTTGTAACGAACTCAAATTACAATTATTCGTCTTCAAATTCTTCGAGCCAGTCCCGAATTAGATCCGCAGTCGGTGAGTTAATCATCTCAAAAATCGCTACCGATTCCCGTAAGAACTGCCGGGCTTTATCAATTTGCTCTAAATCACGATAAGCCAGTCCCAAGTTGCCTAGCCAGTTACCTTCGCTGCGTTTATCGCCATTCTTGCGAGCAATCGTCAGGGCCTGTTCATAATAATCAATAGCCCGGTCCAGTTGACCCCCATTACTATAGGTTAAACCCAGGTTGCCTAGCCAAGAACCTTCATTCCACCGCCCCAGTTTTTGAGCGGCAATCAAACCGGCCTCATTAGTTAAAACCCGCTCGGTCCAGTAGCCTTGCAAATCTAAATAGTCTTCAATGGCCGCCGCCAAATTGTGGGCCGATTCCCAGTCTTCTTGCTCAAGGCTTCTGACTAGAACGGCCATCAGATGAGGTCGTTCCGCATCTAGCCGGGCATAGCCATCAAGGCCCAACAATATCTGTTCGCCAACCAGGTTGGTATAATAAGCCACCAACCGTTTAGTCGCATCAGTTGGTGGGATTAGACGCTGTCGGGCATAGGTATGGATCAATGAATGACTGATTTCATAACCCCGACCTACCCATTGTAATATACCGTAATTAACCAGTTTATCGAGAGCTAAACTTAACTCTGGTATCTCTTCTTCGGGTTTTTGTTTAAAAAGCTTCTGAACTGTACCAAAAAGTCCCCGAGGATTCCCTTTTGCTAAAGCGTCGGCTACTATATCCTGCCCAAAGGGAGCCAGAGCCAGCAAACCAGTTACCGCCAAAGCTTGTCGAGCAATCTCATTAGCTCCACTCAGACTTCGCTGGAGTAGCAAGGGTATACTCTCGACGCAACGTTGGCTTTGATCCAAGGTCGGTAAAGAGGTTTCTCGTAACCATTCCAGAAAATCTCTTATCTTTTGTTTGCCTGTCGTTAGATGCCGTCCGGCCAAACGTACCGCTAAAGGTAGTCCACCAACTAATTCGCAAATCTCCTGTACAATACCCTTATCCGACTTCCGAACCCACCCCCAGGCCTCTAACTCGAACAAACTCATGGCCTCGTCAACTGAGAGAGGCCCAATATCAATCTGCTCGTCGGCAATGGGTTCACGCTTGCGGCTGGTGATGAGAACGCCACATTCACCACGAATGGCCAGCACTTGTGATAAATCATCGGCATGTTCAGCTTCATCTAACACTAAGAGCGCCCGCCGTTGAGATAGAACCCGCTGGGCAGCTTCTTGCAGTGTAGGGCGTATCTCTTCGCCAAAAGCAGCAGTAATTCGCTCTAAGGCTAATGTGGCTTGAGGTTGTCTATGAAAATTGTGGTAGATAATACCATCTGGAAAGAGGCTTGGGGGGGTATCTTCTGGGGCCAGCTTCCAGATAGCTTTGGCCGCCAAAGCACTCTTGCCAACACCACCTGGTCCATAAAGAGTTACAATCCGGCCAGGTTGCAGGCTGGCCAACAGCTGTTCCAATTCTACATCACGGCCGGTGAAATGATCCGTTCGGGTGGGACGCTCCATGGGGAGATATACTGGAGCAGCAAATTGGTCGGCACCCTCACCAGCGATATCCTCCTGGCCAACTTGCTTGATTTTGTCCAGTAAGTCTTGAGCTGCGGCTATGACTTCGGCGATACGCTCCGCTTCGACCATCGTCACTTCTTCCATTAATACTTCTTGACGAGCCATCGAGTCGGGCTTCTTTTCATAGAGTTGTATGGCCTCAATAAGGCTGCTATCAACCCCAAACTTTTGTCTGAGCACACTTTTCAATTTGTCATATGCAGCAGCAACAGCATTTTCACCACCTTTGGCTAGACCGGAGGCAACATCATCGGTCAAGACAGTTACAATGGCCGTGGTGACAAGATCCATAATTCCCCCTCAGTGAATAGCGATGCGATTATATAACAATTTAAACATATATTGACTAACCCAATGATGCCATTATATGACAAAATTCAATCTCAAACAACTATTTGCCTCACATACAAGTTAGAATATTTTGAGCCTAGAGCAAGTATAACATACCTTAACCTTACCGGATTTCCAAATCTATGTGTTGCAATGCCCGACGTACACCGATAGGGATCAAATCACCAGCCACACCGGAGCCTTTTACATCCATCCCCACCAAAAAGCAGTTTTCAATTGGCGTGACCGGATCGAGACGATTTTCGCCCGTTTGACCAATTATCTGGCCCGACTCGGTACCAGGCCAGGCTCCTGTAAAAAACATCGGTATAGTCCACTCGACCACCTCGTCAAAATTAGGGAAAAGGTCGCGCATATCGGCCAGGGCTAATTCCAATTCGGCGGTGCGGTCATCACTGTAGGTAGGGAAGAACGCATCAAAAAGATGCAGACCATCCCTGGACATGCCCGGGTCCAGCACCGTCGGCGAAAAAATACCCACAATACGACGGCATTTAGGGGTCATCATGATGGGAGCATCGGTGAAGAGTGGCTCGCGGGTGGCACAGAAGAGCGCCGCACACTCCACTCCTTTGAGCGCAGCCAGTTTATCAAGATAAGTTTGGGGCAGATTTTGAGGGCCGACCAATTTAACAAATGTGCCTGGCCCCCCATTATGAAGCACTATTTGACTGCGTACATCACGCCCATCTGCCAATTTAATGCCTGCGGCTACCTTCTTACCTCCATCTCGAAGATGGGGAGTAACTCTGATTTCCGTCACAGGTGAGCGAACAAATAAGGCTCCGCCTGCTTGTCGCAAAGTTTTGGTCAAGGCTTTGATGATAGAACGCACACCACCAATAGGCATGGCAAATTCTCGACCAACCGTCCGGCTGTCGAGGGTAATTTGAATATACTCACTGGCCGGAATCTTTTGGCTATTGAGACCAGAAGCCGTCGCTGCCGCTGCATCAACAATAGCCAGGAGCTCTGGATCATGGCTAAATTCAGCCATATAGTCAGCGGCAGAGATTTCATCGAGGGGTTGAGAGATGGGTGTATCTCCATTAATTGAGTTTTCGATGATTTGTTTGCCCGTAATAATAGCCTTAAGCCACGCTTTACGAGCTTGAGGAGACAATAAATCGAATAAACCATTGAAGTGACGACCATCGGGAAAGCGGATTGTATACTGTTCTTTTAAGCCAACGTCAGCTAACGAACTATAATCCAGTTCAATACCCATATCGCTTAGAAAGCGTCCAATATGGCTCTTAGGGCCAAGATTGGTCCAGGCTCCGGTCGTGACAGCAGCACCTTTGTAATCAAGTTCGGTATACCGCCCACCAGGAAAACCCAGTTTCTCAAATACGGCCACACTATACCCGGCACGGGCTAATGCTACGCCTGCCATCAACCCACCGATGCCACTGCCAATAATCACCACATCGTATTTGTCTTTAATCCGAGGTGTGTAAGGCTTGAGTGGAAATTCCGGCTCCGGGACAAAGCAATCGCTGGGGCAAGCATAGATACACAGGTTACAATCGGTACACTTATCCTGAACAACTTCAGCCCATCCATTAGATATAAGCGCATCGTAAGGGCATACAAGAATACAGTATCCACAGCCGGTACATCTTTCCTTAATGAGTTGCATTCCCGAGGCCCTTATCGTTCCTGCCCATAGGCTTTGGCTACAGCCGCGGCCCGTGACCCAACATTAAACTTGGTGAAGATATTTTGGACATGCTTTTTAATAGTATTCACACTCACAACCAATTCCTCGGCAATTTGCTTGTTGGTCCGGCCCTCGCTCATCAAAAAGAAAACCTGATGTTCACGTTTGCTCAAGGTTTGGAGGAGATCTTTACGTGCGGTCTCTTTTTTGATGACACGCATGAATTCGCGCCGGTCAAATAATTCCTTGCGAAAGAAATAAACGGCATTCAACTCGGCCAAGGTCTCGATAGCCAAGGCGACTGTAGCATAGCCGGTAACAACGATGGTGGGCAACTGCATGGGTAAATTCTCAATCATTTTCAAGACCTCAACCCCGGTGCGGTCTGCGTGATCTTCAAAAGCTAAAGAAATATCTACCACAGCCAGCGCATATGTGCAATCAGACAGGGCCGCTATAGCATCTTGATAGGTCGATACCACTATCGACTTAAAACCAGCGTCTCCGATAATTTCAACAAATGACTTTTGCCAACCAGGATCATCCTCGATAACCAAAATGAACTGTTCTGCCACGTTATATCCCTTGTTCCGACGGCAAAGATACAGTAAAAGTACTACCCTGTTCCGGTACACTTTCAACCTGTATTTGACCACCAAAACGATCTACAAAAGTTTTCACCCACCACAAACCGAAACCCAAACGCCCTGCCTTAGCCTCTTCTGGCAGTTGATCTACCCTGGATATAAATTCAAAAATGTGAGACTGTTCTTCCAAGGGAATACCCGACCCGGTATCAGAAACGATAACTGTTACTTCATCACGGTGCCACTCGCCTTTAATCTGCAATTTCCCCTGGTCTCCCATTGATTTAAGCGCGTTGTCAATAAGGTTATAAAAGACCATTTCTAACTGCTTTTCACCAGCCCATACACGCGGCAACGTCTCCAAGCCAGTCAAAGAAATTTCGATGGTTGAGCCTGGACTTGCTCGTTGCAAGGCACTTTTAATACATGGGAAAACCTCAACCAATCGAGGGCGCATAGGCTGCAAATGAGCCATCGATTCACGGACAATGGTCATCGCCTGTTGGGTGTTGTTAGCAATATCTTGCAAATTGTCGGCCAAATAGGGCCACGATTCAAGGGCTTCTGCACATTTTGCCTCAATGCCTTGGACCCGTACCGATATGGTTCCAAACTTGTTATTCAATTGGTGCAACAAATTGGCCCCAAGGTCTCCAACAGCGGCAAAGGTTTCGGCTATGGCCTGGCGTTCCTGAGTCTCTTTTAGTTGCGCCAACTGCTCGGCATCTCGAATGGCAACGGCAGCATGGTTAGCCAAGCATGTCAGCAACTTCTTATCCCAATCAGAAAAGTCGCGCAGTTGAGCGGAATAAAGGCTAAAGCTACCGACAGGATACACCTCAAGGTGGGGCGCTAACAAGGGCACAACAATGGCCGAAATCCATCCTTTTTCAACCGCTAAATCCTGATTCTGAAAATCTGGGTGTGTGCGAACATCATCAATCGTAATCGGTTGACGAAGCCGGATAGCCTGCCCCGTAAAGCTTTGGCTTATAGATAATTCCGCACCTAACCGTTGGTCGGCGGTGGATTGGCGTAAAACCAGCGTGTCGGTGTCGGCCAGGGTCCAAATATGACCAGCTGATACATTTATCAACTCACAGGCCCGCTCAATGATAAGCTTCAACAGATCATCAACGGGCGCTGTTAATAACACTTCAACAACTTCTTGTATAGTATCCAATAGACGAATCTCTTGAATTGCTATTACCGCTTGAGTCGCCAACGCTTCTAACAACACCTGATCTTCTTCGGAAAAGGCATTAGATTGTGGGCTTTCGATATTCAGAACTCCCTCTAACCCTCCCCCAGCCCCTATCAACGGAACAGCCAATTCCGAGCGCATTTCTCGGTCAAGCGGTAGCGGTTGGTAAATCTCGCCCCATTGTGAGTTCTGCAAATCTTCAATGCGCAGCGATTTACGGTTTACAGCCACCCACCCCACAATACTTTTTTCATTGACCGATAACGGGGGCTCATCTTTTGGGTGCGCCCTACTGCCAGCTAGGGCTTTGCTTACCAGCAAATCCTGTTTTTTATCGTACATTTCAAAGCTACCGTATTGGGCAGCAGTCAAATCCAGACCAATGGATAAGATTTCCTGGAGTGTTTCATCAAGATTAGTCCGGCTGCTAATCAAATGAGCGGCCCGCCTGAGTTTTTCCATCTCTCTCACCTTGCGGGTGAGAGTCTGATTTAGCCCCCCTACCTGGCGACCATATTGAATAGCCATTCCCGCCAGGTGAACAAAATTATCCAACAGCAGTAATTCTATCTCGTTGAAAGCGCGTTCGTCACAAAGATAAACATAAAGAACCCCTACCGTCTCATCACCAACAATCAGGGGATAGCAGACTAATGACCTGGCCCCGGCCTCTTGCTTAAGCGGATGGATAGAAGGTGCCCCCGGTTCATATGATATTATGCGGTGCCGGCTACTAACAGCCTGTCGCCCCAAACCCTCCGGGCGTGGAAAATCGTCAAATGAAGCGCCCTCCGGCTCCCCGGCTGAAACCCGAGAGATTGGGTCAAATTCCTGTCGAGCCTCATCATAAACCCAAATGACTGCCGAAGGCGAGACTTTAATTTGTCCATCTGGGCTGGTAGGAGTAGTTCCGGCAGCCACTGCTCGTACAGCACCTTCAACAATGAGAGCCAGCGTTGCGGACAGGTTTTGTCCCATCCCTAACTGGTTGATGCTGGCCCCAATCTCATTGAGCGTTGTGAGTGTTTTGATTAAATCATTATCGGGTGTGGCCAATGTTAATGCTTGTTCCTCCAATTTACTATCTTTACTGCATTGAATTATACGCATTTAAGCCTTGCCCCAAAATTACGAACAGTGTAAATTATTTTATCACATTTTTTTATTCAAACCATTCGAAAAGTTATCCTAAAATCAGCCCTGCCTCAAAAATTTAGGGTCTTTAACTTTATGGTAACTTGTGGTATAATTATTATGTAGATACGCAGAACGAACGCATCATTCTTGAGAGGGGAATGGGTTGCCCGGTGAGTGTTATCACAATTTCCCGACAAATGGGAAGCTATGGCAACGAGATAGCCCGGCAGGTAGCCGAACATCTTGGCTGGCAGCAGATATCTCAGGATTTGATCAACCAGGCTGCTCGTAGCGCACGGGTTCCACAGGTAGCTCTGGCGGAAATTGATGAGCTTGGCTTTCTTGGTCTCCACCCTTCAACAAAAGAGTGGCAAGCCTATCAAACTGAGATAGCCCGTACTATCTGCCAATTGACCGACCAGGGGCAAATTGTGATTATCGGTCGAGGCGGTCAAATGGTGTTGCGTGATCGTCCTGGAATTTTGCATGTGCGGATTGTGGCCCCCTTTGAGGTACGGACCACACGGCTACAACAGCGAGCGCAGATCTCGGCAAAGGCAGCCAAAGCTCGTTTGGAAGCAAGTGATAAAGCCAGAATTCGCTATCTGCAACGAAGTTACAACGTGGCCTTGGATGACCCAACGCTGTACCATCTTGTCATCAATACCGGCTTGTTGACCGTATCGAAAGCCGTGAACTTGATTTTACAAGCATACCAAATACTTGGAGCAGATAACATCAAGAATTAACTGATATTTGGAATTTGTATAGGCGAAGAGAGTGTATGGCAAAGAATGGTAAATTCAACGACAAGGTGAAGTTTGCCCATCCTACCGAAGCTGAGTTTGCGCGTATCCTTGACTTCTACCAGATTGCCTGGGAGTATGAGCCGAAAACATTCGAACTAAAGTGGGACGATAACGGCAATGTTCGTGAGGCCTTTAGCCCCGATTTTTATTTACCGGAGCAAGACCTCTACATCGAGTTGACCACAATGGAACAACGGCTCATTACCAAGAAGAATCGCAAGCTGCGCCAGCTTCGCAAGCTTTACCCAGAGGTCAATATCAAGCTGTTAAACCGGGCCGACCTTCAACACATGCTGCATAAGTACGGTTTAGAGGATGAAGTTGGGCTTAGCGGGTAATTCCAGTTTTGTGAGCTATGTAAGTTGATGATTTCGGGACGCCACTGGTTGTAAGATATAACTCGCCAAAATCCTGAACTCATACAACACATCTGTTTTTTGTTTGGAGGAGAATTTTAGTGGGTACAGTGCCGCTTTCCCACGAGGCGGAAGGCGTGGGGCCAACCTTCTTAACTGAAGAACAAATACAGCAACGTGTTGCGGAACTGGGCACACAAATCAGTCACGATTATGCCGGAAAGGACTTAGTTGCAATTGGGGTACTTAAAGGCGTATTTATATTTATGGCTGATCTATTGCGGGCTATTACTATCCCAGTTACAGTAGATTTTCTGGCAGTTACCCGTTACGGACCGAGCGAACAAACGCGCGGTGTGGTGAATTTAACAAAAGACCTCGACATTCCGCTGGTTGGTCGCCATGTGCTTTTAGTCGAGGATATCATTGACACCGGTCTTACCACCAACTTTATTATGCGTACTCTGCGGTTGCGCCAACCCAAGAGCCTGAAGGTCTGTACATTACTTAATCGCAATCGCCGCCGTATTATCGAGCTTGACATGGCTTACGTAGGTTTTGATATTCCCGAAGACTATATTGTAGGCTATGGTTTGGATTATCAGGAACATTACCGTAACCTTCCCTACATTGCCAAATTTGATCCAGGGTAGATAAAAATAATGCCAGGACCAACAAAAAACCCCGGCATATGCCGGGGTTTTGTTTAAAAAGATAGAGAGCCCCAATTAGCCTTTAGACCCTTTCGAGTTTCCGGCAACTTACTTGCTTTTAGGCGTCCCCAAAAGTGATCTGCTTCAACTCTCAACCGTCGCTGCAACTCTCTATGTGTGTCACTACTTCAGTCGATTGCTGGTTTCCCAATATTACTATTGGTTGGCCTGCTTATGGTTCAACCCTATTGCTAGGGCTTCCTCACTTGTCGAATTAGATTTATTTTTCAGTTACTTTTCGCTCGAGGTTTCGTCCAACTCCTCGGAACTCTCTAACATTTATATTACCCCAATTATGGGTTTTTGTCAAGAAAATTTTACAAACTCAACCTTAAAAAAACGCTTTTTGCAGGGTATTTTTTCCATTAACCGTGAAGTGTGGTATTATCACTCGCTAACGTAAAGAGTTCTTCTCTAAAATAAAAACAAGCGCACCATGAAGACGTGGTGCGTGGTGCGTGACGTTATCTGTTACGCCCTACGCACCACGTTTCACGTTGTGTGCCCATAATAATATGGAACATCTAAAAAGGAGTTAATGACCATGAGTAAACAAGCCGAATGTCCAGAATGTGCTGCCGATGTGAGCCTACCCGACGATGTGATGGAAGGCGAGATTGTGCAGTGCCCCGAATGTGGGGTAGAGTTGGAAGTCGTTAATCTTGATCCGCCCAAACTTGACCTGGCTCCAAAAGAGGAAGAGGATTGGGGTGAGTAATAAGGAGATTAGGGATTGGGAGATTATTATCACTTTGACCTCCAATCCCTGTGATGAGAGAAAATTATGAAAATCGCGATATTATTATCCCGGGTACGGGTAGAAGAAAAATTACTCTTACAAGCCTTTGAAAAGCGAGGCTTGGACATTGACATTCTCGATGACCGCGAGGTTATTTTTGACTTGCAGGAGAATGGTTGGAATCAATATGATGTGGTGGTTGAGCGTTGTATTAACCACTCACGAGCGCTGTATGCTCTAAGAATTTTAAATGACTGGGGTATTCCCACGGTTAACACTTACGAGGTTGGCTTGATCTGTGGAAATAAGCTTGAGGT
>Ga0210124_1001099_pt1 | contig 12126 bp, 9 predicted proteins | sample Muzzi_PWC_D2_FD_185554 | JGI IMG/M metagenome (GOLD analysis project Ga0210124, IMG submission 185554) | Wetland microbial communities from San Francisco Bay, California, USA, that impact long-term carbon sequestration - Muzzi_PWC_D2 (SPAdes) | ecosystem: Environmental > Aquatic > Marine >... | reverse complement strand
CCCCTCCCGTGGCTGGCCTCGCGCAGAGACGCCGAGGCGCAGAGAGGGGAACCACAGATGGACACGGATCATCGCCCGGAATCGTCGGTGCGATGAACTAGCCGCAGGCGACCGGCCCCGGAACGCGCGGAACTACGGCCCTTCGACGTCCAGGCAGAGCTCGATCGCCTCCTTGATGCGCTCCATGAGGGCGTCCAGGGACTTCGCCTGGGTGTGGCAGCCCTGGAGTGAGGGGATAGACGCCACGTAGTAACCCTCGCTATCGCGTTCGATCACGACATGAAATTGCCTGGCCATCGATCACTGCCTCTTGTACGGGATCGCTGTGAGAATGGGTACCGCATACCTTCCACGGGGTTGGTGGCAATCCCGGCGCGGCGAGCGTAGGGCGCCGCCACAGTTCCTCGATTCTTCATGGCTCGCGGGGAGACGCCAAGGCGCAGAGGGATTTCACCACGAAGGATGCGAACGGCACGAAGAACAGATGGACCGCAAATGGACGCTAATCGGGGTTCAGATGGACGCAGATACGTCACACCGTGGACTACCTTTGTGCGCTGACCTCCGCGACGCGACGGAGACGCAATGACGCACACCAGACTCCGACTTCGACTCGTTATTCACGAGTCAAGATTCCGACCGCGTGAGCAAATTGGCGCCCTAACGAGGTCGCTTCAATGAATCCCTTCTCAAAAGTTAGTTTCTTAGTCTCGCTCACGTGGGAGTCCAAAAGGTGCACGAACTCGGGCCGTGACTCCACCCAGTCGTATCGATTTTTCTCCTCTAGGAAGGTGCCATAGGCGACTCTCATGAGACCCAATCGTATCCAATTGTCCACCATTGCTGGGAGCCGCGGATTCTCGATGGGCTCGTTGGTCTTCGTATCCCTAAGGTTTAACAGATGACGAAGCAGAGTATCCCAGCTACCGGTTTTCGTAGTTAGAAGACGGATTTCAACTATCGGGGTAGGGGTGTTTGATTGAAGACCTCCGCGGATTAGCCGTGCTTCTTCGGAGTTGAGCTGACGGATGATTTCCACAAAGGCCGGATGCGCCGCTTCCGATCTGCGCCCGTCCATCGCTGAAGATATTAGGTTTAGGTACATATCCTTCAGATCTGGTTCGTTGTGCGAGGAGGCGAGTCCCTGTAATGCGGGACCGGCAACCGATGCTTTGGGCTCAATCAGCTGTTCAGGTGGGATATTGACAGATTTCTCCGCTAAGTCTTGTTCAAAACGTTCGTGAAAATATTTACACGCTTTCTCGAATGCGAAATTTACTGCTGCCAACGGAAGGAGTGCATTGTTCACGGTTTTCGTGATTGTGAGGGCGGTTTTGCCGAGTTCCCGGCCAGCTTCTTTGACGGTTGGGTCACTGCCAGCTGCCTTCACAAGCTCTCCGATCAGGGCGGCCCCATCTTTAGCGGTCTTTAGGTGGTCATCGATCGGCATGACGGTGTGTTCCTACTCGAGATTGTGGCGGGGTCTGGACTGCAATATTTCCTTTCGGACGGGGCGGCTCTGGTACCTGGTTCGGCAGCGTGCTACGCCGCACATTCCCCTTGTAGGCGCTCCGCGATCCAGACCTTGATGATGGATTGTCTGGGGACGCCGAGACGCCTGGCTTCCTTGTCCAGCAATTGAATCATCCAGACGGGGAAGTCTACGTTGACCCGTTTCTGTTCCTGTCCGGGGCGCGTGGCGTTGGACAGGTCGAAGTGTTCGCTGATGTCCTCGCCGGCATCGAACTTTCGGTCGAGCTCTTTAGCCTTCATAGATCTCAATCTCCTTCTTCCGAGACCGCCGCACTGAGATGACCCGGGTCTGCTCGCTACGGGAGGTGATGATCGCCGACCGGTGTTGGCCCTCGATCTTGCCGATCACGATCGACCGCGGTTCGTCCTCTACGGTGTAGAAACTGTACCCGCGGCATTCAGTTGGTCAACGTGCTGGGGTGTCCATGTGCGACGGTGGGCCAAGCGGCCCGAGGGCCGAGGGCCGGGAGCGGGGAGAGGGCGCTTGCCTTCGGTTGCTCCGTTCACTAATCACCGTGGCGGTTCGGGGAGGAGATCTGTGTTCATCTGTGTCCATCTGTGGTTCCCCCCCTCTGCGCGAGTCAACCACGGGACGGGATAAACTCCTCCCCTGCGTGTGGGTGATCTCTGGCCCCTCGCCCCTGACTCCTGGACCCTGGGCGCCGCAGGCGCCCGCCGCGTTGACTTGGTTCCCACCACCTCCTACCGTTTCCCATACCCTCCGGGTGTGGATTTCGGCCCTCCCCGCGCCCTCCCTCCGTCCCCGTTGGTCCCGCCGTGCTGGCAGCCACTGCCCCTGATGCCGTGCAGATGATCCCCCTCGGGGGGCTGGGCGAGGTGGGGATGAACATGGCGGTCTACCGCCATGGGGCGGAGCTGATCGTCGCCGACTGCGGCCTGATGTTCCCGGACGACGAGATGCTCGGGATCGATGTGGTGATCCCGGATATCACCTTCCTGCGCGAGCACCGCGAGGAGCTGCGCGGGATCTTCCTCACCCACGGCCACGAGGACCACATCGGGGCCCTGCCCTACCTCATCCCCGATCTGCCGCGGGTGCCGATCTACGGCACCGCCATGACCCTGGGCCTGGTCAAGGCGAAGCTCGCCGAGCTCGGGCTGCTGGAGGCGTGCGACCTGCGCGAGGTGGAGCCCCGGAACGTGGTGGCGGTCGGGGCCTTCCGGGTGGAGTTCATTCGCATCACCCACTCGATCATCGGCGGCTGCTCGCTCGCGATCACCACCCCGGCCGGTACGGTGATCCACACCGGCGATTTCAAGATCGATCCCGATCCGGTGGACGGGCTGCTGTTCGACGAGGAGCGGTTCCGCGACTACGGCGACCAGGGGGTCCTGGGGCTGTTCTCCGATTCGACCAACGCCGAGAAGCCCGGCCGCACCCTGTCCGAGCGGGAGGTGCGGGACGGCCTGGAGGAGGCCTTCCGGCAGGCGACCGGGCGCATCGTGATCGCCACCTTCTCCTCCAACATCCACCGGGTGCAGCAGATCGTCGACGTGGCCGCCGAACACCACCGGCAGGTGGTGGTGATGGGACGGTCGATGGAGCGCAACGTCGACATTGCCTGCGAGCTGGGCCTGCTGCACATCCCGGACGGCCTGCGGGTGGCAGCCACACGCATGGAGGAGTTGCACGCGGAGCGGCTGGTGGTGATCACCACCGGCTCCCAGGGCGAGCCCCTGTCGTCCCTGTCGCGTATGGCGATCAACGACCACCGGCAGCTCAAGGTGGAGCCGGGGGACACGGTGATCCTCTCGTCCAAGGCGATCCCCGGCAACGAGCGGTCGGTGTCGCGGGTGATCAACCATCTCCTGCGCCGCGGTGCGCACGTGGTCCACGACCGGGTCTCTGAGATCCACGTATCGGGTCACGGCGCCCAGTGGGACCTGGGGCAGATGTACGAGCTGGTGCGGCCGCGCTACTTCGTGCCGGTGCACGGCGAGTACCGCCACCTGATCGCCCACCGCAAGCTCATCGAATCCCTCGGCCACCCACCGGAGCGCATCACTCTGATCGAGGATGGGGCGGTGCTGGAGCTGTCGCCGCGGGGGATCGCGGTGGTCGGGCAGGTGGCGACGGGCCGGGTGTTCGTCGACGGCAAGGGGGTGGGGGAGGTGGGGGATGTGGTGCTGCGCGACCGTCAGCTCCTCTCCCAGGATGGCACCATCGTCATCGTCCTCGGCATCGATCACACCACCGGCGCCGTGCTGCAGGGGCCGGACATCATCTCCCGCGGTTTCGTCTACGAGGAGGAGTCGCAGGAGCTGCTGGACGAGATCAAGCAGATGGTGGTCGAGCTCCTCCCCACCCTGGATAAGGAGATCCTCTCCGAGCGCGCCCTGCTGGCGGTGCGCATCCGCAACCGGGTGCGCAAGTTCCTCGACCGCAAGATGGGCCGGCGGCCGATGGTGCTGCCGATGATCCTTGAATGAGGGGCTAGGGAGGGACGGCCCTTCGGGCTGGATGAGATGTTGATGGACACTCAGCTACGAAAAGATCGACCGGCCGCGCCAGCGGCCATCCACTCCTAGCCCCTAGTCCCTGTCCTTCCGAGCGCCCCGCTCCCATCCCACCACCCATGACAACCAGCGACGCCCTCCTCCTCGGCCTCATCCAAGGCCTCACCGAGTTCCTGCCGGTGTCGTCGTCGGGCCATCTGGTGATCGCCCAGGACCTGATCGGGTTTCAAGGGCCGGGGATCGTGTTCGACATCCTGCTCCATGGGGCGACCCTCGGGGCCGTGGTGCTCTACTTCTGGCGCGACATCGTCGCACTCCTCGCCTCCCTCCTGCCTGGTGGCGACGTGGCCCGGCGGCGGGTGGTCGGTCTGATCATCCTCGCCACCATCCCCACCGGGGTGCTCGGCCTGACCATCGATCACTACCTCTCCGGCCTCTTCGAGTCCGCGCACTTCGCGGCGGCGATGCTGTTGGTGACCGGCCTGGTGCTGCTGGTCGCGGAGCAAGTCCGGGTCGGGTCGGGGACCATGGAAGAGGTCACGGCGGGGCAGGCGGTGGTGCTGGGGGTGGCCCAGGGGATTGCGGTCCTGCCGGGGATCTCCCGCTCCGGGTCGACCATCGCCACGGGTCTCATGCTCGGCATGGATGCCCGGGCGGCGGCGCGCTTCTCCTTCTTGATGTCGATTCCGGCAATCCTCGCCGCGGTGGCCCTGCATGCGCGCGACCTGGCGAGCAGCGCGGCCGCCAGCAACAGCCTCCTGCCCATGGCCGCCGGTGGTGGCGTCGCATTCGTCTCCGGGCTGGGGGCGATCCACCTGCTGCTCAAGCTGCTCGCCCGGCGCAGGCTGTGGCCGTTCAGCGTCTACTGCTGGGCGGTCGCCCTGTGGGTCCTGGTGTGAGGGGCGCGACCATGGCGAAGATCAAGACCAAGACGGACACCCCGGATGCCGCGGCTCAAGCGCGGCCACGGCGCATCGACGAGGCGATCGGCCTCGCCCTGCTGTGCCTCTTCCTGCTCCTCCTCGCGGCGCTGCTCTCCTACTCGCCGGACGACCTGTCGTTCAACGTCGCGGCGCCGCGCGACGAGGTGGCCAACGTCGTCGGTCTGGCGGGCTCGTACAGCGCCGGTTTGGTGATGGACTGGCTCGGTTACGCCGGCTTCCTGCTGCCCCTCGCCCTCCTGGTGGCCGCCATCAACCGCCTGCGCGGCCGGCGCCTCTCCTGGCGCCAGGGGGCCGGCCACACGGGGGCCTTCGTCGTCCTGCTCCTGGCCATCGCCACCCTGCTGGACATGGGGCTGCACGGCCACGGCAGCGACCCCCTGTGGCGGCCGGGCGGTTGGGCCGGGGATCTGACCGCACGGGGGATGACCCTGGTCTTCGGTTCGCTGGGCGGTTACCTGGTGGTGGGGACCGGCGCGATCCTGGCGTCGATGGCGGTGACGCGGCTGTCGGTGCTGTGGATGTTTGGCGCGCTGTGGCGCAGCAGCGCCGTCACGGCGGAGCGGCTCCGCGAGCAGGCGGCGGAGCGGCGCGCCCGGCTCGATCGCGTGGCCACCCTCACCCGCAAGATCGACGAGAAGAACCGCCGCCCCAAGCCGCGCCTCATCGAGGCGGCAACCGTGGAGCTGGAGGTGGGCGAGGCCTCCCAGGAGGTCCTGCTCCTGGAGGGGGGTGACGACTATCAGCTCCCGCCCCTCACCCTGCTCGCCGATCCGCCGCCGGCCGTGCGCCACCTCAGCGAGCGCGAGATCCTGGTGAACTCGGAGATCCTGGAGCACAAGCTCCTCGACTTCGGCGTCTCCGGCGAGGTGACCGAGGTCCACCCCGGGCCGGTGATCACCATGTACGAGTTCCAGCCGGCGCCGGGGGTGAAGGTCTCCAAGATCGCCAACCTGGCGGACGACCTCGCCATGGCCCTGCGCGCCCTGTCGATCCGTATCGTTGCGCCGATCCCGGGCAAGGGGGCGGTGGGGATCGAGGTACCCAACATCGAGCGCGAGGGGGTCTACCTGCGCCAGATCCTCGCCTCCGAGGTGTGGGACACGCGCAAGTTCCAGCTCCCCATCGCCCTGGGTAAGGACATCTTCGGCAACCCGGTGGTCAGCGACCTGGCGCGCATGCCCCACCTCCTGGTGGCCGGGGCCACCGGCTCGGGCAAGAGCGTGTGCATCAACTCGATCATCGCCTCGATCCTGTTCCGCGCCCGGCCCGACCAGGTGAAGCTGTTGATGGTCGACCCGAAGATGCTGGAGCTCCTGGTCTACGAGGGGATCCCACACCTGATCACCCCGGTGGTGACCGACCCGAAGAAGGCATCGGTGGCCCTGGGGTGGGCGGTGAAGGAGATGGAGCGACGCTACACCCTGCTGTCCGCCTACGGCGTGCGCAACATCGTCGGCTTCAACAAGATGGTGACCAAGATGGAGAAGGAGGGCGCCACCGCCACCCCGGACGGGGAGGGGGCCGAGGGCGTGCGACTGGCACCCCTGCCGTACATCGTGGTGCTGATCGACGAGCTGGCCGACTTGATGCTGGTGGCGAGCCGCGAGGTGGAGGTCTCCATCGCGCGCCTGGCGCAGATGGCGCGGGCCGCCGGCATCCACCTGATCGTCGCCACCCAGCGCCCGTCGGTGGACGTGCTCACCGGCGTGATCAAGGCCAACTTCCCGGCGCGCATCGCCTTCCAGGTCTCCTCCAAGACCGACTCGCGAACCATCATCGACGCCAACGGCGCCGAGACCCTCCTCGGCCAGGGGGACATGCTCTTCCTGCCGCCCGGGGTGGGTAAGGTGCAGCGGGTCCACGGCACCTTCCTCGGCGACGGCGAGATCAAGGAGGTCGCCAACTTCATCCGCAAGCAGGCGCGCGCCGACTACGACCTGACCGTGACGGTGGCCGAGCGAGAGGCCGAGGGCGACGAGGAGGAGGCAATCGCCGACGAGCTATACGACGAGGCCGTGCGTTTCGCGGTGGAGCGGGGCAAGGTGTCGGTCTCCCTGGTGCAGCGGCGCTTCCGCGTCGGCTACAACCGCGCGGCGCGCATCGTCGAGTGGATGGAGCGCGACGGCATCGTCGCCCCGGCCGACGGCGTCAAGCCCCGCGAGGTGATCGTGGATAAGCAGTGACCCCGGCGCGCCGCCGCGGCGCCTACGCTCACCTTCCTGCACATTCCGTAGGGGCACGGCATGCCGTGCCCTACACGTCCCGTCGCCCGCCGTGGCCGGCAGAACCGTCCTCTCCGCAGGAGCGGCCTTGGCCGCGGACCCGAAGGTGGGTAATCTCACCCCCGGTCAGTCGTGATTCATTGTTTTGTGCGAGGTGCAATATGCGTTCCCTGAATCGAGTGCAGTTGATTGGCAACATGGGCAAGGATCCCGAGATGCGGTACACCACGTCCGGTAAGCCGGTGTGCAACTTCAGTGTCGCCACCAGCCACACGTGGAAGGACGCGGACGGGACGCAGCAGGAAAAGACCGAGTGGCACAACATCGTCGCCTGGGGGAAGCTCGGCGAGATCTGCAATCAGTACCTGAACAAGGGCCGCCAGGTCTTTCTCGAGGGGCGGTTGCAGACCCGCAAGTGGCAGGGCACAGACGGCAGCGACCGCTATACCACCGAGGTGGTGATCGACAACATGATCCTCCTCGGTCAGCGCGACGGCGGCGCGCCGGCCGGCCGTCCGTCCGGCGGCGGTTCCCAGGCGCGCCCCTCTTATGGTGGTGGGGAGGCCGGTGGCCCGCCCATGGACGACGACGACATCCCCTTCTAGATGGTCCTTCCAGTCGCGGTGTGTGAGGCAAGGGTGTGATGCGCGCCGTGGCGATCGGCCCGGTCCTGGCCGTCCTGTGGGTCTGTTGGGCCGGTAGCGTGGCCGCTGCGGCGCCCACCGGGCCGGTGGTCCTGCTGACGGACGCGGCCTTCGAGCCCGCGGTGCGGCAGGCGATTGCCGGGGCCCAGGAGGAAGTGTTGGTCGGCCTCTACCTGTTCAAGGCCGATGGCCCGCCGAGCAACCACGCCCGGCAGATGGCGGAGCTTCTGGGCAAGGCCGCGGCACGGGGTATCCGGGTGCGGGTGGTGCTGGAGAGCGCCAACCGCGGCGGCGACGACGTCGTCCAGATCAACCACCACACCGCCAAGCTCCTGCGGGACCTCGGGGTGGAGGTCGTGTTCGACGACCCGCAGCGCCGCTCCCACGGCAAGTTCCTGGTGGTGGACCGGCGCATCGTCTTCGTCGGTAGCCACAACTGGACCGACTCGGCCCTGCGCTACAACCACGAGGTGTCGGTGCGGGTCGATGATCCCGCCCTCGCGGGTCAGCTTCTCGACTACGCGGAGGGGCTCGCCAAGGGCGACCCGCGGCGCGGCGTGCCACGTTGACTATGGCGGTCGTCAGGAGACGGATGAACGCGGTGCGAGGTCGACGTGGAGCGCTGCGCCACGGGCTGCTGGGTCTGGCCCTCCTGGTGTGGGGCGGTTTCGCGGCGCTGCCGTGCGCCGCCGCGGGCCTGCCGCCGGCCCTGCAGATCCCCTTGCCGGGCCACCGCGGCGTCTCGGCCACCTTCGGCGAGTATCGCGAAGGCCATCTCCACACGGGCATCGACCTGCGCACCGGCGGACGCAACGGCCTGCCGGTGGTGGCCGCGGCGCGTGGCCGGGTGGTGCGCATGCGCTCCACCCGGCGCGGCTACGGCAACGTGCTCTATGTGCAGCACGACGGCGGTTGGGTGACGGTCTATGGGCACCTCGACCGGTTCGCCCCGGGCCCGCTCACCCGCACCCTGGAGGAGGCGCGCGCGCGCCACGGCCGCTACCCGGGGGAGATCGAGGTGGACGGCACGATCGAGGTGGCGGCCGGGGAGGTGATCGCCTACTCGGGCGAGTCCGGGGCGGGCCTGCCTCATCTCCACTTCGAGCTGCGCGAGCCCGACGGCGAGCCGGTCAATCCCCTGCGCTACCTCGCCGCCTTCCCGGATCGGCAGGCACCGCGCCTGCGCAGCGTGTCGTGGCAGCCGGTGGACGCCGGCGCGCGGGTGGACGGCGACTTCCGGCCGCGGGTCGATGCCCTGCACGGGCAGCACGCCGGCGCACCACCGCGGCTCACCGGACGGATCGCCATCGCGGTCGATGCCGATGATAGTCTCACCTCCGACAATCGCTGCGGGCTCTACGAGATCGGGGTGGAGGTGGACGGCCGGCCCTGGTACCGGTTGCGCTTCGATCGGTTGCGCTTCGACCGGGTCCACCTCTCCGGTCTCCTCTACGACCTGCCCAGGTCGGCCCTGTCGCCGGTGCATTACCTGTACAAGCTCTACCGCGAGGCCGGCAATGACCTGTCGCCGGTGGCGGTGGCCGGGGACGGGATCCTCGACACCCGCGATCTCGCGGACGGCCGGCACAGCGTCGCCCTGTTCGCCGCGGATGCCCACGGCCAGGAGAGTCGCGCCGTGGTGCAGGTGGAGGTGGCGAATGGTGCGCGCATGATGCCGGCTGCGGCCCGCGTGGGCGAGACCGAGGTCACCAGCGAGCTGCGCCAGATCGACCGTACCCTGGTCTTCCGTCTGCGCGGCGCCGGATCGACCCTGGCCGAGCCCCGCCTGCGCGTGCAGATCGACGGCACCGAGGTCGCCGCGCCGGCCCTGGAGGCGACCCCGCAGGGGGATTACCTGGCGACCCTCGCCCTCACCCCGGGCGAGGGATCCCGGGCCGATGCCTGGGTGGTCGGCCGGCCGTCACGGACGTCGATCCCGCTCCAGTGGGTGGTGCCGGAGGCCACGGCCACCTACCGGCACGATGGCTGCGAGGTCTACTTCCCGGCGGGCGCGGTCTTCGCCCCCCTCGGGGTCGCGATGGACGCCGTCGACCTGCCAGGGGCCGAACGGCTGCCCCGGCGCGCCGGGCCGGTGGCCATGGAGCCGGCGGGCCGGGTGTTGCGCGACGCCGCCACCGCTACCTTCTACCTCCCGGAGGCGGACGACGGCGAGCGCCTCGGGGTCTATCGCTGGTCGGCTGCTGCGGAGCGGTGGGCCTACGTCGGCGGCCACTGGGACGGCGAGCATCGCACCCTGAGCACGGGGATTCGCGACCTCGGGACGATGGCGGTGCTGGAGGACCGCTGGGTGCCGCGCATCCGCGACAGCCGGCCGCGCCGCGGCGCGGTCCTGGGTGCCCTGCCCGAGACCGTCTACGTGACGGTCGACGAGCGCGGCGAGGGGGTCGCGGAGGAGGGGTGCCGGGTGGAGCTGGACGGGCGGGCGATCCCCTTCGAGTACGACCCGGACCGCCACTGGCTGCGCCCGGAGCTGGACGGGACACTCGCCGCGGGCGAGCATCGCCTCACTGTCGTCGTGGCCGACAAGGCAGGCAACGTCGCCGAGCCCACCACCATCACCTTCACCCTGGAGCCGAACGCTTCGTGAAGCCGTTTACCTCACGTCCTGGTGCCCTGCCCGGTCACCCCGGCCCTCCCCCAAGAGGGGCGAGGGTGGCCGGGATTGCGCGGCGTGAAATTTTTCAACACAGAGGCGCAGAGGCGCAGAGGCGCAGAGGAGAATCGCTGCCCCGGGCGGGACGGTGGTTGACGGCGCTGCTGATCGCCACGATCGGGTTCGGCGCCACGCCGGCGCACGCCGCGGAGGTCCTCGTGGGGATGGTGGACGGGGTGGAGGTGGACGCCTTCCACCAGACGTTGGCGGCGGCAGGCTACGCGTGCGCACGCGATCTGCTGCGCGGCCGGGTCCACGTCGTGGCGCTCGCGGCCGGGGAGACGGTACGGGCCGCTTGCACGCGGCTGGAGGCGTTGCCCGAGGTACGGTATTGCGAGGCCAATGGGGAGGTGCGGGCACAGACGATCCCACCGGGTGACCCACTGTTCGACCAGCAAGGGTACCTGCAGCAGATCCATGCCGAGGCGGTGTGGGCCAAGACCGTCGGTAGCCCGCAGGTGACCGTGGCGGTGCTCGACTCCGGGGTCGACCTGAACCACCTGGACCTGGTCGACAACATCGCCTCCGATGGGCTCAACATCGTCGACTGTTCCCCTACCGACCTCCAATGTGCACCCGCGCAGGACGACGACACCTTGCAGTCCCACGGAACCCACGTGGCGGGTCTCATCGGCGCGGTGGGAGACAATGGCAGGGGGATTGCGGGCCTCAACTGGGAGGTCAGCCTCCTGGCGGTGAAGGTGCTCCATCAGGGGAGCGGCACCGTGGCGGACGTGGCCGAGGGGATCGAGGCGGCGGTGGACGCGGGGGCCGACCTGATCAACGCCAGCTTCGGCGTCGGCGGGACGAGCGGCAACGGGTTGTGCGATGCGGTGGACTACGCCCGGACCCACGGGGTGATGGTGGCGGCCGCGGCGGGCAACGGCGCTTGCGACCCACGCCAATCCTCATGCACGCCCACGGCGCGGGACATCGACGCCGACCCGGAGTTTCCCGCGAGCTGCCCCCAGGACAATCTGATTGCGGTCACGGCGGTGGACGGGAGCGACGGCTGGGTCGATGGCCTGTTCAACTGGGGGGTCACCTCGGTCGACCTGGCGGCACCCGGGGACGCCCTCTTGTCCACCAAGGCTGGGAATGACTACCAGACCCTTACCGGGACATCCCAGGCGACCGCCCTGGTCACTGGCGCCCTGGCTCTGCTCCTCGCCCAGGAGCCTGGCCTCCCGGTCACCGAGCTGCGCAGCCGGATCTTGAAGGCGGTGGACGTCCTCCCGGCCCTCACCGGCCGGTGCGCCACCGGCGGGCGATTAAACCTGGACAAACTCATTTCTTCCAGCTCGACCAGCGACGCGGACGGCGACGGGGTGGTGGACGCCAGCGATAATTGTCCGAACATCGCCAACGCCAACCAGAGCGACTGCGACGGCGACGGAATCGGCGACGTCTGCGACACGACCCCCCAATGTGACCCGGCCAGCGACGACACCGACGGGGATGGCGTTGTCGATGCGGATGACAATTGCCCGCTGAACGCCAACCTGGACCAGGGCGACTGCGACGGCGACGGTGTCGGCAACGTGTGCGATACCACCGCCGGCTGCGACGAGTCGGGTGGTGGCGGCGGCGGATGCCATGCCGCGCCGGGCGGCTCGCTCGGTTCCGGCTTC
>Ga0210124_1001098_pt1 | contig 12127 bp, 9 predicted proteins | sample Muzzi_PWC_D2_FD_185554 | JGI IMG/M metagenome (GOLD analysis project Ga0210124, IMG submission 185554) | Wetland microbial communities from San Francisco Bay, California, USA, that impact long-term carbon sequestration - Muzzi_PWC_D2 (SPAdes) | ecosystem: Environmental > Aquatic > Marine >... | reverse complement strand
CGCGTTATCAAGCAATATGACAAACTCATCTCCGGCCAGGCGGACCACCAAATCGTCGGCTTGAACGCACCGTTCCAGACGGCGAGCAATAGTTACCAGCACCTGATCACCGGCATGATGGCCTAAAGTGTCATTGACACTTTTAAAGCGGTCCAAATCGATAAATAGAATAGCAAAATGGTGGGGTGGGTCTTCTTTGTGCCGAGCGATGGCTTTTTCTATCTCTTGGGTCAGTATCGTGCGATTAGGCAGTCCGGTCAGATGGTCGTGCAAGGCCATAAAGCGTAAATCTTCGGCTAGCCGGTGCCGATCAAATACTTCTTGCTCAAGCTGCAGGTTTTTAGCCGATAATTCCTTTTGCAACTGGTATAGGGTTAGGTGAGTTTCAACACGAGCCGCCACTTCGCGCATCTGAAAAGGTTTGCTAATATAATCTATCCCCCCCATCTCAAAAGCCTTAATTTTGTCCTCAAGCTGGTTCAGGGCGCTGAGAAAAATAACAGGAATATGCCGAGTCTGTTCATTATCTTTTAGCTTTTGACAAATCTGGTAGCCATCCATCTCCGACACCATAACATCCAACAAAATCAAATCGGGTGGGGCGGCTTGAACAATAGCTAGCGCTAACTTCCCATTGAGAGCTGGTCGCACTTTATGCCCCCGTGCCGTTAACATGTCTATCAACATCGTCAAGTTTTGTGGGTTATCATCAACAACAAGGATATCACCGGCTATTGAGGCTGGTTGCCGATTGCTCATATCTTACTCCTGAGACTGTTTACCTAACTGTTGTAGCATAGCCAAAACCCAGTCAAATTCAAATCAGCCTGTCAACTCGATCAACTGCTTAGTATAGCCTTGTAGAAGTTCACTCCAGGTTATTAAATTGCAGAGTGAGCATCCTCAGATGCGAACGGCGCTTGTTAGCCCCACATCCGCATCTAAGAATGCCTCACTCTTCCAAACTATCCCGGAACGAATTAACACTTTCTTGTACTTAGGGAACCCTTATAAGTATACATCAATTGCCCAGGCTTGTCAATGTAAATATTGACAAAACATAGACAGTACGTCGATTTTTTTCCATCAAGTCGGCTATAGATTCGACTTGAGGAGCGCCCCAAGAGACGATTCATTCACTTATGATTAAAGGATAAACTAATTGCCGAAGTCGGTTATTGATATTTCAACCAAAGAGCGTTTGCGGACCAACACTTGGTCGAGTGGGAGAGGTGGTTTTTCATATTCTTAAGCGTATTAACGACACCGGTACGAAAATATACGCTAAGTACAAGAGTTCCGAGTTTGAGTTCGAGTTTGCCAACGGTGTGGGATATTACCGGTTATTGAGGTTGGTTACCGATTGCTCATACCTTACTCCTGAGACTGTTCATCTAATAACTGTTGTGGTATAGCCAAAACCCAGTCAAATTCAAACCAGCCTGTCAACTCGGTCAACTTCTTAGCTAACACAGGATCGTGTTATCGAATCTGACCAAATAGAACTACCGTTTTGTCGATATAAAGTTCTAACGTGGCTTGACTTAAAGCCACCCCCCATTCGGCTGGCAAAGAGACCGGAAACCGCTCAACTTCAACCCTGTTGAGAGGTGTTTCCCAGATATTTTTTGGGGGTCAAGCATATAATTCTTACACCACAAGTTGCTGATCTGGATAAATTTTGAAAACCTGACTCGTCTTTTATTTTAACATGCTTAAGCAAGATTCCACAAAAGCGGATAATAATCATTAACTTTACCATAGTCACAAAACTGTCACATAATCTTCACGGCGCTGCTATTATTCTGTGATATGCTTTTTCCAACAGATAACACTATCAAAGGGAAGAGCCATGCCACAAAGATCAATGCAGGCTAACGATACGATAGAGCCCCCGCTGGTTGAGAGTATTCATCTTACTTTTAACCAATCTATTAATGATGAAGTATCAGATTCCACTGACCCGGATGTGTTGGAAAAGGAGTTGCTCCTAAAGGGCTTTGCTAGACAGTGCATTCTAATTGTGGATGACGAGAGAAGCGTCTTGCTTCTATTGCGAGAAGCCTTAAAAACACTGGCCAATTGTACAATAGTGGTTGCCGAAAGCGGCGAACAAGCTTTGATTTTGTATGAACAACATAAATTTGATTTATTGATTACAGATTATAATCTACTCGGTATTGATGGTCTTGCCCTGGCGGCGCGCATTCGTCAGCGAGCGCCGCAGATACCTATAATGATACTCACCGCTTATGCTGATGACATGCTGCGTCGTCAGGCTGCCAATCTCTCAATTCAACAGATTTTAAATAAACCTGTTAAAATTGAGATGCTTCGTCACCTTGTTGCAACAGCCTTATTAGAAGGTCAAGGCAATTTCGTACCGTCATCTGCTACCTCATAATTTATGTACTTTTGCTGTTTAAAAAATGAGGTCTCGAAATTATTAGGGGTTATACACTTGAAATGTTTACCCCCTCCGTTTTGCATCCCCTCAATGGGGGGAACCAAGCAAAATCCCTTCCTTTGGGAGGAATTTAGGGAGGGCTTTTTCCCAACTGCCTAAGTCCTACTATTTGACTTAAACTATAAACTTTCTTTTAACTAACCCTCTACTTTATCGGGTGAGGGTCAGCTTAACAGATATAAAAGGAGGAAACGTGTCGGCCCCAACCGAATCTGTCAGGCCACACTCTATTGAGGATTCGCAAAGACGAAAGCAAAGCGAATGGTCTGTTATTGAAGATACAAATCAGAAACAAATTAAGCTGATAGAGCGTGCCAAAAGAGAATGGGAAGTCACAGTAGACTTGATGCCACAACTCATTTGTGTTTTAGATCGTTATATGCGTGTACTTCGGGCTAATCGAATGATTGAACAGTGGCAGCTTGGAGAGGTAGTAAGTGTCGGGGGCAAGGCGGTGCATGCTCTTTTGCATGTCGGCTGTACTGACCCAACATGTTATCTGGTTGCTTTTTTGAATCGAGCCTGGGAACAACTTATCGAAGGCCAATCGGTTCAAGAGGAAATAGCAGACCCAATATTAAATCGTTATTTACAATTACAAATTAAACCTATATCCCCACTAACTAATACAAATAGCGGAGATAGAGCTAGCTTTGCGGTGTTGATGATAAATGACATTACCGAACAGAAGAGAGTAGAAACGGCTTTACATCAACAGACTCTGGAGTTACAGGCACGAAATGAAGAATTGGATGCCTTTGCCCACACCGTAGCCCACAATCTCAAGGGATTGCTCCTTCCTATTATTAGTTACGCCGAATTGTCAATAGTATTATTCGACTCCGCGCCAGCCGAAACCATCAAAAAAGATTTGGCAGCTATCGCTCGAAGTGGGCAAACCATGAGTCGCATTATTGATGAGTTAATGCTGCTAGCTGGTGTGCGTAAAATAGAGACAGAACCGGAACCCCTAGATATGACGGCTATTGTGGCCAATGTTCAACAGCGTCTATCTTATATAATTGAGCAAAAGCAAGTAGAATTTGTCATACCTGATACCTGGCCAATCGCCTTAGGTTATGCTCCCTGGATAGAGGAAGTGTGGGCTAATTACATAAGTAATGGTATAAAATATGGCGGCAGCCCTCCACGATTGGAACTAGGCGCGACAGCTTCAGACAATGGTAATGATCTGGTTCATTTTTGGATTCGTGATAACGGTTCGGGGCTGACGCCTGATGAACAGGCTCAACTATTTACGCCATTTACCCAACTGAGTCAGGTTCGAGTTGATGGATATGGTCTGGGTCTTTCAATTGTGCGGCGAATTGTAGAAAAATTAAGGGGTCAGGTGGGCGTGGAAAGCAAAGGTAGAGTAGGTGAAGGTTCTACCTTTATCTTTTCCTTACCTTTGGCATGATTTTACAGCTTACGCAGTTCAGACTCGGCCCTTGTTTTTGCGTAAAACAAGGTTTTAATTGTGCCAACTGCGTAACATCTATACTTTCTAAGATTTACTTAGTGGTTTTTTCGCTAGGTTATTGTAGGGGCGTTCGGCGAACACCCTATAAGGGACACCAATTGGGCGAATGTCATTTGACCCTACATCTTGTGGTCGGGCCAATTTCAGGGGTTTAGTGAGAGAATCACTTAGCAATACTCTCGAGGGTGTAAATTCATGCAACTTGGTTACCTCGCCAGACATAACCTCTGCCCCGAACCGTTTTGATATAGCGAGGATAAGGCAGGGCTGGCTCAACCTTCTGACGCAAATGGTGAATATGCCATTTGATAACATCTCCAGCCTGAGTATCATCACAGTCGTAACCCAAGGCCAGGTTGACCAATTGGCGTGGAGATAAAGTCTCAGGGCTTGCTTGCACCAAACAAATCAACAGACTAAATTCTGTTTTTGTTAAATCCAGAGTCTTACCATCCAGACTTATCGCACTTCGTTGGCGGTCAATTGACAATTGGCCGGAGGTGATGAAGCGTTGGTTCTCGGTTGCAGAGGAAGAGACGACATCTTTCATCATATGTTCTTTAAATACCTGATACCAATCATCAAACTCAGATATGAGTTGCTGACGGCGTAAGGTTTCTTGGCGATGCTGCAAGCCTTTTTGTATCAGCTGATGTAAAATTTGGGGTGATGTTGGTTTGAGGCGATAATCAAAAGCGCCGTAACGTAACGCGGCAACGGCACTTTCCATTGAACCATGCCCAGTAAGAATAATAACAATGACGTCAGGATGATACTCTCGCACATGCCTCAACACTTCCAGGCCATCAATAGATTCCATCTTTAGATCAAGCAAGAGAGCATCATAACTTCTCTGAGCAAATCTATCTATAACCTCCATACCATTGGTGGTGGCATCAACTTCATATCCTTCCTCGGTCAAAGCATCGGACAATATATCGGCCAGATTAGGTTCATCATCAACGATTAGAATATGTGGTAGTCTCATTTGCGCTCTTCATCAAGGAGTATTGTAAGGTTGAGATATGGATATATAGGTTTTTAAGGGAGCAGATATTACAACTAAATTAAATTATCATCCGGTCAAAAATCGGTCAAGACAAATTAGTGGGAGAAAGACCTGACAGATTTAGTATGCTATGAAATTCAGGTGGTAATTGAGTTTATTAAGTCCAATACGCAATAGATTTTGAGAAAATCTGTCAGGTCTTTCTTTCGCAACCCCACTAATTTGTCAAGAACCACAAAAAATCAACAATAATTGGGATAATAACCATCTGAAATGCGTCAAATCCCATATCTTTCTACTAAATTTTGATTTGTAGAAATAGTGTAATATATGATGGCCTCTTATGCCGTAACAATTTTGTGACAGTTTTGTGACAAAATATGTAAGTAAGTACCATACGTTCGCTAAAAATGGGGTGCCCCATTTTGGTGGACATTAAGGTAAGATAGTAAACGAACCATCAGCTAAAACGGAGGCAAGCAAATTGAGTAGCATAAGACGATAGTATACGCGAGAATTCAAATTATAGATGGCTAAGCTGTTGTACAGCAGCAAAAAACTCACTTATATCCCAATGGGGGAGGATGGCTCTATCTGGCGGTGGGGCTAGAGTTTGATAAGACAAAACGTTTAACTTGATGGCTGGGCATTGTAACGAGTGATTAAATTGGTTATGGTAGTCTATTTGTACTAAAAAACTTGACAAAGGAGGTATTTATTATAGACTTGTTGTTGGGGCTAAATTAGAGATAGTTTGCATTATTTTTTGTAAATTGTGGGTTTTTCCTTGCGGTTTACAGGCAGAAGTTATATAGTCATTAAATTGGGGAAGGTTGTGTGGTCCATTGTCAGCGGACAGTGGATTATTTTATTTTAAACGATTTTCTGTTCGTTGAAAATCTTAACTGTGACCTGTATAGAACATTAATAATTGCTAAATTGGCAAACAATCTATAATCAATTGGAGAGTTGCTCGTGATTCTACTCATCAGTACGAGAGATACCCTGGTTAAAGCCTTCACAATGGCGCTACCTATCCATGTGCCTGTTATACATCTTTCTACAACTACTGAACTCCAAGCCTATTCAAACTCTTCAATTGATAACAATTTTACCCCGAGACTCATTGTAGTTGATGCCATAGAAGATCAACAAAACATAATCTATTGTCATCAATGGCGTCAAGAAATTGTTGGTGATGATATCCCCATCGTTGCTGTTATTAATCAGCTGGAACAACGGGAACCCGTTTTGGAGGCAGGTGCTGACGACTACTTGGCATACCCCTTAGTTCCTTCGGAGCTTCAAGCCCGGTTAACTGTTTATCGACTAGACTCCGCAAAAAATATGAATATTTGGCTAGATGCTCTTCACGAACTCAATGATGGTGCTTCCGCAGAACAGGTTGTCTTTAACGGTCTCAAAAGAATGGCTCAATTATTTAGGGCTTCATGTAGTTGGTTATTCCTAATTGACTCATCAGGAAATAACAATTTATTAAGTAGCTACAATCTCCCCCCATTTTTGCAGAACAACCTCACCCTTCTTTATGATGAGGTTAAAACTTGTCTAAATATTTATCAACAAGATGAAACTTATAGCCCCCAAATCTTTTCCGATTCAATTCTCGTCCCCTCTAAACAGCAGGGTCGATACAACCTAATACGTTATACAAGCATATTACTGCACCGCCATCAAAAGCTCATAGGGATATTGAGTTTTGCTTATCCAGAGTTGCCTAACATTTTGTCGGTCGAGGAACCAATTTTGATGAAGCTAGGTCAAGATTTGAGCCTTCTTTTGGAAATGATTCGCCTGATGGAAGAAGTGCAGACTTACGTGTCGCAAAACACATTTTTGATTTTGATAGCAAATATCCCGCAAGAACATCTGGACCTTGACGCAGTTTTGGCTCTGTCTCTGCAACAAAGTATCCCGTTACTAAATGCTTTAGGCGGTGGTATCTGGCTGCTTTCTACCGATGAAGAATGGCTTGAGTTAGTCTCGTCATCAACTACCGGACCTTACAACTACGCCGTAACACGTCGGCACAAAAAGCATGGACTACTTGGTTGGGTAGCGAATCATTATCGCCCTCTGAGGATTGATGCAACTTCTGCAGACCACCCCAACTTTGACTTTAGAGTGGATCGAATAAAAGGTCTGAAAGTCTATTCTCTAATAGCCGTGCCTTTATATGTTCATCGAAAATTTGTTGGGGTCATGTCTGTATACAATCGGCATAATTCACCTTTTTCCAATGAGGATATCATTCTCTTGAAAAGTATTGCCAATATAACGGCTTTAGCCATTATCAATATTCAACTTAATCAGGAGTTGCACGATTACGCCAATCAGCAACAAGCCTTGTACGAACTAAGCCAACAAATTGGCTTTAATTTGGATTTGAACAGAATCTTTAAGAATATTTTGCCCAGTATCAGCCGTTTTGTTGAGGCAGAAATGGGGTTATTATGGTTGGCAAAAGATTTGCAAGATACAGCAAAGACTACCAGCACTATTTTGTATTTAGCAGATACCTTGGGTTTGGACCTGCCTGAGGAGCATCGATTGGTCAGTGACCAGAAGCAAGGTTTTGAAGAATGGGTAGCAAGCACCGGCAAACCAGTAATAGACAACGACCCAACAAATGACCCTCGCTTTTCACCTGCTATCATGACTATCCTTAAAGTAATTCCGCGTAATGTCATGGCTGCACCTCTGGTATATGACCAGCGACTTCATGGGATTGTTTCATTTTACAACAAGACACAAGGTTCTTTTAACGAAGATGATCTAATTTTACTGTCCACAGCAATAGAGGTGATAACCACCCATTTAGGCAATGCCAACCTGCATTCTCAAACTATAGCTCTTCTAAAAGAACGGGAACGTCTATATAAACGGCTTATTCAAGCTGAACGCTTAGTTATAGCAGGCCGTCTAACCAGTACTATTTCTCACGAGATCAATAACCCAATGCAAACTCTCCAAACTGCACTACAATTGGCAATACAAAATTTGAACAAGCCCCTTCAGTTGGAGAAATATCTTCGTATCAGTATGGAAGAATCCGAGCGTATTGCGCATTTAGTTAGCCGCTTGCGTCAAGTTTACCGGCCTTATGTAGACAAACTCGATCAAGTTGATATTAAAGTACTCTTAAAAGAAGCCTCAACTATTGCCCGGAAAGCCCTGGAGCGAAAACAGGTGACGTTAGATGTTGACCTATCGCCCCAATTACCCCCTCTAATGGCTGTTGCCAGCCAACTCCACCTGGTTTTTCTTAGCCTGATGCTTAATCTGGGTGAGGCCATTGGATTTACAGAAGGGGGACAGTTGCAAGTGTTACCCTTAGCTTTGTCTCATGCCATCACCATAACATTCGTCAGCAATGCATCTGCCTCTGCGGCAGCTAAGAAGATCCAGGCAGGAATTACGAATTTAGCTCAAACCGAAAATATAGACAGATCAACCTTAAGCGAGGCCGATTTTGGCTTATCATTTTGCCAAGAAATAATTAGCGCACATGGTGGAACAATCCATATTGAGCAGCGAAAAAATCAAACTATTTACCGCCTTGAACTACCTTTAGCTTATTCTGGCTTGATGGATAGAGCAAAAAGGGCACATACCTTTACAATCTTGGGCCAAACCCCTCTGGATTATGGGCTACAAGAAACTACTTTACAAGGAGTACAAGATGAAACAGCCACGTATTCTGATTGTTGATGATGAACCTAAACTGACCGATATGCTATCCGATGCCTTAACGACAGAAGGTTATTATGTTGATACGTCTACGGATGGTATGGAGGCAATGGATAAATTCACCCAGACAAATTATGATGCACTCTTGCTTGATTTAAAGATGGAACCCATTCATGGCTTGGAAGTGTTAAGGTTTGTGCGAAAGCATGACCCCAACCTAATTGTCATTATTCTTACTGGGCATGGCTCAACTGAGAGCGCAGTGGCGGCACTACGCTACGGCGCTTTTGATTACCTTCTCAAACCTACACCGCCCAAAACTTTGCACCAACTGATACAAAAAGGGTTGCAGCAACAGCAAGAAAGCTTGCGCCGTCAAGAACTCATTTCTGAGTTTGATGAGTGGTATCAGGTATTTAAAGAACATATGATGAAGGATGTCATGCCATTATCTCCAACCGATAGTCATCGCGTCATTACCTCCGGCCAATTGTCAGTTGACCGCCGACGAAGTACGATAAGTTTAGATGGTAAGGCTCTGGATTTAACGAAAACAGAATTTAGTCTGTTGATTTGTTTGGTGCAAGCAAGCCCTGAGACTTTATCTCCACGCCAATTGGTCAATTTAGCCTTGGGCTACGACACCGACGACTCACAGGCTGGAGACGTTATCAAGTGGCATATTCACCACTTACGCCAGAAGGTTGAGCCAAACCCCTCTTATCCTCGGTATATCAAAACAGTTCGGGGGAGAGGGTATGTGTGGCAGAATGACTAACCTATAATTATGTAAATAATCTACCCGCCGCAGGTTAGGTAGGGTGCAGAATTTATTCTACACTTCTAAAATTTATGTATAGATACTATCCGCGTAATACCCGCGCAAAGACCAAATTCCTCATAACCAATCAAATATTAGATTGAAGTCAGATTGCTGGCTTTATGCTTATTACCTCACAATAAATCGGTCAATTGGCCAAACAGCGTACCAATTGCCTATAAGCTGTCAACCTTCCCAACCTTTTCCTAACCGTCACCAACCTGATAATCTGTTATAGTAAGTTATAATAGTTGATCCCATCTCTAGCTGTAAGACGTCCAACAGCACAATCTATTAGAGATGATGTAAAGGAGGAAACAATATGAGCAAGCATACTTATCGAAGCCATTATCTACGAACCGGATTGGTATTAAAGCCTGCCCAACATCAGGAAATAGAAAGATTACTCACCAAATTGCATGGTCAAATATTGGCTTATTTTATCTTGTTGACTGATATAACAGGACAAGTTGTGACTTCTCGAGGCAATCAGGAAGATATGGACTTGGTTGCCTTGGGTTCTCTGGTGGCTGGAGATTTAGCTGCCAGCCATGAAATTGCCCGGTTGACCCATCAATATCAGGCTGATCAGTTGGTTTTTAGAGAAGGCACAACCGTTAATACCTTTACTTGTGAAGTTGGATTCCATTTGGCGTTGTTAGTGCAAGCCTCAACCGACACACCTCTGGGTTGGGCGCGGGTGTTGATTCGCCGTGCCGCTAAAGAGTTAGCCGAGATTACCTCTAAACGTGTCGAAGAGCCAACTGATATATCTACTTCTGGCCGTAGTGAAGTAGCTCTTCCCCAAGAAGAGGATTGGTCTAACTTATTTGATGATGCTTTAGATGATTTATGGTTGGAGTGAAACGATGTATATAAATTGGCAGCTCGAAGAGCTCAATCTAAAGATTGTATATTATGGCCCGGCTCTGAGTGGTAAAACTACCAATCTAGAGTATATCTACACCCGGGTAAACCCAAAACGACGTGGCGAGCTAATCTCGCTCAAAACTTACGAGGACCGTACTCTTTATTTTGATTTCCTACAATTGGAATTGGGTAAAGTTGGCGGACTGACCCCCAAAATTCATCTCTACACTGTTCCTGGTCAAACCTATTATGAAGCCAGCCGTAAGTTGGTATTACGTGGGGCTGATGGGATTGTCTTTGTGGCCGACTCAGCGCCTGAACAACTCAGTGCCAACCTGAAATCATGGCAAGATATGAAATCTCATTTAGCCCAATTTAATATGTCTTTTAATAATCTGCCGGTGATCGTTCAATTTAACAAGCGAGATCTCCCAAATGCAATATGGATACCGTCGTTACAAGAATTTCTGGAAGTTAATGACTCAACGTCCTTTGAAGCTATCGCAAACCAAGGCTATGGTGTGTTCGACACCTTCAAAGCCATCGTCAACAGAGTCGTTAACCGTGTCCAGCAAGAGGTGGTATAACAGAGATATACTGCCGACCAAGCCTTGGTTGACGGTAGGCTTTGGTGTGAGGTCAGTTGAATGGTTAGAGACCGCACCACAAGAAACTTCATAAACTATTTCTACCAGGAGATACTGTGTCACGAGAAGCTTCTCAATTCAGTTCAACAAACTTAGCCGACCTTCTGGCCGATTTAAACCAACAAGGCGGCTTTCCTATTACGGTTCTTACAGATCAGCATGGGTTGCCAATTGCCTCGGCAGCCGAGCCTGGTCAAGACTCAACAATTCAATCGGCTGTCGTGGCCCTGATCCAAAAAGTTGCTGGTCAGGTTCGGCAGCAACTTGGAATGGCTCAAACTGATGAGATATCCTTATTCGATACCAAGGGACGACGCTTGGTATGCCGTCCCTTTCACACCAATGGGTACGACCTAATTCTGGCTGTAGTAGTTCCAGACAAAAACCAAAGTTACCGGCGGTTGACCAACAAAGTAGTCAATACTATTCAACGAAATTGGAATCTATAGGATAGGGACAAATCTATGGCAATGCAGGGTGATTTACAAATTATGGCTATAGCCGATTTGATTCAACATAATTGTCAAGACCGCAATACGGCTCGGCTAACCATAGAAAACGATGGACAGGAAGCGATCTTATATTTCAAAGAAGGCTCGGTTCGACATGCAACTCTGGGCGAGTTGGCAGGCGAGGAGGCAGTTTATGAAGTATTAAGCTGGCATGATGGACATTTTACCTTGGAAATGAGCCAGGAGCCGCCTACAGTTACTATCGAACGTAGCTGGTCTAGCTTACTATTTGAAGGGGCTCAACGGCTGGATGAAGCAACTCAATTAACAACACATAAATTAGAAGAACAATCCGTAAATCAGGAGAATACAATCATGGCAAAAAGACGAAGTGACGTTCTGACCGATGCCCTGACCGGGCTTTTACAGGATTCATCCGACATCAGTGGTATTGCAATTGTTGGGGTAGATGGGCTGGTCTATTCGGCTAATGTGCCGCAAAAGGATATGGATGAGGAGTTGGTGGGCGCTACCTCGGCGGCTATCTTAGGGTTGAGCGTGCGCAGTGCCAGCCAATTGAAACGAGGTGGATTTAAGCAAACCCTGATTCAAGGTGATGATGGCAATATCATTGTGGTTAGCCTGAATGAAGAAACATTGCTGATTGG
>Ga0210124_1001097_pt1 | contig 12134 bp, 4 predicted proteins | sample Muzzi_PWC_D2_FD_185554 | JGI IMG/M metagenome (GOLD analysis project Ga0210124, IMG submission 185554) | Wetland microbial communities from San Francisco Bay, California, USA, that impact long-term carbon sequestration - Muzzi_PWC_D2 (SPAdes) | ecosystem: Environmental > Aquatic > Marine >... | reverse complement strand
CGGTGGGCAGGCCGACCATCATGTAGAGCTTGGCGGAGGCGATCCCGGCGCTGGCCAGGTTCTCCGCCGCGGCCAGGATCTCCGGCTCCTGAAACTCCTTGCTGATCACGTCGCGCATGCGCGTCGACCCGGCCTCCGGCGCGAGGGTGAGGGAGCGGTTGCCGGACCGCACCAGGGCCTCCACGACCTCCATGCGGAGGTGGTCGATGCGGATCGACGAGGGGGAGACCTCCCCTCCCAGGGCCGCGATCCCTTCCACCAGGGGGAGGAAGTCGGGGTGGTCGGAGGGGGACGGGGCGACCAGCCCCACCTTGCGGCTCCAGCGCAGCCCCTCTTCAGCCTCCGCGAGCAGGGCCGCCAGGGGGCGGTGGCGGGGCGGGTTGTCGAAGTAGCCCGCGGTGCAGAAGCGACATTGCCGCGGGCAACCACGGGAGATCTCCAGCAGGAAGAGATCGCCGAACGCGGTGTCGGCCGTGGCGAAACGGGAGTGGGTCGGCGTCTCCGCCAGGGATGGGAGCCACTGGCGAGTGACCATGGGCGCCATCCCCACCTGGGGCGTTAGCCCGGCGAAGTGGCCGCCGCGATCGAAGGCCGGCGTATAGCCCGCCGGCAGGTAGAGGCCCGGCGCGCCGGCCAGGGCCGCCACCACCGCCTCGCGATCGACCGTGGTGGCGCGCAGCTCCCGCAGGGTGGCGAGGATCGGCGGCAGGGCCGCCTCCGCCTCCCCCACGAAGATGAGATCGGCGAACGGGGCGATCGGCTCCGGGTTCAGGGAGGCGCCGGTGCCCCCCACCAACACCTGCGGCCATGCCGCGCGGCGCTGGACGGCCCGGGGCGCAATCCCCGCCGCCTGGAGCATCTGGACCATGTGCAGGTAATCGGCCTCGAACGGGGCCGCGAAGGCGATCACGTCGAATGCCGTCAGGGAGCGACCGCTCTCCAGGGACAGGGGCGCCCGCTCGGGCCGCCCCCTCCCACCTCGGTCCACCGGGAGAAAGACCCGCTCGCACACGGTGTCCGGCTGTTCCCCCACCAGGCGGCACACGGTCTGGAAGCCGAGGTTGGCCATGCCCACGGGATAGGTATTGGGAAAGATCAGGGCGACCCGGAACCGGCCGCCGGTGGACGGGGGGCCGACGACCCGCTCCACCGCCGGCCGGTGGCCCCCCCCTCGCGCAGTGGTACGGGCCGCGCACATCTTTATAGGCCCCTCTTATTCTCAAGATGAGACGCGGCCTCCCCGGCCGGTCGGCAATCATCCCGCGCCACGGCCTCAGAATGAGACCTCCCAGGACCGCGAACGTCGTGCGGTGGGCAGGACGAGCCGGGCAAAAGGACGTCCAACGCTTTGTTTTTACTCGCTGCCCTGTCGTAGCTGACGGCCATGTCATACCCTACTGCCAAAAATGGCATATCCTTTGCACTCTCCACCGTGCTGGCGCCCCCCCCTGCGGCCTCTAACTCCTGAATTGCCGAACGACGAGCGAGCGAGCTCTGCCCGCACCCGACAACCATGCCGACCACCATCGAACTCCATCACTGGCTCGAGACCCACGACGATCCCTTCGTGCTGCTCGATGACGAGCTGCAGGTCATCGCCGCGAACCGCGCCTACGGCGCCGCCTTTCATGTCGACCCAGACACGCTGGTCGGCCGACCCGGCCGCTCCTTGGCCCATCACGGGGCGAGGCCGGCCGCCATGCGTGCCACAGACCCGTACCATCAGGCCGTCGCCGCGCAGGAGAGAAAGAGCTGGCTGCACACCTATTTCGACGATCATGCCCGGGCCCACTGGGTGCGGATCACCCTCTTCCCACTCCGGGCGGAGGATGGCACAGCGCTGTTCGGCGAGTTGATCCAAGAAGTGGCTTCCCAAGAAACGGACGTCGCTACACCCGGAAAGTCTCACACTATGGTCGGGTACTCACCGGCCTTTGCCGAGACCGTCGAAAAGCTCACGTTGGCCGCCCACGCCTCCGGTGTGGTGCTCCTCCAGGGCGAGACCGGAACCGGCAAGGAGCTCGCCGCGGCCTTCATTCACCGTAACTCGCCGCGCAGCACCGCGCCGTTCCTCTGCCTGGATTGCGCCTCCTTGCCGGAGTCGTTGTGCGAGAGCGAGGTCTTCGGCCATGAGCGCGGCTCGTTCACCGGCTCCACCGGCACCAAACGGGGCCTGTTCGAGGTCGCCGACGGCGGCACCCTGTTTCTCGACGAGATCGGTGAGATGCCCCTCGCCATGCAGGCCAAGCTGCTGCGCGTTCTGGAGACCAGTGCCTTCCGCCGGGTCGGCGGTGAACGCCCGATCCGGGTCAACGTGCGCATCATCTGTGCCACCAACCGTGAGCTCTGGGAATGTGTGCAGGCGGGCACCTTCCGCGAGGACCTCTATTACCGCGTGGCCTGCTTCTGCGTGCGCATTCCCCCGTTGCGCGATCGTCTCGACGATGTCCCCCTCCTGGTGGACGAGATCCTGCGCCATTGCCGGCCGTCGAACGGCGGCGGACGGATCACCATGGCGCCATCTGCCCTCGCCTTGCTCAGCCACTACGACTACCCGGGGAACGTGCGCGAGCTGCGCAACATCCTGGAGGTCGCGGTCGCCACCAGCGCGTCCCAGCAGGTCAAAGCGGACATCATCGCGGAGCTGCTGGATGGGCGCAGCGAGGCACGTCGCGGACCCGCCGGCGAGGCCCCGCTGGGACGGATCTTCTCCTCCCACGGGAGTGCGACGCCACGCCGCCCGGACGCCGTCCATGGCCTCACGGATCGCCCGGCGACCCTCACCACGGGCGGTTCGGCGAATGGTGCGCGCCAGGGTCCGCAGGATCTGGAGGCGATGCAGCGGCAATACATCGTGCGGCTGCTCGCGGACCACGGCGGGCACCGCCGCCACACGGCAGCCGCGATGGGCATCAGCGAGCGTACGCTGTATCGCAGACTGAAGCGCTACGGCCTGCTCTAAACCCCGGCTCAGGGAGATCAATGGCGCCACGACGCAACGCAGCCGCCCCGTCTACCGCGCGTTACCGGACCCAAGCCCTCACGAGGGCCTGCCTCATGAGACCCCTGTGCATAAATCATGCGTATTCATCTACACTTCAATACAATGGCGCGGCCGGCGGCGACCAGCGACCTGGTACGGTGGTGCGGTCCCTATTCTGAGGAGACGTGACCGCCCGCCTGGCGCCGGTCTCCAGCACGCCGAGAGGTTCACATCTTGACCCGCATTTCTCACGAGGGATCGTCGCGAACCTGGAGTAGTTTCCATGCAGACCAAGACCAAGATTGAGATCCACTCTTGGCTGGACACCCACGACCAACCCTTCATCCTCATCGATGAGGCGTTTCGCATCGTCGCCGTGAATCGCGCCTACGAAAAGGCGTACCAGGTCACGGCCGAGGCGATGGTGGGCCAGACCTGCTACAGCGCCGGTCACCACCACGCCACGCCGTGCTTCAACGAGGGAGAAGACTGCCCGTATCAGCAGATCTACGAGGGTCACGAGCCCCACACCTGCCTGCACACCCACTTCGACGGCATGGGCCGGCCCCGGCTGATGCGCGTCAAGGTACACCGCCTGCACTCGGCCGACGGCACCGTCTACCTCGGTGAGTCACACCACGAGATCGCCGCCCAGGACCACGACCTCGAAGCGACCGGCGAGAATCCACGCATGGTGGGGCGGTGCCCGGCCTTCCTGAAGGCGGTAGAGAAGCTCGAGATGGCGGCCAAGTCCGATGTCCCCGTGCTGCTCCTGGGGGAGACCGGCACCGGCAAGGAGCTCGCCGCCTCGTTCATCCATCGCCACTCCCAGCGCAAGGCGAAGCCCTTCGTCTTCCTCGACTGCACGGCGCTCGTGGAGTCGCTGTTCGAGAGCGAGGCGTTCGGCCACGAGCACGGCGCCTTCACCGGCACCACGCGAACGAAGAAGGGCCTGTTCGAGCTCGCCCATGGCGGCACCCTGTTTCTCGACGAGATCGGCGAGATGCCGCTCTCCATGCAGGCCAAGTTGTTGCGGGTCCTGGAGAGCCGCGAGTTCCGCCGCGTCGGTTCCGAGAACAGCATCCACATCGATCTGCGGGTCGTCTGCGCCACCAATCGCCCGCTGTGGGAGTGCGTGAAGGCGGGGACGTTCCGCGAGGACCTGTTCTTCCGCATCGCGTGTTTCTGTATCCGCATCCCACCCTTGCGCGAGCGCCTCCAGGATCTCGCGATGTTGTCGCGCGAGCTGCTGAAACGCGTACCCGTGCAGGATGGCCAACCGCCGTATCAGATCTCCGACCGCGCGATCACCCTGATGAAGTCGTATCCCTTCCCCGGCAACATCCGCGAGCTGCGCAATCTCCTGCAGGTGGCCGCCGCCTCCAGCGCGGACGGCCGCATCGGGGTCGAGGCCATCGAAGAGATCCTCGCGGCGCGCGCCAGCGGGGCCCAACCGGCAACACCCCCGCTCCTGGAGACGGCCGCGGCCGCACAGGCCGCGGCTTCGGGCCACTACCATGGGACCCGGACCACCACGACCGCCGCCTCGCCGGCCACCCACGGCGGGGGGACCGAGGGCCCACACACCCTCGAGGACCTGGAGCAGCAATACATCGCCGACCTTCTCCAGCAGCACGAAGGCCACCGGCGCAAGGTCGCGGCGATCATGGGCATCAGCGAGCGCACCCTCTACCGCAAGCTCAAACGGTACGGGCTGCACTGAGCCCAGACGACGAAGCCTATCGGAGGGTGGGGGTTTCGCGCGCCGGAGCGAACCAGTGGCGCTCCCGAAGCCCGACCCCGTGGCCGTGCCCCAAGGCGGGGATGGGCTTTGGCCATGCTCCCCGCCTGAGCCGACCCCGTGGCGACGCTCGGTCGCGCGGACGACCAGGCCGGCGGCATCCCCACTCCCGTGATCCGACTGTCACGGCTGACATGACAAACCGGACAGGAAGGTCTTTAGATGAATTGCAAGTTTTCTCATTGAATTCAATGTGTATTTTGCACCGACACGAACAATCCCTGTCCACCCATCTGTCAGATTGACAGGAGGGCTCAACCAGGGGCCGCTACGATCTCCAGAATATGTTGTTTTTTATAACGATCTCCATCGGCACGAGGATTGCGTATAAATTAATGCTAAAAGGGTCAGGCACGGCGCCGACGCAGGTACTGGAGACAGGGAGAGATCCAGGATGCGACGGCCGGCGCCGCCCCCTCGTTCTGTTCTCCCCAAACAACGGAGGATCACCCCATGTCTCTCCATCAACGGTTCGCCGTGATCCTAGGTGCCGCGCTCGTCGCGCCCCTGGCGCTCGGCATTGCAGGCACGACGGCGCAACCCCTCCCGGGGGGCACCCTCGACCCCCTCACCATCCCCAAGTACGTCACACCACTGGTGATCCCCCCGGTGATGAACAACGGCGGCACCGCCGATCACTACGCCATCGCGGTCCGCCAGTTCCAGCAGCAGATCCTGCCGGGTGGCGTGTGGGCGGCGCTCTCCCCGGCTTGCGCCGCTGACCCCGGCTGCAACCTCCCGCCGACGACCGTGTGGAGCTACGGCCCGGACGCCGATCCCACACCGGCCATCGCGCCGGACCCGGCCTCCCAGTTCAATTACCCGGCCTACACCCTCGACACCACATCGAACGTCCCGGTCAGCGTGCGCTGGATCAACGAGCTGGTGGCCGACCCCGACGGCTGCAGGGCGTCGGCGAACCCGGCCACCGACGCGGCGTGTCACTTCATCCCCCACCTCCTGCCGATCGATCAGACCCTGCATTGGGCCAACCCGCCGGCAACAGACTGCCGGCAGGGGGACCCGAACCGGACCGACTGCGCCACCAGCAATCCGGCGCCCTATACCGGCCCGGTGCCCATCGTGACCCACGTCCACGGGGCGCACGTCGAGGGGCATAGCGACGGCTATCCCGAGGCGTGGTGGCTGCCGGCCGCCAACGACATCCCCGCCGGCTACGCCACCCACGGGTCGTTCTTCGACGACGCCACCGGGACGAACCCGGGGAACCTCGGCTACGCGGACTTCGTCTACCGCAACGATCAGCCCGCTGCCACGATCTGGTACCACGATCACAGCCTCGGGATGACCCGCTCCAACGTCTACGCCGGCCCCGCCGGATTCTGGCTGGTCCGCGGTGGTGCCTACGACACGGTCATGGACGCCAAGAAGGGGACGCCAGCCGTGCTGCCGGGACCGGCGCCGGTGGCGGGTGACACCGTCCTCGAGCTCAACGCCCCGAGCCTCGTGCCAGGGACGACGGACAAGCGCAGCACCATCCGCGAGATCCCCCTGGCCATCCAGGACCGCTCCTTCAACGCCGACGGCTCCCTGTTCTACCCGGACAACCGGGCCTTCTTCGAGGGGCTCAACCAGCCCCCGACGGCGCCGTACCTCGACATCCCGTTCGTGCCCGACTCGGACATCGCCCCGATCTGGAACCCGGAGGTGTTCTTCAACACGATGGTGGTGAACGGCGTGACCTGGCCTGCGCTGGAGGTGGCGCCGGCCCGCTACCGCTTCCGCCTGCTGAACGGCTGCAACTCCCGATTCCTGAACCTCGCCCTGGTCTATCCCAAGGTGGGGGACCCCAAGGCCAAGGTGAAGGAGTTGCCGTTCATCCAGATCGGCGCCGAGCAGGGCTTCCTGCCCCAGGCGGTCGAGATCCTCACCGGCTTCGCCACCCCCCTCCCCGGCGATGGCAGCAAGCCGAAGCCCGCCGACCGCGTCCCGGCCGCCGATCCCCAGCAGGCCCTGCTCATGGGCCTCGCCGAGCGGGCCGACGTGATCGTGGACTTCAGCCATCTCCCGGACGGGACCCGCGTGCGCATGATCAACACCGCCCCCGACGCCCCCTTCGGCGGCTTCCCGGACGACCCGGCCGACCCCACCACCACCGGCCAGGTGATGGAGTTCGTGGTCAGCTCCGCCCTGCTCCAACCCAGCGATTCGCTGATCACCTCGCCGTACCGCCTGGTGCCGGTCGCCGAAGACGCACCCGGAGACTCGACCGTCACCCGCCAGGTCTCTCTCAACGAGGAGGAGTCCGCGGTCCTGTGCGTCGAAGAGGTCGAAGAGGATGAGGGTCCGCCCAGCAACATCATCGTGGTGCCCTATAGCCTGCCCCCTGATTGCCTGGGCGGCGGCGAGCCCTTCGGGCCCAAGGAGGCCTTGCTCGGCCAGGTGGACTTGACGGACCCCGATGCACCGGCGGGCATCGCCCTGAAGTGGACGGACACCAGCGGTGCCAGCACCCCGCTCCCGGTCACCATGGCCGACGGCGTCACCGTGAAGATGGTCAACGTCACCGAGAACCCGACTGTCGGCGACACCGAGACCTGGGAGATCTACAACTTCACCGCCGACGCCCACCCGATCCACCTCCACCTGGTGCGCTTCGCCGTCGTCAATCGCGAGGAGATCGGGGGCGCCGCGCGGCCCGCGGAGCCGTGGGAGAGCGGCTACAAGGACTCGGTGATCGCCTATCCAGGGGAGATCACCCGGGTGAAGGCGATCTTCGACCTCGCCGGCCTCTATGTGTGGCATTGCCACATCGTGGAGCACGAGGACAACGAGATGATGCGACCGTACGTCGTGTCGCCGGTGGCACCGTAAGCGCCGCCCTCCGCAGGCAGAGGGCCGCCTCCGGGCGGCCCTCTCCTTCCACCCACGGCCCGTCGCCCCCACCCTGCTGACCTCCCTCGCCCCGGGCTCGCGTCCCTCACCGACTGCGCCCTGAGGAGCGGTTCACCGTCCGTCACCCCGCAGCGGTGGCGGGACTACCCGGGTCGGTGGGACTCGCGTCACCGCCCCGTCAATGAACCGTCTCTGCCGGGGTGTTTGGACCTGTCATCCGCGACAGGCTCCGCCACGGGTGACATGGCCACCGTGCGTCTCGCGCGATTTCAAGGTGTTACATTGTGACACGATGGGCTGGGGCCGCGAGAAACCTGCCAATATGACAGCTTCACTCAAACCCACACTCGGGAAGTGCCTGTTTTTTCAAGCCCAGCCATTGGCACGTTTGTTGCTCAATACTCAGGAATCGATTTTGTAGTTGGCCCTTGTCCCGGGCACCACAAGGGGACGTCTTGAGCCAGGCTCTGACCGGGGGAAGACCTTCGGATCGGGGGGAGCCGCTCGGCTGGGACGCGACCGGGGGGACGGACAGGGCAGTGCCTATGGTCTTGTGGTGGTCGAACCGCGGCGCGGGGTCGCGGAGAGGCGCCACACCTTTTTGCGTTAGGAGGGAGTAATGAATCGGTATCCGAGGAACTGGACATGGCTGGCCATGCTCGTCGCGTTGTGTATGGCGGTGGGCCTGGGCACCGCCTTCGCTGCACCTGGCGGCGGTGGCGGAAAGGAGAAGGGGGCTGGCGCCTGTAGCGATCTCATCGACAACGACAACGACGGCAACATCGACTGTGCCGACTCCGACTGTACCGGCCAGACCCTTTGCGAGTATCCGGAGGTGAGCTGCAGCGACGGGTTCGACAACGACGGCGACGGTGCCATCGACGGCGCCGACTCCGACTGCCAGGGCGGCTGTGTACCCACAGGTACTCCGGAAACCGTCTGCAACGGCGTCGACGATGACTGCGACACCCTGATCGACGAAGATTACGTCACGACCCCCACCAATTGCGGCGTGGGCGAGTGCGCGGCGAGCGGGCAGATCGAGTGCCAGGGCGGCAGCGAGGTCGATACCTGCACGCCGGGAGCCCCGGGCACGGAGGGGCCGGCCGGTGATGCCACCTGCACCGATACCCTCGACAACGACTGCGACGGCACCACCGACGCCATGGACAGTGGCTGCACGGGTGCCCCCCAGGAGATCTGCAACAACGGCATCGACGACGACGGCGACACCCTGGTCGACTGTGACGACCTTCTGGACTGCAGCAACGATCCCGCCTGCAACCTGCCGACCGTCGAGAACTGCAGCAACGGCATCGATGACGACGGCGACGGCCTCATCGACTGCGCCGATTCCGACTGCATCGGCAATGCCGCCTGCACCAACGGCCAGCACGCCTTCAACATCCTGATGAACTACGAGCTGGGCATGCACTGCACCGGCTTCGAGTTCGCCTATTGCTGCGTCCTGCCGCCGTACAACTCGATCCTCGCCCAGGTGGTGAAGACCGAGAAGACCGCAACCTTCCCGCGGCTGCTGGAGGCCGACCACGTCAACGGCGTGGACGGCCTCGGCCGACCGACCGTTCTGCGCGACAAGGAACTGAACGGCAATGGCGGCTTCAAGAAGTACCAGCTCCGCTACTGGCACGAGGCCCAGCCGCGCAACGACGGCGCCGGTGCCCCCCAGACCTCGACCCTGATCAGCGTCGCCGAGGGCAACTCCCTGCTGATGTGGAACACCGTGGCCGAAGGCGCCACCACCACCGCCGGCGGCGCCCTGGTCTACAACGGGTCCGACGGCTCCACCAACGTCGTGCAGGGTGACGGCGACTTCGCCGACGCCAACGACAATTACTGGAACGCGGTCTGGAACCACCTCTACATCTATCAGGACCTGGAAGGGTCCAACCCGACGGCCAACGTCAGCGCGGAAGCCGACAAGGTCCGTCTGGGCATCAACGTGATCTACCCGGAGAACACCGGCGCGGCCCTGCACCCCTTGGGGCCGGGCGTGGTCGGGGCCGGTTTCGACAACGTCCTCACCTTCTCCGGCGACACCGGCACGGTGGTCTATACCCAGATGAAGGTCCTGGAGAACCTGCCGGTCATGCTCACCTCGCCGCGCATCTGGGAGGCCCTGGGCCTGCCCCTGACGCCGTTCGAGGACACCATCAACTTCTTTGCCGACCCGGGCGCGGTGGATGAGGACTCGATCCGCCCCTACGTCCTGATGAAGGCGCAGCTCGAGGAGTACCCCTCCGGCAACGCCGTGATGGATAACGGCGAGCCGGTGATCGGCTTCGGCACCGCGCCGATCGACATCCCCAACTGCGAGCGTTGCCACTCCCTGGGCGATGGGGTCTCGGTGAACAGCGCCCAGAACGGCCACGGGGCCGTCGACGTGATGGTCCAGGACGAGATCGACTTCTGGAACACCTATTACGGCATCAACACCGGCGCCGGCGACTCCGACTGGTACTCCCGCCTCAAGGGGGCGGCGATCTCCATCCTGGCGATCCACGACGCCGAGCACGGAACCAGCTTCACCGCCAACTGGCCGGTGGCAGCACCCATGGGCTCGGAGCCCCACGCTACCCGGCTGGGCCATGGCTCCGTGATCTGCCAGCGCTGCCACGCGGACAACGTCATCGCCGTGGTCAAGTCCGCCGACTGCGGGCCGGGCCAGAACTGCGACTCGAATGACCCTCGCAATGAGTTGTTCTCCAACATCGCCGCATCCGGTACGGCTCTCATCAAGCCGCTGACCGAGGCGCTCCACAACAACCACAAGAACAACCCGTTCTCCGACAGCCTCGGCCGCAGCGGCGGCTGCCAGGGCTGCCACCCGGCCCACCGCTCCGACGGTGACATGAGCAGCTACCCGATCACTGAGCTGGGCCTCAACGGCTTCGCCGGCAGCGACAACCGCGATGCCGCGGGCGGCTGCTTCGTGGGCCGCGACGTCCACTCCAACCCCGGCAAAGACACCGACGGCGCCGAGACCCCCGAGCACCTGAACGCCGTGGGCCAGTGGCTCCAGGACAACGTCTCTAGCGACACGGGCACCTGGAAGGGCATCTGGTGCACCAACTGCCACTCCCAGCTCGGGCAGGAGATGTGGAAGACGGAGAACTGCGCCGACCTGATCAACGGCGACTGCATCACCAACCCGCGCGGCGAGCCGACCCTGGCCGCCGTGGCCGCGGCCGTCGGGGTCACCGAGGCCCAGGCGATCGCGTGGCTCGATCCCAAGACCGACGCCGACATGGCGACGATCTGGAATGAGGATCCGGGCATGTGCAACCACGCCGCCAGCCTCCTGGGCCTAGCGACGGCAAGCACCGATCAGGACGGCAACGTGGCGACCATCGAGATCAATCTCCAGGACGGCAATAGTTGCTCCGCGGGTTACGTGGGGGTGCCGGGACCGGATTGCGGGACGAACCCGGGCAATCCCTCCTTCTGGATCTGCATCAAGCAGGATGTGGACGGGGACGTGAACGTCCACCTCATGGACTTCTGCACCACCGCCGATTGCGTGGCGGCGGCGCAGGCGACCCTCATCGGTCCGGGCCAGGCGGCCGTGCCGGTGCCGATGTCGGCGGCCACCGACGGCCGCGACCACTGGCTGGCGCCGGGTGAGCCGCATTGTGCGGACTGCCACGCAGCCCCGTACGTGGAGCAGAGCGGTAACATCACCGCCTATCCGCCGTTCAACTACCCGCGCAAGGCGTCCCTGTTCCGCTACACCCGCGGCCATCAGGACATCAGCTGCCAGGGCTGCCATGAGTCGATCCACGGCCTCTATCCCGTGACGCCGAACATCGACACCACCACCTACAACCAGGCGGCCCACCTCAACGCCGACGGGTCCCACGGGCCCCTCAAGTGCAGCGCCTGCCATGATGCGCCTGCCTCGGGAGCGCCGAACTGGATGGCGGCCGGTGGGTACTTCGACACCAACAACATCCTCAATAACTACGACAATGCGGTGACCTGGGCCCACACCTACACCGACGAGGCCGATCCCACCCAGTCCGTGTGTCTCAACTGCCACGCGAGCCACACCGACGTGCTGTCGTCCAGCAACAGCAAGTGGACCAACCACGCCAAGGTGGGCCGCGTGTCGCGCGATACCATGGACAAGGCGGAGATCGTGGTGCTTGGCCACGTAGCCGGCGATCCGGCCTTCGAGAGCCCGTACAATACCGTGTGCACGAGCTGCCACGGCGACCGCAGCAACACGCTCTCGCGCCGGGGGTGCACCGACAAGTGGCGGAACCACCTGATCGAGGGGCGTGCCTCCGAGAAGGTGTGGGAGTATATCTCCATCGACCAGACCGGTGGCACCTGCGGCTGGTAACCAGTAACCCCTAGGGAGGGGCAAACCCCGTCGAGGGGTGGGAGGGGAGGTCGTCAGACCTCCCCTCCTTTTTTTGTGCCGATTCCCAGGCTTCGCGCCCGCACCGCGCCGCCCCCACCCCATCCTCC
>Ga0210124_1001096_pt1 | contig 12138 bp, 14 predicted proteins | sample Muzzi_PWC_D2_FD_185554 | JGI IMG/M metagenome (GOLD analysis project Ga0210124, IMG submission 185554) | Wetland microbial communities from San Francisco Bay, California, USA, that impact long-term carbon sequestration - Muzzi_PWC_D2 (SPAdes) | ecosystem: Environmental > Aquatic > Marine >... | reverse complement strand
ACCTGGGGACGGGGAACCGGGGCAGCGGCACCCACCAGGAGTGCCAGGCCCACCAGCCCGGCCACGACCGAGGCGGTCTCTCGTTTGCTGGGTCCGCGACGGGAGAGTTCGGGATTGAGGATGGCGAGCATCCGGCCTTCGAATTCCCGTCGATGGGCCATCGCGAGCGCTACTGCGGGCGTCCGGTGATCGCGCACGCAGGTGACGATGTCGAGGAGGTGCTCGGCGTAGTCGCTCGGCCGGGCTCCGAAGACGAGGGCCAGATCGTCGCAGGCGCGCTCACTCTCGGCGCGCAGGCGGCGGGCGGCGGTCCAGACCATCGGGTGAAACCAATAGAGAGCGCATGCGACGCGGCTCAACGTGTGGCCAATCAGGTCCCGACGGCGAACGTGTCCCAGTTCGTGGATCAACACGGCGCTCCGGCGATCGTGGCTCCACCCTTCGCTTTCCGACGGAAGCACGATGACCGGCGCGAACATCCCCGCCGCGAACGGCATCCGCACGTCGTCGCTCTGGAGGAGGCGCGGAGCAACGTCAAGGCCGAGCCGGTCGGCGATCTCATACAGCGGCGTCTGCCACGCGGGATCCACCAGCGACCGCGCGCGGCGAACGACGCGCCCCACCGCCCAGGCGGAGTGGGCCACTTGCACCAGGAGCACCAGCGCAACGATGGCCCAAAGGCCCAGGAGAATCATCCCGATGCCGATGGCGTCCGCGCCTGTTGCGGGCTGCACGACGGGCCCGCCGGCGGGGGTCGGGTCAAGGGCGCTCGGCGTCTCCTGTAGAGCGACGGTCGTCGGCGGCGACAGCGTCGCTGCGGGAGCACCATCCACCGAGGCCCCCGGGAGGACCGGGAGGGGGAGGGGTGCCCACCGCCCCATCACCGGAATGAGGAGAAGCCCGCCGAGAGCCGTGAGCCACACCAGGTGACGCGCGCCGGCCGAGGCCCGGGCCAGTCCTGCGGTTGCGGCCATCGCAACGATGAGAAGGAGCGTGACCTTGAGCACGATCAACACCGCCGGATGTGTCGGCGGAAGGATCAACGAGACGCGAGCGAGGGCGTCGCCGACCGAGGCATTCATGAGGTCTCCTCCTCCTCGCCGAGGCGGGCGGCGCGGATCTTCTCACGTAGCTGCGCGATCTCCGCATCGCCAACATCCGCGTCGGACAGCCGGAGGAGCGCGGTGACCGCCTGTTCGGTAGATCCCGCGAAGTAGGTCCGGACTACGTGGGCCAGCACATCGTCACGGGCCTTGTCCGTCGGGCGGGCGGGATAGTAGACGTAGCGCGGGCCGTCCTCCCGGTGGGCGATGAGCTTCTTTTCGCCCAGGATCCGGAGGATGGAGCGCACCGCCGAGTACGTCGGCGGGTCCGGCATGGCCTGGAGGATGTCGGCGACCGTCGATTCGCCGTTCCGATGGAGGATCTCCATCACCTGGCGCTCGCGACGGCTGAGGTCCTCGGTAGGGGGGCGGGTGCGCTTCGGCATGAGGGCTACGGCTCCTGTGGTTCGGGGGCGGCGTGACGTCGCCGCTTAGTGCTGATATTTCAACACTACGCCGTCAATGTCAAGGGGCCAGGACGTTTCGGGCGACTTTCTGCGACATTCCGCAGCATCGAAGGAAGTGCTGGCCGTGCGGACGGCCAGCGACCCACTCAGCGCAACGTTCTTCGCCTTGGCAGACCCGACCCGCCGAGCGATTCTCTCCCGGCTCGCCGAGGGCCCGGCGACCGTGAAGGGCCCGGCGGCGCCGTTCGAAATGAGCGGTCCGCTGGTCTCCAAGCACCTCCGGGTGCTCGAGAATGTCGGCCTCATTCAGCGGGGACGGGAGGCGCAGTGGCGTCCTCGGACACTCGACGCGGCGCCGCTCGCCGAGGTCGTCAAATGGGCCGGGGATTTCCGGCGGTTCTGGGACGCGAGTTATGCCCGCCTCGACTCATACCTCCACCACCTCAAGACACAGGAGTCCTCTACTGATCAGCGGGACGTGGACGGGCGTGACCGCCTTCACCACGCCGACGGACCACGAAGTGAGGATGGTCCGTGTCGTGGATGCGCCGCGTCATGTCGTTTTCGACGCCTGGACCAACCCGACCCACGTTCGAAGTGGGGTCCCGAATGGCCCGAGACGGTGAACACAGGGCGCGGGGCTCACCCGGCTGCAAGCGGGGGCCAGCTGCCGAGCAGCCGACGCACGACGATCAGCTGGCCGACATGGTACGCGGTGTGATCAGCGACTAGAAGGATCTCTCGCAAAAGCGTCTGGCCGGTTCCGGCGGGGACCGGAGCGAGCAAATCTCGGTCCGGATCCTTGACTATAGCCCGCAGCGATTCCAGATCGTGGTGAAACGCCTCGACGCTCTCGTCCCAAGCCGATGTGTCCGGTGGGGCCTCAGCGGGCGGCCAGTAGTCCTCCGGCCAGGCAGCCTCTTCGTAGTCCGGCCGAGTACAGAAGGCCAGGATATCCGCTTGGGCGAGCCGGATATGTTCGACGAGTTGCCACGGGGAGTAGGGAAGCTGCGCGGGCACCGTGCCGCGATGTGTTGGTGGGAGACCAGCGACGGCGGCGTCGAAGTCGGCGTGCGCACTCCGCCAGTCAAGGAACTCGGCCAAGTGTTCGCGGATGGTGTCGGTGGAGCTCATTGAGCGCCTCCCAGGTGTGATTCGCATCTGACGGCCGCGACGCCGACCCCCGGCCGTGACGACGAGAACTGTCGATCCGATCTACTACAGAGATTCTCGTTCCGCCATTCCACGCGGCGTCTTGAGACGCCGATCGGGATCCACGAGAGGAACAGGAGGGTGCCACCACCGAACGCCACGAGGAGGGGTGGCTGGCGGACGAAGGCATCGGCAAAATATTGGGGCAAAATGCCGTCGGTGGCGGCGAGCTCTCCCAACGCCGGCATGCCGATAGCCGTGAGCCCGAACGCCATGAGGAACAGGGTCGTGCCGACGGCAAATGCAATCCAGCCGACGAGCACCCACAAGTGTCATCACGGTGTGAGGCATTCTCACGAGCCCGAATAGCGACGGACCTCGGTCCGAGGTCGTCCCACCGACGGGATCGTCACGATGTACAGTCTGTCAAACTCGTCCTCGCGTATCGGCGAACCCGCGTCGCCACCCAAGAGCTCGACCATGTAAGTGGTCGTGTTGCTGTGCCCGACGATGAGGTACGCCCCGTCCGCGGCGGCGAGCGAGTCGGCGAGCCTGCCCATCCCTGCGGGCGTGTAGAACGTGAGGGGGATTCCGTGAGTAGTGGCGACCGGGCCGGCCGTCGATCGTGTCCGTTCCAGATCGGTAGTGAAGATCCCGGTGAGCCGCACCCCTGCCAGCAGGCTCTGGAGAACCTGGGCCCGCACCTCTCCCGCCTCGGCCAACGGAGGGTCCGCCGTCCCGTCCGGCACGACCTCCGCGTGTCGGACCAGGTAGACGATAGTACTCTCTGCGACGAATGCGGCACCCGAGTCTCGGCGTACTCCCGGTTCCTGGGCCCTCAGGGAGGATGTCCAGGCGTGCACGAGGGCTAGGGCGGCGATCGCGTGGAAGGTCCGGCGCCAAATGATCCTTGTCAGCCAGGTTCCCCTTGGCGGCTCGAAATTCGATCCAGGGTCATCCCCGTAGGTGCCGACACGCGCGGGCGGTACGGACCGTCACGATGGAACCGATCATGCACACGGCGTAGACAGGACCGAGGATACTCCATTGTGCTGGTTCGACGATGATCATAGTGACGGTTATCGCGATCGCCCAGAGGGCGGCGGTAGCGAGCTCAGGTTTCATGGTCGTTCTCCTGTCCGGAGGGACACTGGTCCATCCGGTGGCATCTCGAGGTGGGCGGAACTGGAGAATGGTCCGCCGGTCCGGGTCGACTCCCCGAAGGCAAGCCTGGGACATGACGCGCCAGAGAGAGGGCGGGTTTCAGACGGCGCTCACGTGACTGGATGCATTGTCCCGACTGACCCAGAACCTCCATTCCCGACCGAAGGTGACGACGGCGCGAGGCGATCGCGGGGCCGCGGCTACGTTGCCTCGAGCGTCGCCAGGGACAGGTTCATGCCGTGATCGCTCGTGCGGGGATTGACGATCCGGCGGGCGATGGCCTGGCCGACTAGCGTCGGGTCGGCCAGCCGTCCCCCGGGGAGGTCGTGCGCGATCAGCTCCAAGACGCGCTCCCCATATTCGGCGAGGAGACCGGTGTCCGTCATCCCCGGGGACACACCGAAGACGATGCGGCGCGACCCCCGGAGATCCGCCGCGAGGCCGCGGATCATCCCCCAAAGGGCGCCCTTGGCGGCGAGGTAGGCAGCCATCTGCACGGGGGGCTGGGCGATCAAGGCATCCGTCAGGACGGCCACCACCCGCGCATCCTCCGCGAGAAACGGCCTGACGCCCTGAAAGCAGTTGAGGAATCCGGCGAGGGCCACGCGGAGCGGTTCAGCTAGGTCCCCCTCCCACTCGAGCTGGGCGACGCGCCGCGGTCGCAGGGGGGGCGACGCATTGTGCACCAAGGCATCGAGGGTCCCGTATTCCTCCCGTACCCGCTCACACATCGACTGGACCGCACTGCTGTCGGTGACATCGGCCTGAAGCACGGTCACCGGGGCGTCGGCGCCGAGGGAGCGGACGACGGCCCCGGCCCCAATTGCCGAATCGCGATGATTGAGGACCACCGCCCACCCCATGCGGACCAGCTCCCCGACGATCGCCGCGCCGATCCCGCGGGAGGCGCCCGTGACGAGCGCCACAGGTTGCCGGGAGGTGAAGGCGGCCACTCAGAACCCTCGATAGACGACCTCGGCGCTATCCGCACCGAAGGCGGACATGAGCACGAGGAGCGCGACCACGAGCATGGTCTTGAGGAGGACGTAGTAGAGGAGACGATCGTCTCGGGGGGCACCCTCGGCGGGGGATCCGTGGGTCATCGTGGCTTACCGGAGGTGAGCGGCGACATCGCGCACCCACACGAGGGTATCGCGGACGCCAGGGCGGAAGAAGAGAAATGTAAAGCACACGTAGTTGAACGTGACCGCGATGCCGGCCAGGCGGAACCAACGATTGGCCAGGTAGGCCTTGAAGCGCTGGCGGCCCAATCGTCGACGAAGAAAGTCTCCGTACATTTGGGCGCTTGCCACGCCCACGCCGTGGAGTGCACCGAAGACGATGAAGTTTCGACCGGGCCCATGCCACATCCCGGCAAGGAAGAGGGCGGTGAACATGAGGCCGTAGCCGATGATGGACGCGTATCGGGACCAATGGGTCGCCACCCACTTGTAGGAGGTCGTGAACACATAGTCCCGGATCCAGTGGGTGAGGGTGATGTGCCAGCGGTTCCAGAAGTCGAGGACGTTCCGTGCCAGGTACGGACGATCGAAGTTCTCGGGCTGCCGGAGGCCCAGCAAGAGGGCGGATCCGATCACGATGTCGCAGTACCCGGCGAAGTTCAAGTAGACGTACGCCGGGTAGGCATAGAATGCCACGGCGGCGTTCCCCAGCGCGAGCCAACGTTCTCCCGCCGCGGTCGCGGCCGCATGCGTCAAGTCGAACACGTGGAGTGTCAACGCCCCGGCCACCCCGAACTTGATCATGCCGGTCAACATGCGGCTCCAGGCGAGCAGGCCCTCTCGCCGGGTTTCCGGTTCGGTGTCGATCCCGTCCCACCAGGACGCAAAGGCCGGGTACCGCTGAATGGGCCCGGCCAGGAGGCAGTAGAACCCGGCCTGGTAGTTGAGGTAAGGCCACCACGCGACGCGGGAGAGCTGCCCCTGGGCGGCGTCGACCAGCAGATGGATCAGCTTGAAACTCATATACGACAACCCCACGACCTCCAGGGGATGCTCCAGAATCCACGCGGGGAGGAGGCCGGCGATCACCTGGTAGCGCTTTGTCACAACCAGCACGAGGATGACGAGGGCGCTGAAGAACGGGACCCACAGCGGCGACGGACGGCGCTGCACGAGCCAGACCATGCCGTAGCCGACGGCAAGAAACACAACGAGCCCGAGCCCATTGGTGGGTGTGCCGACGGCCGTGGCTACGAAGGCGGCGTTGACCACGCCCAGGAGCAGGCGGCGGTAGCGCGACGCCCGGGAGTGGCCCCAGGCCATCAGCACTAGGCACAGGGCGAGGAGATACCAGAAGGAAAAGAAGCTCATGCGAGCGCGTCAGGCACCGGCGCTGCTGACCTTCGATTCGATCAATCGGGTAAAGGTCCCGACGTTCTGATCCCTGTCCTTGAGACGGCCGATCTCCGCGGCGGCAAACTTGACGTGAAAGGTTTTTTCAACGGCGACGATGAGATTGATGTGCTGGAGGGAATCCCATCCCTCCACGTCGGCCGCGGTCATCGCGTCGAACAATTCAAGCGTGTCATCGTCGAAGACATCACGAAAGACCTCGACCAACTGGGCTCGCACGTCAGTCATGGACTGCCACCGCCTGGATGAAGGTGTCATGGGGCGTATAGCCGTCGATCGGGAGGCGCCAGAAAGTCGTGTCGCCGTCCGCGCCCGCCGGAAGGAATCCAAGATTCGCAAAGTGGTCCCGTACTAGGGCGTTCCGCGCCGTGGGGATATAGGTGCCAACCAGTTCATGGCATCCGGCGTCCTGCGCCTGCCGCGCCAGCTCGTTGAGCACAAAGGCCTCCACACCCCGCTGCAGCACCCGACAACTCATCAGCCAGGTGTCGATGGACGCGATGCCGTCCTCCCGCTTGACGAAGATGACCGAGATCAGACCATTGTCTCCGAGCGTGTCCCGAAGGCTCACCGTGAGCGTGGCCCAATCCCGAGCCTCGGCCAGGGCGGCGATCTCCGTTTGGGTCCGGCGCCGCGTCGTCAGGTTGAACTGGTTGCTCTTGTTGACCAACTGGGTGACCCGCTGGAGGTTGACTTCGCTCACCGGTGCCAGGCGGGCCTCCATGTTCAACGAGGCGAGGAATCCCTGCAAGTCTCCGGCCTGGAGTCGAAGCTCGTTGCGCCGCGCGTTCTGGGCGTAGTAGGCAGCCCGTTCGGCATCCTCCCGCGTCCACGAGGCGGCTTCGAAGTATCGGTGCTGGGCCACGGCCGCCACATAACCCGCAGGGTCGGCGGGCAGGTCGGGGACCGCGACTTCGGGAAGGAAACGACGGACGATGGCGCGCTCGGCGGGGTTGTCATCCACGAATACGAATGCATCTAGGCCCAGCTCCAATTGCGCAGCGATGGTCCGGAGATTGTCGGCCTTGTTTTGCCAATTGGCCACGAAACAGGCGATGTCGTCCAAGCGGAGCACCATGTCCTCGCGCCGGTCGAAGGGCTCTCGTGCAGTGGCGTCATCGTTCTTGGAGCAGACAGCCAAGACGATGCCGCGATCCTTCAGGTCCTTCGCCCATTGCTGAAAGGCGATAAAGGCCTCGCCCTCCGCCGAGCCTTGACCGAGGACCAGTCCCTGGATCCCCACGTCGCCGATCACCCCGCCCCAGACCGTGTTGTCCAAGTCGAGGACCAGGACCCGCCGACTCTTGCCACGGAGCGCTCGCACCACCGCGCCGACGCTATGGGCATACCGGACCAGCGCCTCCGGCCCGCATGGCATCTTGGCTTCGAGGTAGTATCGTGGGTCGAACCAGTCGGCTGCTCCGACGTTGGCGGCCACGGCGGGAAGGTCGTGGAAGAGCACCTCCGGCGGCGCCGTCTCCAGCAATCTCGCGTTGAGTCGCCGGATGAAGTGTTCGGGCGCCGAGGGAACGCGAGTGGCGTAGTGCCCCAGGGACCCCCACGGCGGTTCCTCAAAGAGGTTTTGGATGACGGTGGCGCCCCAGCGGTCCCGCACCGCACTCCACAGCCCGAGCCACTCCGTCGCCTCGGCGTCGAGGTCGGCCGCTACGTCCGCGGCCGCCTGTCCGGGGCGGGGGAGGCGGGCGATGTCCCGCATGCTGGTGGCCAGGAAGACCGCTTGGGGCTCAAAGCGGTCCAGGCCGGACCCGGGCACGAGAATCTCCTGACGGAACAGGCCGTATTCACACTCGAAGATCTCGACCGGGCCCACCGTGGCCAGGAATGCCTCGAGGAGCTCGACGAACTGGATGGTCGTTGGCCCGCCCAACACCGCCAAGCGAAACGGTTCCCCCGGAAGGGCCGCGGCGGCCTGGCGGACGATGCGGCCCAGGCGCTGCACCGAGGAGTAGTCTTGAACGGGCGACACCGCCTGGCCGGCCCACCGGTGAGCGGTCTGGTGATCGCCAGCCTGCACCAGCGCCTTGAGTTCGGATACGAAGCCGCGGAAGAGTCGGTTCCGTTCGCCGGCATCCGCTTGGAAGTACGCCGTGATCCGCTCGTTACTCACTTGAGTCTCAATCATCGTGTAATCCGACGCCACACTGGACGTTTCCTTTCGCGATTAGGCGACCGGCGGCTTCGATGCGCACGGCCAAGAAGACCACCTGGACCGACTCGACGAACTCCCGGACCTTCAGGGTGATGTCGAGGCGGTCGCCCACATAACACGGGCTGTGGAACGAGAGCTTCGCCCCCTGCAGTAGCCCCGGGACACCGGGCAGCCTGGTGCCGAGGAGTCGAGACACGAGCGCCCCCAGCAGCATGCCGTGGACGACCCGCCCGGCAAAGCCATTGCGACGAGCCCAGGCCTCGTCCGTATGGACGGGATGGTTGTCCCCCGAGAGTCGCACGAACGCCTCGAGCATCTCCGCTGTCACCACTACCGTCTCATGCACCGACCGGCCGTCCCACGTGTCAGGGCCGGTCATCGAAGCGCCACGTGGGTGGAAGGCGCGCGCGCCCGGAGCCAGTTGGCGACATAGGCCGTGAGCTTCTCCGCGCCGGGGTCATTGACGTGGCCATAGTCTTGGTAGTCGAGATACTCGAGGCCGATGGCCGATGGAACCTCCCACCATCCGATCCCATCGAGGTGCGGCGCATACACTGACTGCACCCGTCGTCGGAACGCCCCGTCCGGGTCGCCCGGGTGGGCCTCCAGCATTCGCTCGAACGGTTCGACGACCGGCAGACGGATCAGGTAGACGCGCACCCCATGGGCGCGGAGTCGGTCGATTGCGGCCAGGGTTCGCCGCTCCAATTCCTCCGAGTACCGGTAGTCCCCGTAGAGCCACGTGAGCCAATACTCGAGCCGCGCGGGACGGAATTCCCATTCGTCGTGAGGATTGGGCGGATTCACTTGGCCAAAACGCCCGTAGTGATCGAAGCGCGGTGGGTCCGGCTGCCCCTTAATGAGGAGCGCCATCGTCGAGCTCACCGCCTCCACCCGAAGGAGCCACTCGTGCAGAAGGCGCCACTCGAGTCCGCCCGAGTACGCTCGGCGATCCTCGAGGGACGCGTAGAAATGAAACCGGCTGTTGGGGTTGGTCGCGACGTTGAACTGAAAGGCGTCGGCCTGGAGGATAATGGTCTCGGCGGAATCCAAGAGCGCGGGATGACGCTCGTACGTCAGCAGGAAATCGTGAATGCTGGCGCCGCCGATCGAGAGATTGAGGACCCGATCGGCGGTTCGGAAGGAACGCCCCGCGCCCCCGGGATGTGCCGAAAATGAGGACCCGTGCGCCCGAATGCGGGGCGATGACCTGCCGCTCCAATGCACGAAACACCCCAAGGTCGCTCCCCGGCACGAGGCGCGCGGCCAATTGCGTGCGCCCCGCGAAGAGCTCGGCCAGCAGCACGGCGACAAAAGTGACGAGCACGCAGGAAAAGCGGTCCGCCCGTGACATGGAGTGACTCCTTGGCTCCGCAAGCTCCCGACAGGTATTCCGGTAGGAGGTCGATCGTTTGGAAGCGATGGTCGCAATTCATGTGCCTTGGAAAGACTCCGTCTGGGCCACTCTGGATGTTCGTAAGTGGTTTACGGGTATCTAGATAGGGCGCGTGGAATCTGACCCGTGATCCCTCATCGAGTCCCTCGGCCCCGGACGGGTGTGGTGAGGACGCCACACGGGGACCCAGGGGTCCTCGGTGACGAAGGCGAGTGGCGCATCCTGGCCGCGGGCCGGACGAAGGAGCCGCCCGCCACCCTACGCGTGGTCCCTTCGAACCGCAGGCGGGAGGACTTTCGTCTCACGAGGCCAGGTCGTAGAGGAGTCTGTAGAACCGTAGCCGGTTGGGATCCGGGGCAATCCCATAGGCCGCGAGGAAGGCAGCGTCCCACCCGGGCCCCAGGTTCCAGGTGAGGCTCCACGTGGCCACGGCGAGATCCCACCACCGGTCCGCCACGCCCATTTCTCCCAGGTCCACATACCCGGCCACGCGATCACCCACGATGAGAACGTTGGGCGGGCAGTAGTCGCCGTGGCAAAGCACCAGGTCCTCGGACGTCGGGGCCTCGCGCTCAAGCTGTGCGATGGCCTGGGCCGGGGTGAGGTGCTGATGCTCAGGATGGAGGTGCTCGGCGGCGCGCACCGCACCGCGAGCCACGCGCCGGCGGACGTGTGCCAGGGCCTCCTCGAGGCGGAATTGGAAGGGGCACTCCTTTGTCGGCGTCTGGTGGAATCGTCGCAGCCCCGCGGCGAGCTTGGGCACCAGACGCTCCGGGTCGGCTCGCATGGAAGCGTCGACGGCGGCCGTCCCAACCAACCCTTCGGTCAGCAGCCACTCCAAACCATCGGCACTTCCATACTCGATCACCGTGGGAACGGCGAGGCGTGTCCCGGCCGCCCACCGTGTTCGGTCGCGTTCGTCGGCGAGACTCGGCTCCCGTCCCAGCCGGGCGACCTTCAGAAAGCGAGTCGCCAGCCGAGAAGACAGTCGCCATGTGGCTGCCTCCGGCCCGGGGGCGGACGCAGGCGTGTGGCTCCACTTCGCATGCCGGCGCGCCACGATATCCGGAATGGTCAGGGGTCGGTGCATGGCCACGGGGCAATCGGGATGCGCGGGACGGCTAGTCCACCTTGAGCGCCGTCACCGGATCTACCCGCGTCGCGCGCCGGGCTGGCGACTGCATGGCGATCAGGGCGGAGAGGCTCAGCACCACGACCACGCCCGCATAGGTCGGGAGGTCGACGGGGCCGACCCCGTACAGGAACCGATCCAAGAACCGTGCTCCACCGAGGGCCAGTCCCAGACCGACGACGATGCCACCAAGGGCAAGGAGGAGTCCGTGGCGGACGACGAGGCGTCGCACGGCGGCGGGGGAGGCTCCGAGGGCGATCCGAATGCCCATCTCCCGCGTTCGTTGGCCGACCATATAGGCCAGAGTGCCGTAGATCCCGACGACTGCCAGGAGGAGAGCGGCGCCCGCGAAGACCGAGAGGAGGAGGGTATAGAAGCGGGGGCTCGTGAGCGACCGGGAGACATAGTCCGACATCGGCTCCACCCGGTTGACGACGACGGCGGGGTCGGCGTCACCGATCGCGCCACGAAGGTCCGGGAGCGCCGACCCAGCCGGGCCGGACGTCTTGGCCAGAACGAACAAGGGCGGGCCGAATACGCCGGCGGCGTCAGGGTAGTAGAGCGCAGGTCCTTGGCCCGCGGCGAGGTCACCGCCTCGGACGTCTCCCGCCACCCCGATGATCGTGTACCAGGGAGTCGGCGCGTCCGGCGGCCCCATTTTGATCCGCTGCCCCACGAGGGCGCCAGAGGTCGCATAGGCATCCACGAGCGATTGATTCACCATGACGACGCGCCTCTGTCCGAGATCGTCCGAGGTGAATTCTCGCCCACCCGGAGCGACCGGAATCCCCATCGTGGCAAAGTAGCGTGGGCCGACCCAATGGAGGCCGCCGATCTGGATGTCGTGGTCCGGCGCCTGTTCCAGCGTAAACGGGAGCTCCCCCTTTCCGCCGAATCCGTCGAGCGGGAGGCCGAGCGCGACGCTCGCCGACACGACCTCGGGACGCGCCGCGAGGGTCGCGACCACGTGTCGGCGAAACGCCAGTCCACGGTCGGGATCGGTGGCGTATGCGCGGCCCAGAAGCACCTCGGCCACCGCCAGGCGGTCGGGGACGAACCCGGGATCGATCGAGGCCAGGCGGAGGAACGAATTGATCAACAGCCCGGCGGCCACGAGAAGCGTGACCGCGATGGCCGTCTGGCCGAGCACGAGCCCGTCGCGGAGCCGCCCGGTTTGCCGGCCGGCGGTGGCCAGCGGCCCGGCGTCCTGCAACACACTCCGCCCGTCCCCCGCCCCAC
>Ga0210124_1001095_pt1 | contig 12143 bp, 11 predicted proteins | sample Muzzi_PWC_D2_FD_185554 | JGI IMG/M metagenome (GOLD analysis project Ga0210124, IMG submission 185554) | Wetland microbial communities from San Francisco Bay, California, USA, that impact long-term carbon sequestration - Muzzi_PWC_D2 (SPAdes) | ecosystem: Environmental > Aquatic > Marine >... | reverse complement strand
GCAAGGTCCTGTTCGGCGACCTGGGTCTGAAGGTCTCCGACCCCCTTCCCGGCACCGACCAGACCGTCGGCGACGCCCTCCTCGCCCCGACCCGCCTCTATCCCCGACCGGTCCTGCCGCTGGTGGAACAGGCCTGGGTGAAGGCGATGGCCCACATCACCGGCGGCGGCCTGATCGACAACCTGCCGCGCTCCTTGCCGGAGGGCTGCGGCGCGCAGATCCACACCGGTGCGTGGCCGGAGCCAGCGGTCTTCGCCGTGCTCCGCGAGCGCGGCAAGGTACCCGAGGAGGAGCTGCGCCGCACCTTCAACCTCGGCATCGGCATGGTCCTGATCGTCAGCCCGGCCGACGTCCCGCGGGTCGAGGCCGACCTCGCCGCCCGCAACGAGCCGTGCTTCCGCATCGGCGAGGTCGTCGCCGGCGAGGGGCAAGTCACCTTCGTCTGAGCGCCAAGGCCGCCGCCGGGTCTCTCACCACAGCGACACCGAGGACGCCGAGAAGCAGGCAAGGGGCATGATTTGGCGGGTTGACCGGGTGCTGGGTCGTTGCTACCTTGTCTTACAGACGTCTTACCTTTTGTGGCTCATCGATGACGACGACACGGCTTTCCAGCAAGGGGCAGTTGATCCTTCCCAAAGAGGTGCGGCGGGCGCACGGGTGGCGCGCGGGTGTGGAGTTTGTCGTGGAGGATCTCGGTGACGCGATTCTGTTGCGACCCGCGCGGCCCTTTCCGGAAATGACGGTAGAAGAGGTGCGCGGATGCACTGGGTACCAGGGACCTAGGCGGTCCCTGGAGGAGATGGAGGCCGCCATCGCCAAAGGGGCAGGAGAGGGTGCGTGACGGCCCTCGATACCAATCTAGTGGTGCGTCTGCTCACCAACGATGACCCCCGGCAGGCATCACGGGTTGCCGCACTGGTGGACCAAGACACGATCTTCCTCCCCAAGACGATGTTGCTGGAGAGCGAGTGGGTACTGCGCTACGGATATAATCTGGAGCGGCCGGTGATTCACGCGGCTCTGTTGAAGCTCCTGGGTCTGGCGACCCTGACGGTGGAGGACAGCGAGACGGTGTTGCAGGCGCTCGCCTGGTACGGCGAAGGGCTTGACCTTGCCGACGCCCTTCACCTCGCCTCTTCGCGGTCGGCGGATGCCTTCGCCACATTTGACCGCAAGCTACGAAATCGGGCGAAGCGCCTCAATGATGCCGCTGCGGTGGTTGAGCCGTAAGGGCTCGGCGTGGTGGATGGTGCTTCCAGCGATCGGCCGGCCGGAGCCCACCCGTATTTCTCACCACGAATCTGCTACGCGCGCGCGACCCCCGGCATCTCTTGGTCGTATCCTCGTGAGAGTCATCGACAGGCGGCAAGCCTGACTGCGGGCGCGGCCTTGCGGGCCGGCCGGGATCTTCGGCCAGTCGCGAAGGTTCGCGACGGCTCCTGGTGAGAATTCCCGGCTAAGGGGTCGGTATCACCTCGGCCATGCGGATCTTGCCGTGCTCGATCTTGGTGTGGCACCACAGACAATCTACCTGCTTCTCGGTGACGTGTTTGTCGTGAATTAGCGCCACCTCCGAGTACTTCTCCACCCTGTCGACATGGCAGAAGAAGCACTTGTCCCGGGGCGTCACGCCATCGCCCTTGGTGACCTCCACGTGGCACTCCTGGCAGTGATGGCCTGCGGCCAGGGCCTGTTGGTGGGAGAATGTCCCGCCCGCAACCGGGACTGGGTCCGTCGGGGCCCCGTGACACGACGGGCAGCCGGTGACGGCCTGGTCGTGGGGGGCTCCCTTGAAGTGGCAAAGAAAGCAGACGTTCATCGACACCGTGATATGACTACCTTGAACGATGTCGGAGTGGCAGCTCCTGCAATGGAGCCGGATGCCGCGTTTCATCTCCGTGAAATGGGTCTTGTGATCGAAATGGATGCCCCGTTTGGTAAAGGTCTCTTGGGACTCGATCAGGCGGCGCTCGTGGCAGCCGGATTGTAAACAGTTCTTGTCGGGGACATTGGTGAGAGGCCGCGGGTTGTAAGCCCCGGCGAGAAACAGGAACTGCCCTGCCATGGCTCGCTCCGCGCTGTAATCATGGCATTTCAGGCACGGCACCATGTTGTGCGTGGAGGTCTTCCACTTCTCATAATAAGGAACGATATAGTGGCACGATTTGCAGTTCTCCGGGTTCTGGAAGGGAACTTCTTTGGCGTACATATACAGTCCACCAACAATCACGATAAAAACGATCGATAGGGCAAAAGATATCTTCTTCACCGTGAGGCCTCCCTTATCGTTAAGCGTTAATGGCCGATTTTCACAAGCCCAACGCTTAATGATGAACATAGCACCGCCATTTAGGAGCGGCAAACGGGGCCGTATGCTGTCGGATTCGGTGAGAGCCGGCGACGGACTCTGTTCCGGCGTGGCGGCTCACCCTTCGGCGCGCCTCACACCGGATCCTCTCCATGTGCGAATGAATTCGCACCTACGGCACCGCGTCTCACCGACTCAGGACGCACCAACCCGGTTGTGGTGAGAGAGGCGGGTTGGGTCCCCGCGGAATCGGCCGGGGGTGGCCGTCAGCGCAGTGCCCACGGTGCCCACTCCCGACGGTCAGCCAGAGCTAACGGCTGACCGCTGAGAGCGGACCGCTGGTTACTGGATCAGGCTGATCAGGTCGACCAGCATCTGGTCGGTGGTGTGGATGGTGCGGGTGTTGGCCTGGTAGCCGCGCTGGATCTGGATCATGTTGACGAACTCGGTGGCGAGGTCGACGTTCGACTTCTCCAGGGCGGCGCTGGTGATGAGGCCGCGGCCGCCGGTGTCGGGAGCGCCGGTGAGCGGCTGACCCGAGTCCGTCGTGTCGACGTAGATGCCACCGCCGAGGCGCCGCAGGCCACCCTCGTTGGCGAAGGTGGCGAGGGCGACCCGACCGAGGACGCGGGCGCCACCGTTGGAGAACACCCCTTCGATATCGCCGTTGGTATTGACTCCCAGGTTGATGAGCGCGCCCGCGCCGAAGCCATTCTGGGTCTGATTGGCGACCGTGCTGTCGCTACCGAACTGGGTGGTGCCATCCAGCCCGGTGAGGCTGCCTTCGGTGTTGATATTGGTGCCGAAGTCGGCGGTGATGGCGCTGACGGAGGCCCCTTCGGTCCATTGGACGGAGATGGGGGTCGTCACGGCCTCGTCGAATAGGGCGCCGTCCGCGGTGAAGGTGAGCGTGCCCGATCCCACTTCCGTCAGGCTGGTGTCCGTGGGCAATGGGTTGAGCACCTCGTCCATGTTGACGCCGGCGTGCCATTCCCAGGTGAGGGGGGCGGACTTACGGAAGAAGACGTTGATGAAGTGATCATTTCCCAGGCTGTCGTAGACGGTGAGGGTGGTGGAGAAGTTCGAGGTGCTCGGGGTGTCGTTGATGTCGAAGGGTAGGGGAGGCACGGCGTCGGTGGCATTGAGGTTGGCGCCGACGGTGATCCGGGAGGTCGCCTGCGGTGGCGCATTGTGCTCGATGGTCAGATCGCCAACCTGGCTGGTGATGTTGCCGTTGTCATCGGCGGCGAACCCCTGGACGTGGAAGCCGGAGTTGTTCACCAGGACGCCGTCCTTGTCGAAGTGGAAGCGGCCGGCGCGGGTGTAGAAGTCGCTGCCGTCCTTGCGGACCGTGAAGAAACCGCGGCCGTCCACCGAGAGGTCCGTCGCGGCGCCGGTGGTCTCGAAGGCGCCCTGGGCGAAGTTGAAGTTGAGGCTGGAAAGCGCCGTACCCGCACCGATGGCGCTGCCGCCGCCGACGCTCGCCCCCAGGAGATCCTCGAAGGTGGCGGAGGTGGATTTGAAGCCGACGGTGTTGACGTTGGCGATGTTGTCACCAATGACGGACATGGCGTTGCCATTGGTGGTGAGCCCGCTGATGCCGGTGAAGAGAGAGCTGAGGATGGACATGGAGTGCTCCTAGTGGAAGGGGACAGATCTATTGATAGAGCTTGTAAATCGAGGAGAGGGGGAGGCGGCTGTCGGCGGTGAGGATCCACGGCTCATCTCCCGACAGGTCGATGCCGGTCACGGTCTGTGCGCCCAGGACCTGGGCGGAGACCGGGTTGCCGTTGGCGTCGGCGGCGCCGGCCGCCAGGTAGTAATCCCCTGCGGGGGCCGCCACGCCGTCCTTGGTCAGGCCGTCCCAGGTCGCCTGGTGCACCCCGGCGGGGAGGGCGCCGAGATCCAGCGTGGCGACGGCCTCGCCGCGGTTGTCGACGACGCTCACCAGGGTCTGGGCTGTCTCGCTCCCGACCGTGACATGGATCGGCAGGGTGCCGCCGTCCTCCAGATGCAGATGGTCTACCGGGGCGTCGACCTCGCGGCCCAGGAAGCCCAGGGCCTGGAGCGTGGAGAGCCCGGCCTGGCTCGCGAGCATGTCGTCGAATTTGTCGTTCAGGTTGGTGAGCTGCTCCAGGGAGGAGAACTGGGCGAGCTGGGCGGTGAACGCCGTGTTGTCCATCGGGTCGAGCGGGTCCTGGTACTGAAGCTGGGTGGTGAGCAGATTGAGGAACTCGAGCTTGCCCACCTGGCCGGGGTCCGTGGGCGCCGTCGATGCGGCAGCCGAGGAGCCGGATGGCAGAGTGTTCTGGATTTCCATGGCAGGGCCTCGCTATGCGATGAGATGGAGGGCGTGGCGGTCGCGCGGCTCGGGCATCCGCGCCGGGCCGGGTGCGGGTGCCACCTCGCGATCCTCACGGGGGGTCGAGTCTGAGCGACGATCCGCGCGGTACCCACCACGGTCCCCCGAGCCGTGGCGTAGGTCGACCGACAGGCGTGGATCTGCGAAGCCCTGGGCGACGAGCTGCTCGCGCAGGTCGGTCAAATGATGGGTGAGGAGGTCGCGCGCGCCCTCGGTGTGGGCGACGAGGTGGGCCTGGACCGAGTCTCGGCCCACCACCATGTTGACCTCGACGCGCCCCAGCTCCGGCGGGTGGAGGGTGATCTCCAGCCTGTGCTCGCCCTTCGGCGTGGCGCGCACGACCTCCTGCGAGACGACCTCGGCGAGCTGCTCGGCGGTCACCGGCACGGCGACGACCGTGGTGGGGGCGTGGCTGGTCGGCCCGGTGGCAGCCTGGGTGGCGCCGGATTGCGCCGCGGCGGCCGCCGTGGCGTCATGGGTTGCGATGGCGGGGCGCGACGCCGCGTGCGATGGCGTACCGGTGTCGTGCGCGTCGCGGGCCGATGATGTGGCCGGGTCGGTGTCGGCGTCGGGCTCCGCGAATTGGGCAAGCGACACCTTCCCGGTGGGGGCGGCGTCATCCGGCTCGGGAGTCGCGGCGTCCGCCTCGTTCTTGTCCGGTGTGGCGACCGGCATCGGGGCATGGGCGATCCGGCCGGTACTCACCGGGGCCGGCGGCGCCGTCCCGCGCTTGTCGGAGGCGGGAATCGCTAGCTCCGCACGGACCGCGGCGATCGTCTCGGCCTCGATCGCGGGTGGCGCGCCGTGTTCCGACCGGGCAGACGGGGTCACTCGAGCCACGGGCTCGCGGTCGTCGCGCGTCCCCTCAGCCAGGCGATGGGCGGGGTTGTCGGTGTCCATCGCCGCGGTCGGTGCGGCGACGTCCGGGGCGTCGCCTGACGGCTCCGCGCGGGACCCGGGGGGCAGGTCAGGCGCAGGCGACGCGGCGGTCGGCGGTGTCGCGGAGCGCCCCGTGTCGGGCACGCCCTCGGCCGGCGCCGCCGGCGGGGGCTCAATGATCGGGTTCGTGGGCGCGTCGCCGGCGGGTGTCGCCGCGGGGGCCGCCGGCACGAGGGCGACCTCGGCCCAGTCGATCTCGGGCCGGTCGATCTCGGGCCGGTCGTCCGTCGCCTCCGTGCGCGCCACCTCTTCCGGTGGTACGGCATCCTCGGTCTGCGACTCGGCCGCGGGCGCGGCCTCCGTCGCCTCCGGGACCCCGGCGAGGTCCGCGATCAGGGCCAGGAGGGCGTCGATGAACGCCTCCTGTCCTTCGCCGGACCCGGCGTCGCCGGCCGGCGCGTCGGGCAGCCTGGCGGTAACGGTGTTCGCTACGGACGAAACCGGTGTCATCGAGGGTCTCCTTGGTACGACGCGGATGAGGGTCGGCCCGTGTTTCTCACCAGGGACCGTGGCGAGCGCGCGCCAATGGCCGTAGATCCTGGTCGGCCCACCGGTAGGCGCCGGTTGCATCGGCGAATCAGGCCCTTCGGGCCTGCCGCGGCCCCAGGCCGCGGATCGCGGATACAATCCGCTCCTACCCTCGTTGAGGGCTCGGACGAGGACACGGCCAGGAGATGCGGGCGATTGCGCGGGCGCAATAGATTCATGGTGGGAAAGGGGCTAAGGGATTCCCTGGCCCATGCGGCGGGCGATGGTCACGGCCTTCTCCGCGGGCAACAGATCCATGATCTTGGCGGCCTTCTTCTCGGGCATACGTTCGAGGAGCGCGGTGGCGAGGCGCTCCTCCATCTCCTTGACCGCCGTGGCTGCCGCCGGCGGCTTCATCGCCGAGTACACCTTGACGAGCTGCGCGAGGTTGGCCTCCTCCTCCTTGCGCCATCGGTTGAGGTAGTCGTCCATGGCGCGCTCGAGGGTGGTGAGCCGGTCGAGGCGCTGGTCGAGCTCCTGGCGCAGGAGGGTGAGCTGGCGCTCACGGTCGTCCAGCTCCAGCGCCCGCGCATCGAGCGCCTGGCGCCGCTGGTCCAGGGCGAAGACGTCGGCGTCCGGCAAACGCGGCACGGTCGCGCCACGGTAAAGGGCTGCCTCCTCGTCGGGGATCGTCACGTCGGCGGCCATCTCTTCGTCGTCATCGTTCTCCTGCGCCGCGGGAACACCCGCGAAGATCACCCAGAATCCTGCCAGGAGGCAGGCGGCGATCCAGTGGCGCGGGCGGAACAGGCGGGAGAGGCTCGGCGATGCGCGTCGCGCCGCGGCTGCGTCGGGCCGTGTGGGCGGGACAGCTCCGGCGCGGCGGTCGGCCGGGGGCGGCTCGTAGCCGGCGGGCGGATCACCCCGGCGGGCGAGGAACTCGTGGGTGGTAGGTGGGCTATCCATGGCGTCGTGAGGCGATCTCGTCGAGGTCCTTTTGCTCCTGGCGGCGCAGCTCGGTCTGGTAGATCGCCCGGTCCCGGTCGTGCAGCGACTCCACCGCCTTGTGATCGCGCCGTGCCGCGAGGAGGGCGCTGCGGGCATCGGTCACCTGGTCTACCAGGCTGGCAAGGTGCTGCTCGCGTTCGCGGCGGCGGTGCGTGAGGGCGTGCAGGTAGTCCTCCGCGAGGCACGCCCGCTTCAGGTCCCCGTTCGTGACCTGGTGCTGGCGCTCGCGCCGGGTACGGCGCATGTCCTCGTCGAGGGTGCGGATCTCCTCTTTGACGCCGTTCGCTTCCGCGCTCAGTCGGCCGAGGTCTTCGCGTCGCTGCTCCTCGACGAGGCGGCGTTGCTCGAGGACGGTCTGGAGACGGAACGTGAAGGCTTTCATCCTGAGGCCTCGCTGTCGGTGATCTCCGGGAAGATCCGCTGGAGCTGGGCGAAGCTCTCGTCCAGGCGACACGGGCGTTCTACCCCCTGCTGGAGATACGCGCGTAGCGCCTCGATGCGGTCCACGGCCATGTCGACTCGCGGGTTGTTGCCGCGTGAGTAGGCGCCGATGTTGATCAGATCTTCGGCCCGGGCGTAGTCGGCCAGGCAGCCGATGAACGTCGCGGCGAGGCGGCGTTGATGCGGGGAGGTGAGCTGGGTGATGAGACGGGAGACGCTGGCCGGGACGTCGATCGCGGGGAATTGCTGGCGCGCCGCCAGCTCTCGCGACAGGACGATGTGGCCATCGAGGATGCCGCGCATGTGGTCGGCGATTGGCTCGTTGAGGTCGTCGCCCTCGACGAGCACGGTGTAGATGCCGGTGATCGAACCGCGCCCCGCGCAGGTACCGGCGCGCTCGGTGATCTTCGGCAGGAGGCCAAACACCGAGGGCGGAAAGCCGCGGGTGGTGGGGGGCTCACCGATGGCCAGGCCGATCTCGCGCTGGGCCGACGCGAAGCGGGTGACCGAGTCCATCATCAACAGGACGTCGTTGCCCTGATCCCGGAAGTACTCGGCAATGGCCGACGCCACGAAGGCGCCGCGCGTGCGCTCCAGAGGGGATTGGTCGGAGGTCGCCACCACCACCACGGAACGCGCCAGGCCGTGGGGGCCGAGATCGCGCTCGATGAATTCGCGCACTTCGCGGCCACGCTCGCCGATCAGGCCGATGACGTTGACGTCCGCGCGGGTGTGGCGCGCCATCATTCCTAGCAGGGTCGACTTGCCCACGCCGGAACCGGACAGGATGCCGATACGCTGGCCACGGCCGATGGTCAGCAGGCCGTTGATCGCCCGCACCCCGAGATCCAGGGGCTCGTCGATCGGCGTGCGTTGCAGGGAACCGGGGGGGGGTGCGTAGAGCGGGTAGGTGGCCTCGGTGGCCAGCGGTCCATGGTCATCGATGGGTCGACCGAGGGCGTCGATCACCCGGCCGAGGAGGCGCTCGCCGACCGCGACCCCCGCCTGCGGCGTGCGCGCCACCACCCGGCTGCCGGGACCCACGCCGCGCAGGTCCCCGAGGGGCATGAGCAGGACGCGGTTCTCCTTGAATCCGACCACCTCCGACGAGATCGAGTGGCTACCGTCGCGAGTGTAGATGTCACACGTGCCGCCGATGGAGGAGCCGCGGCCGTACGCCTCGATCACCACGCCGACCATGCGCGCCACCTTGCCGTCGATTCGCGGCCGCGGCCGCGGGAGATGGTCGATGACCGGCGCGGCGAGGAACCACTCGTCCGGCAGGAGCTTGACCGCGCTCATGCACCACTCCCGGTGGGCAGGTCGGCGATCGCCTCGATCAGGCGCTCGCGTATCGTAGCCAGGAGGCTGTCGATGCGCGCGTCGAGGGACGTGGTCGGGGTCTCGATGCGCATGTCGCCTTGCTGAAGGTCGTGACTCTCTTCGAGGCGCAGGTGCTCGACCGCGCCGAAGAGCTGCCGCCAGTCGTCCTTGCAGCTCTCCGCGTACGCCAGGTCGATCGGGTGCATGCGCAGGGTGACGGTGGTGGCGTCGTCGAGCTCCGTGAGGAAATCCTGCACGCGCTCCAGGAGGATCGACCGATCGCAGGTGATCTCACGGCGCACCAGGCGCTCGGCGATCGCCACGGCCAGTGCCACCAACTCCTCGTGAGCCTCCTGGCGGATCTGCCGGCGCAGGGCGGTAGCCGCGGCAACGGCCTCGGCGAGGGTGTTGAGATAAGAGATCGCCTTCTCCCGGCCGACCTCCAGCCCCGCCTGTTCGCCGACGGCGAATCCCTCCTCGAATCCCTGGCGCGAGAGGGCGTCGATGTCCGGCAGCGGTTGCGGGGGAGTCACCACGCCGGCAGTGGCCGGGGCCGCCGTGGGGGCGAAGGTACCTTCCACCGCGGCTGCGTGGTCTGGAAGGAAGCTCGCCGCAGGGTCCGCCGTGAAGTCAGGGGTGAAGCGCTCGATCATCAGGGATCAGGGATCAGGGATCAGGGGCGAGGGGTCGGGGCTCAGGGGCGAGCGGGTCGGGTGGTGCGCATCGGGTATCTGGCTCCTGGCCTCTGGCATCCGGTCGCTGTCACAGGAGGCCCCCCTGCTCACCGCCGAGGTTGATGCGCCCGTCTTTTTCCAGACGCCGGACGATGGTGACGATGGTCTTTTGCATCTCCATCACATCCTGGACCCGTACCGGCGGCATGTTCTCCAGGTCGTCGGCGAGCATCGCCGCGGCGCGGCTGGAGAGGTTGTTGAAGATCACCTCCCTCACGTCTTCGCTCGCCCCCTTGAGGGCGATGACCAGATCGTCGGTCTTGACCTCGCGGAGGATCGCCTGGATGGCGTCGCGTTCCAGTTTCACCAGGTCTTCGAAGGTGAACAGCAGGTCGTTGATCCGCGTCGCGAGGTCCTCGTCCGCCTCGGTGAGCTCATCGAGGACCCGCTCGCTGACCTCCTTGCCGACGTTCTGCAGGACGCTCGAGGCCACGTCCGCGCCGCCGAGGCTGTCGACGGACAGCGACGTCGCATTGCGCACCGCCTGCTTGATCTCCGCCTCCACCTCATCCAGGACCTCCGCGTCGGGTCTATCGAGGATCGCCAGGCGATAGACCACGTCGCCCTGGATCGCGGACGGGAGCGCCTTGAGCACCTGGCCGGAGAGCCGCGCCGGCAGGTGACCGAGGATCAGGGCGAGGGTCTGCGGGTGCTCGTCACGGATCAGCTTGGCGATCACCTCGGGCTGCAGGTTGAGGAGCGCGGAGAACCGCACCTGCTCCTCCTGCTCGAAGAGCCGGTTGATCAGGTCGGCCCGGTCGAGGCCCACCGCCTCCTCCACCAGCCGGCTGACGTAGGAGGTACCGGCGTGGAAGATGCCCTCGTCGGTCTCGATCAGGGCACCGAACTCCTGAACCACCTGATCGGCGATCTCGCGCGGGATCTTCTGGTGCTTGATCATCATGGCCGCCACCTTCTGTACTTCGTGGTCGTCCATCTCCGCGAAGGCGCGTTTGCTCGCCTCCTCGCCGAGGGTGAGGAGCAGTACGGCGACCTTCTCCGGGCCGGTCAGGTCGTCGACGGTCACGCGCCACCCTCCGCCTCACGCAGCCAGGACCGCATGACCTGCACTCCCTGAGACGGCTCGTCCTTGATCATCTTGGACATGCGGTCCTTGGGGCTGGCCGGCCTGCTCGGCGTGCCGGCGCCCTGGGTCAGAGCCATGGGGGTTTCGGCGTTCTCCAGGGCAAGCTGCTGCCGTTCATCGGCGAGCTCCAGCTCGCGCTGGCGTTGCACCTGCGCGACCCGCACCTGCTCCATCAACGGCCGGACGAAGAACAGGAAAAACAGGAAGAAGAACAGCGCCACCGGCAGGTAGCGCGCCGCCGCCAGGATCACCGGGATCCACGATTGCCAGGCGGGCGCGTCCGCCACGGTGACCACCTCCTCACTGGCGAACGGCAGGCTCACCACCTCGACCTGATCCCCACGGTCACCGTCGAACCCCACGGCGCGTTTCACCAGGGTGGTGAAGTGGGCGATCTCCTCCGGGGCGCGCGGCACGTACTCCGTGGTCGGCTTGGCACCATCGGCTCCCGCGACCTGCTTGTAGGTGCCGTCGACCAGCACCGCGACGGACAGGTGCTCGATCTGACCGACCGGCACCACGGTGCGCGTCACGGTCTTGGTGACCTCGTAGTTGGTCGTCTCCTCGCGCTCGCTCTGCCCTTCCTGTTTCTGGGCAGGCTCCTGGGCGTTGCTGCGATCGGGAAGGTTGGCGTCGACGCCGGCGACCCCCCCCGGGGCCACGGAATTGTGGCTGGTTGCCTGGTCCCGGCGGTGCTGGGAACGGATCGCCGTGGCGTCGGGATCGAAGATCTCGGAGGTCGACTCCTGGGTCTGAAAGTTGAGCTTCGCGTTGACCCGTGCCACGACGTTGTCGTGGCCGACCACCGGGGCGAGCATCCCCTCGATGCGCGCCTTGAGCTCCTTCTCCAGGGCGAATTGCTGGGACATCTGGTCCGCGGACAGGACGGCGGACGATTGCTCCTGCGGCTCGCCGTCCTGGAGGACGTTGCCGTTGGAATCGATGATCGCCACCCGCTGCGGCTCCAACCCCTTGATGCCGCCCGCCACCAGGTGGGCGATGGCCTTCACCTGGGAGGCCGGAAGGCGCTGCTCCGGGTCGACGTTGAGGATCACCGAGGCGCGCGCCTGCTCGCGGTCGTCGAGGAACAGGGACTCCTTGGGCGGCACGATGTGGATGCGCGCGCCGCGGATGCCGCGGATCTGGGTGATGGAGCGCACCAGCTCGGTCTGCAGGGCGCGCTGGAAGTTGACCTCCTGCATGAAGCGCGTGGCGCCCATGGCGGAGCGGTCGAAGAGCTCCAGGCCGTCCTTGCCCCCTGTCGGGATCCCCTTGCCCGCCAGATCGAGACGCAGGTCATAGACCTGTTCCGACGGCACGAACACGGAGCGGCCACCGTCGCCCAGCTCGTAGGGCACCTTGGCGCTGCGCAGCTCCTCCAGCACGGCGCTCGCCGCGTCCGGTTCCAGACCGGCGTAGAGGAGCTGGTATTGCGGGCGGGAGCCCCAGTAACCGATGCCGATGAGCAGGGCG
>Ga0210124_1001091_pt1 | contig 12191 bp, 12 predicted proteins | sample Muzzi_PWC_D2_FD_185554 | JGI IMG/M metagenome (GOLD analysis project Ga0210124, IMG submission 185554) | Wetland microbial communities from San Francisco Bay, California, USA, that impact long-term carbon sequestration - Muzzi_PWC_D2 (SPAdes) | ecosystem: Environmental > Aquatic > Marine >... | reverse complement strand
CGGCCATCAACGCGGCCAGCAGGCCCGGTTCCCGATCACGTATCATCAGATACATCAATTCGTGATCGAACAGAAAGTTACCGCCGCCGCGCCGCGCCTGGCTGACGCAGTAGAGCGCGAACGCGCTGATGCGTCGCTCGGGCGGATTGTAATAGCCGTCGGTATGCCAGTTGAGCGCCCGGCGGGTATAGGGAATATAACGCGCCAGCGCGTCGGCTTCGTCGACCGCACGCAACGCGGTGACGCCGCGATCCGACTCGCCTTCGCCGCCATCGGCACGTAGCAGGCCGAATTCGCGGTTCAGGGCCAGAAAAGCGTCTTTATCGAATTCGCCGCGGGTTTCGAAGATGACGAAATTATAGGCGCCGATCTGTTCGCGCAGCTCGGGACGCAGCGCCGCCGGCAAGCAGCCAGACTCGTCGAGCTCGAACACCCGGTCGGCGGAAAGCCGGCGCAGCAGATCGAGCTTGCGCCCCCGCCAGGCCTGGTAGGCGCCTTCGTTATCCAGCAGAAAGGGAGATTTCGCAGCATCTGCGTCGAGCGCGGCAGTCATCTGGTCTAGTGTGGCGTTCAAGTTTGCTCCGGGACGGCATGCTTCGATAACCGAACAGAGCGATTCTATTACACGCGCGACTGGATTGGAGCATCCCATCGGGAGGAGTTCGAAAATTCGTCGATACTTTTGCCCAAGTGCTTGATTATTAAATACTTATCGCAGTATAGTTGACCCTGTTGCGAATCCCCCCCGAGGACCACGGAATCAGCCTATCTCGTTGGGGATAAGATTCGGTTGCGCGACACCCCAACCGGGGGATGGTTCAATTGGACTGATTCCAACAAACTAGGCGCCAATGCCATCGAGCTGCCGGGAGACTGAAACCCGGCTGCATCCTGCTATTCCGGTCTGCATTGCCGGAAGAAGATCACAACGGATAAACGGGAACTTCATCACCATGGCTAAAAAAGTACATCTTACACCGATGCTGGACGAACTCGAAAAAGGCCCCTGGCCGAGTTTCATCTCCGGGATCAAACGGTTGCGCGACGAGCACGGCGACGAGCGCATCAACGGCGTCGCGAATTCACTGCTGGGTCAGCTCGAACACTCTTACGAAACCCGCAAGGGTTACTGGAAAGGCGGCACGGTAAGCGTTTACGGTTACGGCAGCGGTATCATTCCGCGCTTCTCGGAAGTCGCCCAGGCATTTCAGGAATCCAAGGAATTTCATACCCTGCGGGTCCAGCCCCCGGCGGGAAATTATTACACCACGGACATGCTGCGCCAGCTCGGCGATAGCTGGGAAAAATACGGTTCCGGCCTGGTCACCTTTCACGGCCAGACCGGCAACATCATGTTCATCGGCACGTCGACGAAAAATACGCAGCACTTCTTCAACGAGATCAACGAGTACGGCTTCGATCTGGGCGGCGCCGGGCCCTGCGTTCGCACCGGCATGTCCTGTGTCGGCGCGGCGCGCTGCGAGCAGTCCTGCGCCGATGAAATGCGCATCCATCGCACGCTGCTGAACAATTTCACCGATGACGTGCACCGACCGGCCCTGCCCTACAAGTTCAAGTTCAAGGTTTCGGGATGCAGCAACGACTGCATGAGCTCCATCGAACGCTCGGATTTTGCAATCATCGGCACCTGGCGCGACGACATGAAAGTCGATCAGCAAGCGTTCAAGGAATACGTCGCCAAAAAGGGCCGTCAGCACACCATCGACAATATCATTACGCGCTGTCCGACCAAGGCGCTGTCGTTGAACGACGACGACAGCCTCGAAGTCGACAACCGCAATTGCGTGCGCTGCATGCATTGTCTGAACGTGGTGCCGAAAGCCCTGTCTCCCGGCGACGACAAGGGTGTAACGATTCTGATCGGCGGCAAACGCACGCTCAAGATCGGCGACCTGATGGGCACCGTGATCGTGCCTTTCATGAAGCTGGAAGACGACGAAGACTTCGAAGCGCTGACCGAACTCGCCGAGGAAGTGATCGATTACTGGGCCGAAAACGGGCTCGAACACGAGCGTTGCGGTGAAATGGTGGAACGCATCGGCCTGGTCAATTTTCTCGACGGAATCGGGGTCGAAGTCGATCCCAACATGATTGCCGAAACCCGCACCAGCTCCTACGTGCGCATGGACGACTGGGATATCGAGGCCAAGAAGTGGTTCGACCGCAAGGCCGAACGGAAAAAAGCTTCCTGAGTTCGACGGCCGCGAGAGCAACCACGATGTCAACAGAAATTACCCGAGGAGTCCGATAATGGAAGGCCAACGTACCCCGATCGAATCCGGTTGTCCCGACGGATTTCAGTACATGCATCCGACGATGCGCAAGAATTACGGTAACTGGGCTTACCACGAAGACCCCCGCCCCGGCGTACTCAAGCATACCTCGCGCAGTGGCGATGCGATTTATACCGTGCGCGCGGGCACGCAGCGCATTCTCGACGTTTTTACATTGCGCAAGCTCTGCGATATCGGCGACCAGTTCGCCGAGGGTTACGTGCGCTTCACGATCCGCAGCAACATCGAGTACATGGTGGCCGACGGCAGCAAGGTCGAACCGCTGATCGAGGCGCTGGAAAAAGAAGGCTTCGTGGTCGGCGGCACCAAGAACTCGGTGGCGATGATTTCCCACACCCAGGGCTGGCTGCATTGCGATATCCCCGGCACCGATGCCTCGGGCGTGGTCAAGTCGATGATGGACGAGCTGATCGAGGATTTCAAAGGCTGGAACATGCCCAACCGCGTGCACATCACCACCTCCTGCTGCCAGATCAATTGCGGCGGCCAGGGCGACATCGCGATCAACATTCAGCACACCAAGCCGCCGAAGATCAACCACGATCTGGTCGCCAATATCTGCGAACGCCCGTCGGTGGTGGCCCGATGCCCGGTAGCGGCGATACGGCCGGCTCTGGTCAACGGCAAACCCTCGCTCGAAGTCGACGAAAAGAAATGTATTTGCTGCGGCGCCTGCTACCCGCCCTGTACGCCGATGCAGATCAACGATCCCGAGCATACCAAGCTCGCGATCTGGGTCGGCGGTAACCATTCCAACGCACGCGGCAAACCGACTTTCCAGAAACTGGTCGCCGCAGGCATCCCGAACAACCCGCCGCGCTGGCCCGAGGCAACCGCGATCGTCAAGAAAATTCTGCAAACCTACAAGGACAATGCACGCGACTGGGAACGCTTGAGCGACTGGATCGAGCGCATCGGCTGGCCGCAGTTTTTCGAACTCACCGAACTGCCTTTCACCAAGTTTCACGTCGACAACTGGCGCGGCGCCCGGCGCTCGCTAAACGCCTCGACGCATATCCGATTCTAGGCGGAGTCGAAGTTGAAATTCGGAATTCTGATCAACGAAGGCCCCTACACGCACCAGGCGTCTGACACGGCCTATCATTTTACCGCCGCCGCGTTGCGCGCCGGCCACGAGATCGTGCGCGTATTCTTCTACCACGACGGAGTCAACAACGGCACCCGTCTCGGCGTCCCGCCCCAGGATGACCGCAACATTACCGAGCTCTGGTCGGAGCTGGCAAAGCAGCATGACGTCGAGCTGATACTTTGCGTCGCCGCGTCCCAGCGACGCGGCCTGCTCGACGCCGACGAGGCCAAGCGAGCCGGAAAGGACGCCGACAACATAGCGGCAGGTTTTCAAATCTCCGGTCTCGGTCAGCTGATCGACGCCGGCATCCAGGCCGACAGGCTCGTTGTTTTCGGTGATTAGCGATGGCCAGTAAAAAGTTTCTCTACATCAATCGCAGGCCCCCGCACGGCACTATCTACGCGCACGAATCGCTCGAAGTGGTACTGATCGGCGCCGCCTTCGAACAGGACGTCAGCGTCGCCTTCGTCGATGACGGTGTTTACCAGTTGCTGCGCAACCAGGACACCAGCGCCATCGGCACGAAAAACTTCGCGCCGACATTCCGCGCGCTGGGCGACTACGACGTCAGCAAGATATACGTCGAACGCGAATCGCTCGAGTTGCGCGGACTGACCAAGGACGACCTGATGCCGCTGACCTACGAGGACGAAGACGATGACTGGGCCGAGAAAGACTCCATCCGGGTCATCGGTAGCGCGGAACTCGCGGAAATCCTGGAACAACAGGATGTACTGTTGAACTTTTAACGGAAATGAAATGCCGGTATTACACATAGTCAACAAGTCGCCCTACGAGCGCAACTCGCTCGATACCTGCCTGCGCCTGGCGCGGACCGATTCGGCGATACTGTTGATCGAGGATGCGATTTACGCGGTGCGCAAAAACGCGTCCGCCGCGGAGAAACTGCAATCGGCCCTCGAAAAGCATAAAATCTACGCCCTGGAGCCCGATTTACTGGCCCGCGGTATCGATGCGGAAAACACCATCGACGGTATATCGCTGGTCGATTACGATGGCTTCGTCAAACTGGCGACCGAATACGAAAAACTGCAGTCATGGCTTTGACCCTGACATCACACTTAATTTGACCGAGGTAGAAAATGTCTATTGAACTGGATGGTAAATCATACGAAACGGATGAAGAGGGTTACCTGGTAAACCTGTCCGACTGGAGCGAAGGGTTGGCCAATGAGATGGCCAAGGCGGATGGCGCCGTACTCGGGGAAAATCACTGGGAAGTGATCAACTTCCTGCGTGATTACTACGAGGAATACCAGATTGCCCCCGCGGTACGCGTACTGACCAAGGCGGTAGGCAAGAAACTGGGCAAGGACAAGGGCACCAGCAAGTACCTCTACGAATTGTTTCCCTACGGGCCGGCCAAGCAGGCCTGTAAATACGCGGGTCTGCCGAAACCGACCGGCTGCGTATAGTTCGTCGCCGGCACGGGCGGCCGGCGTGAATACTGCCGGATTCGCCCGCGAGCGAGGCTGCCAATGTCACTGCTGACCATCGCCTATACGCTGTTGTTTTACCTGGCGGGCATCGTATTGCTGGCCGGACTCGCCTGGCGGGTTCGGCTCTACGCGCGCACCCCGACACCGTTACACATACCGACGACCCCGGCGCCGATCAGCACCGCGGGGGTGGTTCGTCGCATGTTTTTCGAAATTACGCTGTTCAACAGCCTGTTCAAGGCGAGCAAGTGGACCTGGCTGTTCGGCTGGCTGATGCATGCCGCCTTGCTGCTGGTATTGCTGCGCCACCTGCGGTACTTCACCGAGCCGGTCTGGTCCTGGGTCGCGCTGCTGCAACCTTTCGGTTTTTATGCGGGATTCGCGATGCTGTCCGGTCTCGGCGGTCTGTGGGCGCGGCGCCTGCTGGTCGACCGGGTACGCTATATATCCTCGCCCTCGGATCACCTGATGCTCGCGTTGCTGGCCGGCATCGTGCTTACCGGACTCGGCATGAGGTACGTCGCGCCCGCCGACATCGTCGCGGTCAAGGCGTTTTTTCTCGGCCTGATGTACTTCGACTGGCAGCCGATGCCGCCTGACTGGATGCTGAATCTACACCTGTTGCTGGTCGCAATGTTGATGCTGGTATTCCCGTTCAGCAAGCTGCTGCATGCGCCGGGCATGTTTTTCAGCCCGACCCGCAACCAGGCCGACAACGCGCGCGAGCACCGTCACCTGCCGACACGCACATCGCCGGCCGTCGATACGCGCGGCTGACCCGGGCGGCAATCATGGCAGACTTCGAAACCCCGGTATTGAAACCCTGGCCCGAGATTCCGCCGATCGAGATCGGCGCGATGGCCCACAGCAAGCCCTTCACCGCGAAGAAGGAGCTCCAGCAAAAAATCGGGTTCCCCGGCGAGCTGATCGACGACTGGCAACAGGTCGCGATCGACAAGCTCGGCGAACTGGTCGATAATTCGCGCGCGTTGCGCGTATTCCTCGACAGCTGCGTCAAGTGCGGCGCCTGCACCGACAAGTGCCACTACTTTCTCGGTACCGCCGACCCGAAGAATATGCCGGTGGCGCGCCAGGACCTGCTGCGTTCGGTGTATCGCCGCCACTACACGCTTGCGGGCAAGCTGTTTCCGTCGCTGGTCGGCGCCCGCGATCTGGACCGGAGCGTGCTCGACGAGTGGTACAGTTACTTTCACCAGTGCTCGCAATGCCGGCGTTGCTCGGTGTACTGTCCCTACGGCATCGATACCGCGGAAATCTCCATGGCCGCGCGCGAAATCATGGACACGGTCGGCGTCGGCCAGAAGTACTGCAACGAAATCATCGGCAAGGCGCAAACCATCGGTAACAATCTCGGCCTGCCCGAACCCGCACTCGCCGACACGCTCGAGGGCCTCGAGGAAGATATCGAGGAAGAAACCGGCGTCACCGTGCGCCTGCCGCTCGACGAAAAAGGCGCGGATATCCTGCTGGTCACACCGTCCGCGGACTTTTTTGCCGAACCCCACGTCGACGGCCTGATCGGCTACGCCAAGGTTTTCCATCAGGCGGGCCTGTCCTGGACCCTGTCGAGCTATGCCAGCGAAGCTGCCAATTTCGGACTGTTCATCGGTTCCTACGACAACATGCAAAAGCTCACGCTGCGGATTCGCGAAGCGGCGCTGGAACTAGGGGTCAAGCGAATCGTCTTCGGCGAGTGCGGACACGCCTGGCGGGTGGCCTACAATTTTCTCGACACCATGGCCGGGCCCTTCGATTTCCTCGACCGGAATTATCCCGTACCGCAACATATCTGCGAGGTGACTTACGACCTGATCCAGCGTCAGGCCCTGAAGCTCGACAAGTCGGCCAACGACGACATGGTGCTGACCTTCCACGATTCCTGCAATGTTTCGCGCGCTTCGCGGATGGGCGATTTCGAGGGCGGGCAATTCGTCATTCCCCGCGCCGTCATCCAGGCCAGTTGCAATCATTATTTCGATATGCCCGCCGATACGATTCGCGAGGCGACCTTTTGCTGCGGCGGCGGTGGCGGTCTGCTGACCGACGACCTGGTCGAGTTGCGCGTCAAGGGATCGCTACCGCGCATGGAGGCCCTGAAACAGGTGGTCGATGCGCATGGCGTAACTCATCTCGCGGCGATCTGTGCGATTTGCAAGAGCCAGTTCAGCAAGATCCTGCCCTATTACGGTTTCGAAATGGATCAAATCATCAGCGTGCACCAGCTGGTCGGCAACGCCATCGTACTGGGCGAAGAACACTAGATAACAGACTTATACATCGGAGACACACATGGCAGCGTCGGAAAAAGAAGTGGACAAGAAACTGACCTTCAGGAAATACGAGGACGGCGTCCACCGCTGGCGGTCGGCGGGAGAGAACATCTTCAACGAGGACACCTCGTACAAGTGCCCGACCTACGTTCACCGCACCCCGCCCTGCCAGGGCAGTTGTCCGTCGGGAGAAGATGTCCGCGGCTGGCTCAACATCGTACGCGGTATCGAGCTGCCTCCTACCGACGTCAGCATGCAGGAATACGCTTTCCGGCGTTCCACCGACGCCAATCCATTTCCTTCGATGATGGGCCGCGTCTGCCCTGCCCCCTGCGAGCAGGGTTGCAACCGCAATAACGTCGACGATTTCGTCGGCATCAACGCGGTCGAGCAGTACATCGGCGATACCGCCAGGTCCGAGGGTTTCAAGTTCGGCGACATACCCGAGGTCGTCGACAAACGGGTCGCGATCGTCGGCGGCGGACCGGCCGGACTCGCGGCCGCCTACCAATTGCGACGCAAGGGTATCGCGAGCACGATTTTCGACGAGCACGACGAACTCGGCGGGATGTTTCGCTACGGCATCCCGGGTTACCGCACCCCGCGCGAATTTCTCGATCACGAGATCGAGCGTATTCTCGAGATGGGCCATATCGATACCCGCATGGCGACCCGCGTCGGTACCGATGTCGATATCGAAGCGCTGGAAAAAGAATTCGACGCGGTCCTCTGGGCAATCGGCTGCCAGTCGGGACGCGCCCTGCCGCTGGAACACGGCGACGCGCCCAACTGCATCTCGGGGGTCGCTTTTCTCGAAGCATTCAACCGCGGCGCACTGCAGGTTACCGCCGACCGGGTAGTCTGTGTCGGCGGCGGCGACACCTCGATCGACGTGGTCTCGGTGGCGCGCAGGCTCGGCAAGATCGACAAGTTGCCCAAAGAGCAGCTCACCGAGTTCGTCGTCGGTGGTTTTACCGCGCACGATTCGGCCTATGCGGCGATGCGCCAGGGCGCCGAGGTGACGCTGACCTCACTGTTCGAACGCGCCGAGATGACCGCCACCGAGCACGAGGTAGAAGATGCGCTGCGCGAGGGTGTGAGGATACTCGACGGCGTGATGCCGATTGAAATCATCGTCAACGACGAAGGCCGCGCGACCGCGCTGAAGCTGGCCAAATGCAAGATCGAAGACGGCGTGCCGAGCGCGGTCGAAGGTAGCGAGTTCAAAATCGAATGCGACCTGATCGTCTCCGCTATCGGCCAGGGCGGCGACCTGCGCGGGATCGAGGAAATGGGCAACGATCGCAACCTGATGGACGCCGACAAGTTTTTTCAGCATGGCAGCAAGCCGGGGCATTTCGTGGCCGGCGATATCATCCACCCGCACCTGCTGACGACCGCCATCGGACACGCCTCGATCGCCGCTGACAGCATCGAACGCTACTTCGGCGGCGCCGAGTTCGACAAGCGCCCGAAAGTCGACGTGCACCACTTCAACCTGCTCAACAAGCTCAAGGAAATGCACCTCGAACCCGAGGAATTTCCGCATCAGCCCCTGTGGGGCACCAACGAGGCGAAATTCGCGGTCCACAACTACGAAGATCGCTCGGCCAACGAGATTATCTCCACCCAGCGCATGTTTCTCGCGCATTTCAAATACGAGGAGCGCCACCAGCGTGAAATGCACGGGCCCGACTCGGAACACGTACTCGGCGACTTCGCGGAGCGCACTCGCAGTCTCGACGAGGAGCAAGCGGTCGAGGAAGCCGGCCGTTGCATGAGTTGCGGCATGTGTTTCGAGTGCGATAACTGCGTCATTTATTGCCCGCAGGACGCCGTTTACCGGGTCAAGAAAGACGTCAAGACCATGGGCCGCTACGTCGCCACCGATTATACGCGCTGTATCGGTTGTCATATCTGCGCGGATGTCTGCCCGACCGGCTACATCGACATGGCGCTCGGGGATCATTAGGACCGATGCGCGGATCTCGGTCCCTGAGGCTCGGCCTGCTGTTGGGCGGTTGGCTCACGCTGTGCGTGACCGCACAGGCCGCCGGTTTCGGCGATATTACGATTCCGAAACCTGCCAGCCCGAATCAGGCACAGAATTGCGTCGAGCCGACCGAGATCATGCGCCGCGAACACATGAAATTTCTCTATCAGCAACGCGATCGAACTGTCATCGACGGCGAGCGCGACGGCAAATACAGCCTGGTCGGCTGCATGGACTGTCATAACCCGGTTTCCCCGACCGGCGAAGCCCCCGGCTACGGGGATCCGGATCACTTCTGCAGCGCCTGTCACGCCTATGTCAGCGTCAAGATCGACTGTTTCGAATGTCACGCCGATCGCGGCTATGCCGAGAATGTCTGGGACAACCCAACTAAACTCACCGCGGCTACACTGGGGCGCAGGCTGGAGGCCGACGGTGGCGACTGACGGCGCAAATCACGACGCCACGCGCCGCGGATTCCTGAAAGGCGCGGCAGCGCTCGCCGGCACGCTGGTCGCGCCGGGCGTATTTCTATACCAGACTGGCCGGGCTTCGTCGTCGCTGCAGGCCGGCGTGCGCTGGGGCATGCTGATCGACAACAACGCGCTCGACGAGGCCGATGTCGATGCCTGTGTCGACGCCTGCCAGCGGGAAAACGGCTGGCATGCCGAGCCCGGCTCGGAGACCGACGCGCAATGGATCCGCAAGGTCAGTCTCGAGGATCGCACCACCGGGAAGCGGAGTTTCCTGCCGCTGATGTGCCTGCATTGCGAAAACCCGCCCTGCGTCGATGTCTGTCCTACGGGTGCCTCGTTCAAGCGCGCCGACGGCATCGTGCTGGTCAACAAGCATACCTGCATCGGTTGCCGCTACTGCATGATGGCCTGCCCCTACAAGGCCCGTTCGTTCATCCACCAGAGCCTTAGCAACCAGTTGCCGTGGGCGCCTCGCGGCAAGGGCACGGTCGAATCCTGCACCCTGTGCGTACAGCGGATCGATCGCGACGGCGCCGACGCGGTACCGGCCTGCGCCGAGGCCGTCAACCGTGACGGCCGCAAGGCGATTTTGTTCGGCGACCTCAACGACCCCGAAAGCGAGATATCCCGGCGGCTGCGCGAGCTCGGCGGCACCCGCCTGCGAGCCGACATGGGGCTCGATCCGGGCGTCAGGTTCCAGGGGCTTTAGACATGCAACAGGCGCCGAACTATCGAGAAATCTCTACCGGCAACCCGCGCTACCGGATACTGTTGGCGGTGTTGCTGACACTCGTGCTGGCGGGGCTTGCCGCCGCCCACCATATGGATACCGAGGGCCACCGGATCACCGGCATGACCAACCAGATCGTCTGGGGACTGCCGCACGTGTTCGCAATTTTTCTGATCGTCGCGGCTTCCGGCGCGCTCAACGTCGCCTCGCTATCGTCCGTATTCGGCAAGCGAGCCTACCAGCCGCTGGCACGGTTTTCGGCGCTGCTGGCAATCGCCCTGCTGATCGGCGGCCTGGCGATACTGATGCTCGATCTCGGCCGTCCCGACCGCCTGATCGTGGCAATGACGCATTACAACTTCAAATCCATATTCGCGTGGAATATTTTTCTCTACATCGGCTTCATGGTCGTAGTCGCGGTCTACCTTTGGTTGATGATGGAACGGCGCATGCAGCCATACAGCAAGCATGCCGGAATGCTGGCGATGATCTGGCGGCTGGTGCTGACCACCGGTACCGGTTCGATCTTCGGTTTCCTGGTGGCGCGCGAGGCCTACGATACGGCGATCCTCGCGCCGATGTTCGTTATCCTCTCCTTCGCGACCGGACTGGCGGTGCTGGTATTGCTGCTAATGCTCTGTTTCAGGCTCGACGGGCGGGAAATCGATGCCGCGTTGATCGGCCGCCTCGGCCGCCTGCTCGGAATTTTCACCGCGGCGGTATTTTACTTCGTCCTCGTGTTTCACCTGACCAAGCTCTACGGCACCCAAAACCACGGCTTCGAACGCTTCATCCTGCTCGACGGAGGAATTTACAGCTGGCTGTTCTGGTGCGTGCAGATCGGAATAGGCAACCTGCTGCCGCTGTTGCTGGTTTACGGGCGGCGCTGGCAGGGTTCCGGCAAGGCGCTGGCAACTGCCTCGGCGGCGGTCGTCGCCGGCGGGTTCGCGCAACTGTACGTCATCATTATCGGCGGGCAGGCATTTCCGCTCGATATCTTTCCGGGTTACATTGTCGAAAGCAGCTTCCACGACGGCATGATCGCAACCTATATACCCAGCCTTTGGGAACTGCTGCTCGGTCTCGGCGGACTGACCGCGGCGATGCTCTGCGCGCTGCTGGTGGTGCGCGTATTGCCGATTTTGCCGGATACACTACGCACTGACGCAAACTAGGCGATGGCCCGCGTATTCCTCTCGGCAGCACATAAATCCTCGGGCAAGACCACGCTCGCAATCGGCCTGTGCGCGGCATTCAGGGAACGCGGTCTCGAGGTGCAGCCGTTCAAAAAAGGCCCCGACTATATCGATCCCGCCTGGCTCGGCCTGGCAGCCGGAAGGCCTTGCTACAACCTCGACTTTTTCGTCGCCGGCGTGCAGGAAACCGTCGACGAGTTCTGTCATCAGGGCGCCGATGCCGACCTGTCGGTGGTCGAAGGCAACAAGGGCCTTTACGACGGCGTCGATCTCGACGGCGACAACAGCAATGCGGCGCTCGCCAAGGCGATCCAGAGCCCCGTGGTGCTGGTCATCGACGTGCGCGGTACGATGCGCGGCATCGCACCGTTGCTGATCGGCTACCGGGTGTTCGACGAGGCGGTCGACATCGCCGGTGTGATCGCCAACATGAGCGGCGGCGCGCGTCACGAATCCAAATTGCGGGCGGCAGTCGAGGAATATACCGACATCCCGTTTCTCGGCGCGCTCGGCAACGACGCCGGGCTCGCTATCGACGAACGCCATCTCGGCCTGGTTCCCGGCTACGAAGATCCGCGGGCGCGGCAAAAAATCGCCCGGATTTCCGGCGCCGTGCGCGATCATATCGATCTCGAGCGGA
>Ga0210124_1001090_pt1 | contig 12193 bp, 10 predicted proteins | sample Muzzi_PWC_D2_FD_185554 | JGI IMG/M metagenome (GOLD analysis project Ga0210124, IMG submission 185554) | Wetland microbial communities from San Francisco Bay, California, USA, that impact long-term carbon sequestration - Muzzi_PWC_D2 (SPAdes) | ecosystem: Environmental > Aquatic > Marine >... | reverse complement strand
AGTGCCGCCGCGGCGCCATCCCGCCAAGGATGTCATAGAGTCGCGGATAGAAGAGCGTGGGCAGGGTCACGAGCAGGCAAAGCGCGAGGAATGCGTAAGTGACAACGGGTCGTCCTGATGATCGCACATAGAGTGCATCGAGTGCGCGGGGGTGCCGGTCGGGTGTGTTCTCCGTCATTTCCGTCATCAGATTACGATTCCAGCCCGGTGCCCGGTATCACGTGATGAGGAGACTCGCCGTCAGCCGTCAGCGTTGGAAAGATACGCCCGCCCTCCGACCACCGCTTGGTGACTAATGCCCATCAACCACCATCCTGGCTTCGTGTCTTGGTGCCCAGGCGGCGACTCTTGCTCTTACCGTCTACCGGACAAGAAGTCCAGACAGAATTGCCGCGCTGAGTAGCCAGCAATAGAAGGCGAAATAGTGGAGTTGCGCGCGGCGCACCACGACGAGCAGAATCATCAGCGCGGCGATTCCTGTGAGGAAAGAGAGAAGCCCGCCTACGGCGATCGGCCCCCATCCGATGGCGATACTCTCGCCTGCGACGGCTTCAAATGCGTCGGCCGTCTTGAGCACGGTGGCGCCGAGAATGGCGGGCACGGCGATGAAAAAGCTGAACTCGCCCGCCCAGCGGCGGCGAAGTCCCAGCATCAATGCCACGCAAATGGTCGCGCCGCTGCGCGAGATACCGGGCATGATGGCCATCCCTTGTGCGATTCCTACGATCGCCGCCTGCCACCACAGGAACTGCCGCCAGCCGCGCGTCGGTCGCGGCAGCCAGCGCGTGACGAAGAGAATTGCGCCGGTACACGCTAGGGCCGCGCCAATCCACCTCGGCTCCCCGAAGGCCTCTTCAAATTTGTCCTTGAACGCCAGACCGATGAAGGCCGTGGGAACGCTGGCCACAATCCCAAGCAGGGCAATGCGAAACGCGATGCGATCGCCCACAAACGCTCGGGCGGACTCCCGCAGCAACCGGCGTAGAAAAAGGCTGATCTGTCGCCGGAAAACGATCAACACCGCCACCAGCGTACCCAGGTGGGCGAACACATCGAACAGCAGCATGGCAAGGCCCGCGGCGTCCAGGTCGAGCCAGGCCTGTACGACGGCGAGGTGACCGCTGCTGCTGACCGGCAGAAATTCGGTGAGTCCTTGGATGACCCCGAGCAACGCGGCCTTCACGAAGTCGAATTCGTTCATGCGCCGCCGTCTTCCAGAATATCGCGGGAGCGGGAGAGGTATTGCAGCACGGAGAGCGCCGTCGCGATCACCGTCGCCCACACGAATACCAGCTTCACCACACGGGGCCAGGCAGCACCGGACCACCACGACTCATGCGCCACCAGCAGCAGTACGATCGGCGGCGTGAAGCTCTGAATCCACATCTTCACCTTGCCGTGCAGCGATGCGCCGAACGCCTTGCCTCGTGATTCATTGAAGCCGCGCAACCCGGTGACCAGCAGTTCGCGCGCCACAATCACCACCACCATCCAGGCGCGAACCTCGGTGACGTTTTGTCCGTTGGCGTCTATGAACGAAGGTCCGGCGAGAAGAATAAAGGCCCCGCACACCAGCACCTTGTCGGCAAACGGATCGAGCACACGACCGAGCGCCGTCACCAGCCCGCGCTTTCGCGCGATGTGCCCATCGAGAAAGTCGGTGACGGCCGCCACTACGAATATGACGATACCCACGTCCAGAATCCAGGGTCGCGGTGCGCGCTGCGTGTACTGCGAGAGCAGAATGAAAAAGACGACGGCTAACACGAGCCGTGCGAGTGTAAGCTGATTGGGCAGGTTTAGCTTCAGTCTTACGCACCCATTACGGGAAGCGATACTTCAGTCGGTACGGCGATGAGATCATACCCATCGCGATCGATACCACGAACCTCAACGAACTGACCGGGCTCGGCTTGGCAGTTTTCGACAAGCGTCACGCTGTCGACGGAAGGTGCCTGACCCTCGTGTCGCGCCACGATCCGGTCCTCCTCGTCGACACCGTCCACGAGCACCTTCATCTTCAATCCGACGCGCGCCCGCGTCAGCTCGAAGGCTACTTCCTGTTGCGCCAACATCAGCGCTTCGACCCGGTCCCGTTTGACCGCGTCCGAAATCTGTCCCTTCATTCGCCCGGCCGGGGTGTCCGGCTCAAGGGAATAGGGGAAGACGCCGAGGGCGTCAAAACGAAAGTCCTTAATGAAATCGACAAGCTCTTGAAATTCCTTGTCCGTCTCACCGGGAAAGCCGGCGATCAGCGTGGTGCGGATGGTCACGTTGGGAATACGGTCGCGAATTCGTCCGAGCAACCGCTCCGTGGCACTGCGATCCACACGCCGGTACATCGCCTTGAGCACACGGTCGTTTATGTGTTGCAGCGGAATATCGATGTAGTTGCAGACGCGTTCGCACTCGGCGATGGCGTCGATCATCTCATTCGAAAAGATGGAGGGATAGGCATACATCAACCTGATCCACGAGACACCATCGAGGGCATCCAGCTTTCGCAGCAGACCGGCCAAACCGCAGTTCAGGTCATCGTTACCCAGCCCGTAGCTGGTCGTATCCTGCCCGATGAGCGACAACTCGACGGCGCCGTCGCTCACCAATTCCCGCGCCTCGTGCAAAATGGCCTCCGGCGGCTTGCAGTGCATGGGACCGCGGATCGAGGGAATCGTGCAGAAGGTGCATTTCTGGTCGCAGCCCTCGCTGATACGAAGATACGCGTAGTGCTGCGGGGTCAGGCGCAAGCGTGACGTGTCGATCTGGGTGTACGCGTGGTAGTCGCCGAGAAAGAGGTCGACCGGGCGGCCGTTCGTTGCCTTGGATTCCCCGACCACCGCGCGCACGACGTCGTCGCGGTTGTTCACACCCACAAGCGCGTCGATGCCGTCGATCCGGTCCAAGATGGTCTGCTTGTCGCGCTGCACGAGGCAGCCGGCCACCACCACACGGCGTAGCTTTCCGCCCTGCTTGCGATCCACGGCCTCGCGAATGATCTCGTCGGCTTCGGTACGGGAGTCTTCCAGAAACCCGCAGGTGTTGATGACAATGACCTCCGCGTCGTCCTCGTCGGCGGTCAGGGCGCAGCCAGCCTCCGCCAGTTGCCCCAGCATCTTCTCTGAGTCAACAAGGTTCTTGGCACATCCGAGGGAGACGAAGGCGACTCGTGTGGCTTCTTCCATGTTTTCCTGTTTCCGGCGAATCTACGCCCGGCAAGAGTGTAGCACATGCGCGGCCGCACGAAAGTGCCGCTTTCCAAAGTCAAATCGCTAATCCGGTCATGTATTTCGGACTTCAGCGGTGGGCACGGTATTACCGGTCCCTGTCCAACTGATTGTGGTATGATAGCCCCCATGTCAAGCATCGAGCGAATGGCAAAGCTGTTACAGCAGGCGGAGACTGGTGTGGCGTTTACCGGTGCGGGCATCAGCACGGAGAGCGGCATCCCCGATTTTCGCAGCCCCGGAGGTATCTGGGCCAAGAATACTCCGGTGATGTACGACGATTTTCTACGGTCCCGCTCGGAGCGCATCCGCTACTGGCAGATGCGGCAAGTGCTATACAAGGAATTCGAGGCCGCCAAGCCGAACAACGGTCACTTCGCGCTGGCACGCCTGGAGGCGGAGGGCCGACTGGCGGCAGTTGTGACGCAGAATATCGACGGACTCCACCAGGATGCGGGCAGCCGACGGGTCGTGGAGTTGCACGGCACCGCGCGGGTGATCGTCTGTATCTCCTGCGGAAAGGAATGGGATCCGCCGGAGATTGTGGCCCGGCTGGTCGCAGGCGAGGAGGCTCCCGATTGCGACGAGTGCGGCGCGCCGATTAAGTCAAAGACAATCTCCTTCGGTCAGGCCATGCCGGCGGACGAGATGATGGAAGCGGCAGCGTTGGCTCGACAAGCGGATGTTTTCCTGGCCATCGGATCCTCGCTGGTGGTCGAGCCGGCCGCCTCGATCCCGCGCGTCGCCAAACAATACGGCGCTACCTTGATTATCCTCAACAAGACGTCCACGCCGCTAGACTCCTATGCCGATCTAGTGATTCAGGAGCCGATCGGCACCACCTTTGAGGCCGTGCTCAAAAAAATGGGCTGACGCTTTCGGGCGCCAACCCCATGGATGATCAAGTCTAAGTTGGGATCGCGGACCGATCGTCGGTCCGCGGCAAGACAACAGAATTCAGATTACTTGCTCTTCGGTTCGTCGATCGACGACGAGAGCGTCGGGCGCGGGGGCTCAACCGGTTCCATCGTCCCCATCTTCGTGCTTCGCGTCTTGTGCCCGGTGCCTTCAACTTCTTCCATTGTGACCATGAGCACGGCATCTGCGGATCCGGAGGGGCTCGGCAGGGGCTCGACTTCGGCGATCAGCCTGGTCGTTTCTGAGACCACCGGCGCTTCGTGAACCAGGACGGGCAAATCGGCCGCCGGATCGTGAATCCTCACGGGGTTCATCTCGACGGCGGAATCAATCTGCGGAAATGTGCGTGCGCTGGACACGTCGTTCGCATCGGGTTCGGTGTCCGTGGTCGCGGAAACAGCATCGTCCAGGCAACGGATTTCGTCGCGAATATTTATCAGTTCGGTCCGCAACGACTCGATGGCCGGGTAAGGAAGAGCGTCGTCGTCAGTTGAGTCGACCTGCACAAGTTCCATTTCCATGAATTTCATGAAATCGCCCAGGTCTTCGTCGGCGGACACCGTATCGCCAGAATCGTTGGATTCCACCCACGATTCTGTGATCAACGTGGCCGTCCCCATGCTTGGCGATGCTGTCGGAATCGCGGCAAGCTGAACCGCACGTTCTCGTGTGTCAGTGATGACGCCGGTCGCCATCGTGTCAACCGCGTCACTCATACGAGAAGCCACCATGTCCGGGTCGATCACTTCCCAGGACTGCCAGTCAATCTCGTCCCAGCAGATCTCGTCGTCGGCAAAAGCGTAGATGTGATTCTCAAACGCATTGATGATCGCTTCGCTGTCGACCGGCGGCAGTCGATCCCCGATCAGCGTCATTGTGTCGAACGCCGCCATGGTCGCGACTTCGTCGGCGTAGTCGGCGGGGCAGAGGGTGCCCAGGTCGATCGTGACAGGATTGAACGGCCATGCGTCGCACACGTCGCGCCCGTCGGCCTGACAAACGCCCTGCGTGTAATCCTCGGAGAATCCTACCGATTCGATATTGACCACGGAATCTTGACCCGCGGCGGGTGTTGAAATCGGGATCATCGAGGCCATCGTGGTGCGCTGCGATCGTTGCGTCGAAGGCGTTGACGAATTGGCGGCCTGCGCGGTAATCGAGTCCACCGGCGTCATGGTGGGAATGTCGCTTGTCGCCTCTGCAATCCCGGAGGTTTGCGGCACAGTTGTTTGCTCATTCGGACCAATGATCGTGTACGCCGGGTTACGATCGGGCTGAGGCAGGGTCGCGGGATCCGGTCGGCGCGTCAATGCCGGTTCCACCGCGGTGAACTCGTCGACCGGGTTCATTGTTGGGATCGGTGGCGTTGTGTTCTCGGTTGCCATCGAACGCTCCTGATTCACCTCGGAGAGCGGGCGAATCCTCGGTACGGGGTTTTTCGGCGCGACGGTGGCGGGTGTGCGCGTTTCCGCGGGTTGCATGGATCCGATGGTCTGCCCCTTGGGCGCCATCGTCGGCGTATCATCCACTTGCTCTTCTAGATTGATGAGCCTGGGTCTCGGTGTCGTAGTCGTCATCGGCTCGGTGTCGATCGTCTGCACCTCCGTCAACGCCTGTTGCGATGCCTTCGGCGCACCCAATCTGATTGGCCGTACGGTCTCGCCGGTCGTCGTGTTCATCGCCAGGGCGCTGCTCTCGACGTTCTGCAATTGTACCGATGCGGCATAGAAATCAGGGTTGACCGCCAGCGCGTTACGGAATGCCCCCGCCGCGTCGTCGAATTGCCCACGAGCGCGATACATCAGCCCTAGGTTGTAATAAGCATCCGGCTCGGCCAGCACCGCCCGGAACGACTCGTACGCTTCGTCGAACCGATCCATCTTCGCCAACGTCATACCCAGGTTGATGTGGGCGCGCGAAAACTCGGGGTGCAATTCGATGCACCGCTGAAACTGCTCCGCCGCCTCAGGCCATCGCTGCTGCAACATGAGCGCGAAGCCGAGGTTGTTGCGGATCAGGGCATTCTTCGGCGCCATTTTGGCTGCCTTGGTCAGCGACTGCGTGGCCTCGTCAAAAGCGCCCATCTTCGTCAGCACAAGGCCGAGCTGGTGATAGGCGGCCACGAATTTGTGATTGACCGCCGTGGCCCTTCGATACTGATTGGCGGCTTTCGCGTACTGACCTTGCTGCTCGAGCAACTGTCCGGCCGCAAAGTACGTTTGCGGCAGGATCTTCGGCTCCGGAGCCAGTTTCGCTCGTGAATAGTCCGGCGCCTTGCCCCGCTTCCATTTGACCGGCCCCATCATCGCGCTTTGGTCCGAATGGGCACAGCCGGCTGCCAACATCGTCGCGAGCGTCAACGCCAATGCCTTGGGTTTCTTAAGCATAGCTGTTACTACCTTTACGTGATATCCAAAAGAACACATCCGGCGAAATCCCTCGAGCGAGTACCAACGAATGGACAACTACTGGGCCGGCGCCATGGGAAGCAATCCGCCCGCACCCGCCTGGGCGCCACCAGCTTCTTCCTGCGTAGCCTTTGCCTCGGCCGCAAGCGCCTTTTCGGCCGACATGCCGTATCCGCCGGACATCGCGGACTTGAGCTCCACACGACTCATGTCGCACCCAGTCGTCTCCAGATACTCGCGTACGTGGTCGAGGCGGTCTCTCACAAAGCCGGCATCAGTGTTGTACGTCTCGTACCGCACCAAACCGCCATACGTATCGAGCAGGACGGCCATGCGATCGAGGCGTGCGATCCCTGTACCGCTCAACTCGCTCGTGTGCGGCACGAAGTGAATGTCCGCGATGGACATGTCCTGCAGGATCGCGTTGTCCACCATGTAAGTCAGATGTGCCTGCGGCTTCGTCAGCATGTTGTCCATCTTGGTATGCTGTATTTGCGTCGCAGTGAGGTCACGATTGCATGCGCTTGTCGTGGCGAGAACCAACGACAGCGTGAAACAGGCGTATTTCCCGAACATCGATCGACTCCTTGTGGACCCGCGGTGAAAGGGGATCACTCGCTCCCTTTCGTCCGCATCAAGTCACTTTTGTTTCGGCAAGAACCGCTTCCCCTACCTATCGATCGAAGTACGGCGTCACATTGGCAATTTATCGGTCGCCAACGGGCGCGAATCGCACCGGCAAATCGGCCCATGCACTGTCCCATAAGCACGCTACTGCCAGCACAGTTAGGGGGCATTTGTGAACGCGACAGTGGTGGGCCCTTTGCTGCTTCGATTCCGAACAGCCAACGGGTCGTCAACGCCGCAATCACGCCCCCTGATTCACGTTGTTTGCGTCTGGCTGTCACCGTGCTTCGATCGCTTCGGTCCCATTACTATCGATGATGTATAGGCCAACCTTGAGTCCGCCGGATGCGATGTACGTGTAACGTGCTACAATCTCGCTCGATGGATCAAATAAGACCTGAATGGCTGGCAAGGGCGCAGCGATTGCACCAAAACGCGATCGTGATCGACACACATTGCGATACGACACAGCGACTTCTCGACGACTCGTGGGACATGACGGCGCGACATGAAGACGGACACGTGGATCTTCCGCGATTGCACGAAGGCGGGGTTGCCGCCGTTTGTCTCGCGGTGTGGGCGCCGGGGCCGGTGAGGAAGGGTGACGGCGTAACGGCCATCCGCCGACAGGCGGCGCGCGTACGGGAGATGATTGCGCGGCACGGCGCGCATTTCGAATTCGCAAGGTCGCCCGCCGAAATTCGTGACGCCAAGGCGGCAGGGAAGATCGCCGTCTTGCTCGGCATCGAAGGTGGGTATCTGATCGAGGAGTCACTCGACTTGCTGCTCGAGTGCCGGTCGCTGGGTGCCATTTACATGACGCTCACGCACGGGTTTCACACGAGTTGGGCCGACTCCTCGGGCATCCACACGCCGCTCGCACCAGCGCATGGCGGACTGACACCCTTCGGACGCAAGGTCGTCCGTGAGATGAACCGCATCGGCATGATGGTCGACGTATCGCATGTCAGCGACGCCACCTTCCGGGATGTACTGGAGATTGCAGACAAGCCGGTCATCGCGTCGCACTCCTCCTGCCGCGCGGTGGCGGCCTGCCCGCGCAATTTGTCTGACGAGATGATGCTCGCCATCGCCGATACCGGCGGCGTCGTGCAGATCAACTTCGGTGCGAGCTTCGTGGACCCCGACTTTCCCGCACTGGATCCGAAAGCCGTCGAGGCCTATTTTGCCGCCGGCTGCCGTTCGGATGGGCCCTTGACGGACTACGTCGCGCCGTTCTCCAAGCTGATCGATCACTTCGATCACGCATTGCAGACTGTAGGTCCCGAGCATGTCGGCATCGGCTCCGACTTCGACGGCGTGCCGGCGCTGCCGGAGGGCATAAGCGACTGTGCCCAATTGCCCAAGGTGACGGCCGCCCTGCTGCAGCGTGGTTACCACGAGCAGGACATGATCAAGGTGCTGGGTGAAAACGTGCTGCGCGTCATGGCGGCCTGCCAGGAAGGGCAGGCGGCGCCCCCGTTGGCCGATACTGCCGAGTCGCGCTAATACGGTGTTTCGGAAGTCGCTCGACTATCGTGGGCGCCCCATTCTGCGCAAAGCGAAGGGTGGGGGACGGATGCGAACGTTGTGGTACTGATGAAACACGGTACTAGGGAAAAGAGTGAGTGCCGATTTTATGGCATCTGATGCACCGGAGGAGTCAGTTTCTGATGACGCCGGCAGTGGCGGGAGCGATCGCCGCGTTTGGTGGCACGGGCCGCTCCTGGTCTCACTGATCTGTGTGGCGTTCTACCTTCCAGGGATCCGCTGGGGCTTGCCCGGCACCGCCTCCTGGAGCCAGGACACGATCGCCGGCATGCGCACGCTCGGTCCGGTCGAGCATTGGCCTCAGGAATGGGCCGGGCGCTATCCGCCGCTGCACTACTTCGTTCTCCGTATCGCGTACGAACCGGTCCTTCGCTACTGGGATGCCCGCGGCGAGCGATATGTCGATCCGGCTACCCGACGTCCGATCCTTTCACCGCCCCACGCGCAGAAACTCGGTCTGCTGTATCTGCTGGCGCGTGTCGTCTCGGTCCTCATGGCCGCCGGTGCGGGCCTGGGGCTGTGGGCGGCGGCGCGTGCCTTCGGGCTTGGTCTCGCGGCTTCTGCTGTCGCAGTCTCGGCACTGATGACCGGCGCTGCGTTTTCGTATTTCGCGCGCCTGGGCAATGTAGATATCCCATCCATCTGTTGGTTCACCTGGAGCCTGTACTTTTATGCACGCCTATTGGCGACGGGTCGGACGCGCGACGCCCTGCTTCTGGGTCTGTTCGGTGCGCTGGCCATAAGCACCAAGGACGCCGTGGCGGGCATGTACCCCGGCATGGCCGTCGTACTGCTGATAAGTGAGATCAGGACACGGCGGGCTGCGGGATCTGAACGACCTGTGGGGGCGACTCTCTGGCAACGAAAATGGCTGGTGGGTGTCGCGGCGTTTCTGGTGCCGTACGCGTTTCTGTATGCCGTGTGGCTTGATCCGTCAGCCTATATCGAGCGGATGAAGTATTGGCTCGATCCACCGACCTGGACCCTGCACGCCGGGCAACTTCGCTATGACGGACAAATCGATCTTCTGCTGGCATGCGTACGCTACGGCGCAGCAGCGGTGGGCTGGCCACTGCTTGTCGCGATGATCGCCGCCGCCGGTTATACCGTATGGCGCCGACCGCGCCCGGCGCTGGCGTTACTGATCCCAATCGCCGGTTACTACCTGATCGTGCTCATGCCCATCCGGTTCGTCTATTCCCGCTTTCTCATTGCGCCCATCGCCGCCGGCAGCATCCTGTTCGGCGCGGCTCTCATCGATGTGATGCACCGCCTACCGAGGCCCAAGCCGATTAGAGCGATTCTACCCGCCGTCATATTCGTCCCGACGATCATGTACGCCTGGTCGATCAACGCTGAGATGCTGACCGACTCGCGCTATCAAGCGGAGGCGTGGTTCCAAGAGAACGTGCCGCAGTCGGCGAGCGTCGGTGCGTTCTCCAAACAGCAATACTTGCCTCGGCTCCTCGAAATCGGCTATCAGACGTACGCCGTCGAAATGAATCGCGAATCATTCGAGCGCCCGCAGCCGGAATACCTCATCTTATCCAGCTACAACTATGAGGACTTCGACGATACGCAGCGTGATTGTATGGATGCACTGGTGAACGGTGAACTGGGCTATAGCCGTATCGCCACATTTGAGGGGCGTTTTCTCGGCGCAGGTCGATCGTGGCTCTCGCTCGCCGGTTGGGGCACGCCGACGCCCGGAAAAATCAGCCCCACACTGATCGTCATGAAGCGAATGGAATCCACACCAAAAAGTCAGTAACCTGTCACGACAAATGGCGTCGATCCCTTGCGGCCGGGTGCGTGACAGAATCAGCGGACGCGCAAGCCGTAGGGCAGGTCGTTGCTCCGCCTCAGCGGAGCGTTGACCTGCCGGTTTGGCAAGGCAGGTGAACCTCCCGGCATAGCCGGGAGAACCACCTGCCCTACATGAAGCCCGCCGAAAGTGTCACGCACCCTTGCGGCCAATGGAAAGGACCCGCGTTGAGTGAAACCAGACAATCAGAAGAGCTGATTCTCGCGTCGGCCAGCCCGCGCCGCGCGCAACTGCTGCGGGAGTACGGCTACGGTTTTCGCGTGGTGCCTGCGCCGGCGGACGAGCCCGACCTGCCGCTCCACTCCGCCACTCCGGAGCAACACGCAGAGGCGCTAAGCGAGTTCAAGGCCCGGGCCGTCGCGGAGATTGTGCCGAGCGGCGTCATCCTCGCCGCCGACACGATCGCATGTTTGAACGGCGTCATCTTCGGAAAGCCGGCGGACGAGGCGGATGCGGCGCGCATCATCCGGTCGATCGCCGGTACGCGCCACGACGTCATCACCGGCGTCACATTGATCAAAGTGGACACGGGCGATCGTGTGGTCCGCCACGACCGCACGGCCGTATTTATGCGGGCGCTCACCAACGAGGAACTTAACGGCTACCTGCAAACCGGCGCCTGGCGGGGCAAGGCCGGCGCGTACGGCATTCAGGATCACGGCGACGCCTTCGTAGACCGCATCGAGGGCAGTTTCACCAACGTCGTCGGTCTGCCCATGGAACTGGTGAGCGCCATGCTTGATGCGTGGGAGATTCGACCGGACAGGCGCGCGACGTGAGCTTCAGTGTCTCTTCAAGCGCAATGCCGGGACGCCAACCCTCCAATCTGACCGGCATCAAGACTCGGTCGCGAATGTTCAGCGAAACACACTGATGCGACATGCATGCATCGTTTCTCGCGTTTGCGACGGATTTGTCCAACTTTCGGATGGATTGCAACGCAAACGACAGTTCATGTCTCTTAAAGGTAGGAGCAACGATAGCCCGGAGCCCAGCGAGATGGTGCCACTCGCCCCCACGCCGCCTGACGTAAGGCGGCGTACCCCGAGCTACGGACGCACGCGGCGAGGCGGCCGCGTGAAACACCGTCCGGTGACCTCCGCCTGGGAGACTTTGCTTATGGCGAATCCCAAGCACACCAGCGTCCACAACCAGCCGAGCCACCGCGTTCCCACGATCGCCGATCGTTATCGGCGATGGGCGGTGGCCGGCCTGATTGTGGCCGTTGGGACCCTCGTATCGATCGCCGCCGCCGTTCTCATCGAACTCGGCAACGTACACACAGCGGTATAGTTGCTGCGTAGGCGGCATTCGATCAAAGGGGCGAGGCTTCCCTGATTGCGTGTCGAGAAGCGACCCGGGACGAAACTCGGCACGCATCGGGGTTGTCCTGTGTATGCTATCACCGTCCACCTGGCGGTAGTACGAGAACCAGGACGGATGCCATCAATCTTCCACTATCAGGTCGGTTTTCTATTCGACAGACGAACACGCCGTCGTTACTGACCTGCGATTTTCCATGCCGGTAGCCTTTTCGGAACAAGGATGCCCACGGTGTCCGTTGCGCAAGTTGCCTCTTGAATGCGTCGCACGCTTGTGGTCGCCCGATAGCTGCCTCCAGATCCGCGAGGGCAGGATCG
>Ga0210124_1001089_pt1 | contig 12214 bp, 10 predicted proteins | sample Muzzi_PWC_D2_FD_185554 | JGI IMG/M metagenome (GOLD analysis project Ga0210124, IMG submission 185554) | Wetland microbial communities from San Francisco Bay, California, USA, that impact long-term carbon sequestration - Muzzi_PWC_D2 (SPAdes) | ecosystem: Environmental > Aquatic > Marine >... | reverse complement strand
AACCAACTTAAAACGCAAACAAGGCCCCTTGAGAAATCCGGGTGACATAGGCACTTTGCTCCAGGGTTATATATATCCCATCGACATAATCCGTGGTGGCGCGATGCTCTCTGGCGTGTTCTTCTGACCAGAAGAATAGAGAATTGCGTCAGTAGGCGTTGATGATGCTGGGGTCGGTAAATTCTTGCCAGTTGACATCCGGTTGGAAGACCAGGGGTTCGGCCCCTTCATTATTAACCTGATAGGTCAACTCGCTGTCCAGGGTAATATGCAGCGGCTGGCCGCAGTGAGCGCAGGCCGTTTTAATCTCCACCGACAGATACGTTTCCAGTAATCGCCCTTGCACGAAGGGCGCAGCCATGGCATCCTCGCCTCAAGCGGCATAGAGCTGCTCACCGGTATCGAAGGTGAGGTGGTGTGGCGTCTCATCAACCGTCACCGGATAGGCCCAGGCTACCGCCCCTTGCTCATTGCGAAACAGAAAAAAGAGATTCTGTTCCAACTCATCGAGAATAGTCTTCACCTGGTCAAGGGGCAGCTTCAATTCCTCCGCAATCAAAGCCGGTTCGATGGGCCTGCCGATATAGGGCAATTCTCTCACCACAAAGTATCGCACCCGATGATGCGCTTCAGACATAAAGCTAAGTCTGGCTTTACCATGTTCCGAGGCCGCATCCAGATGCCTGGCCCATGATTCCCAAGGATGCTCGATGATTTGGCGACCTTGTCCCAACAATATTGTGTTACGCATGAAAATGCCTCCTTTCAAATAGCTCGGTCCCACGCTGAGCGTGGGACCGAGAGGGTAAAAAAGCCTGTTGATAGATAAAAAATAGCTCGTTCCCACGCTGCATGCGGGAACGAGCTAGCCAAAACCATAAAAAGAGGGTGGCTTGTGCGAACTACAAGTCACCCTTCGGAAAAGCAACTATTAAGTTTTAGCCTGCACGGCTTATCTAATATTTATCATAGTTTTAGGGGTTTGTCAACCCCCAATTTTCACGGATTTGGCAAAATCTGGTTGCATCCTTCGACAAGCTCAGGATGAGGTTCACGTAGCAAATCGAGGCTAACGGCCAGCCGTCTCTATAGGGAATTTCTCGCCCAAAACCGGCTCTGGACGAAAGACATGAATATCAAACCAGGCATATGTCAGGGCCGCCACTTCTCGCAGTGACCACCACTGCTGCTGCGTCGCTCGATAAGCCCGGCGGTCGGCTACGACCCCCACAGCCTCAATGCCTAAGGCATCACACAAGTATAAGGCTCGATTTAAATGAAAGCGCTGGGTCACAATTATAGCCCGCTCCACCTCGAAGATTTCACGTGCCCGGTAGCAGGTGTCGTAGGTTCGACGACCAGCATGATCCAGGACAATGTCTTCATCAGGTACGCCAAGCCGGAGAGCCAGTTGACGCATTGCTTCGGGTTCGTTGTGCCAGGCAAAGCGACTGTCACCGCTCATCAATAGTTTGTTGACAGCGCCGCTTTTATATAGCTCAACTGCCGTTGCCACCCGGTCATACAGCACCGGGGTTGGTGTGCCATTGCGAAATAGGCCAGCCCCTAGCACAATCGCTACGCCATTGCGTGGAATCGATTGGTGGAGCGTGTATATGTGGGATTGTACTCGCCAGTTTACCCAGGCTCGCAATAGCCAAGGACCACTGATAATGACAGCCAACCCTATAATGACAATAATCATAACAATTACTTTTTTCATAGATTACCAGGAGCAAAGTATACCGATTTTCATTTGGCAAAGCCCGACGCCAAAGCCACGCTAAAGAGACACTTTGCCAATTCTGGTCGATACAATGGGACGCGGATGGTGCGGATTGTACAGATTTTATAGTCTTTATCCGCATAATCCGTTCGATCCGCGTCCAATCATTTTAAGTAGATATTTCAAGATTATACCGGAAACTTTCATATCACACCCAGATTAACAGTTTGTTAAAGATTTATGAAAGCAGCAAAGTACAGTGCGCCAGCTATTGGTCAACTGGCGCACTGTGATAGGGGTATCAGTCTTTATGGCTTTCACTTACGGGGATATAAGTAACCGGCGGGGTATGCTTCTTGAACAACTTGCGGGTGTCGGGATCGAGTTGGCGAAATACCTGGGGTGTCATAGCAAAGCCATTAGATTTCAAGGTTGCGGCTGTGTTGATCGTTTCGCCGAGTATATCAAAGTGTTTATCCGTTCGCACCCCAAGCGGCCCGCCGTAAACCGGGCCAAAGTGAACTTTGATAAGATTCCGGCTGGGCATATGATGGTCCGCCAGCCAGGCATCGCCCGTCTCCTGAAGTGACTTCAAGGCCAAAACGCCTCGATTTACATCGGCCTCGGCATAGACGATGAGGCCTGCATCACCGATAAATTTGACGACCTTACCGCTCGAACTCTCGATGATATCGCCCACAAACTCATAGTAACCTGAAAGCAACTCGAAAATTTCTTGAGCGGAGTGACTACGAGCAAAACGAGTAAACCCCGTCAGGTCAAAGAAGGCCACAAGCACCTCCATTTCCTGCGGGGTCGTGATTTCATCAAATATTGTCATGGTATGTTCTCCTTATCGTATGTAATAACGTTTAACAACGACCCTTATGTTCGTCAGTATAAAAAGGAGTCGCCAGCCCTTACGTCTGGCAGTTTGGAATTGGGATTATGCTAGTTATATCACCACCTTTTCAATAATATTAACTATCCTCATCATGTCATGAATTTGGCGATAAGTAAATGGGTTTTTCTCTTGATGAATAACCCAAAATCATTGGCGCTCGTAAAACAAGAAGTACCAGGTAGGGCTGTTGGTATCAAATAAGAACTCAATGGGTGGAGCGGCGGGGTTGCCATCTGGATCAATTAGTTGGAGCGTCCAAACGCCACTGGGAGAATTGGGAACCGCATATTTGATGTTACCGGCCTTATATTGCCTAGCCCCGCTGTTTTCGGTCCAGGCTCCGGCGCTGGCTTGACTATCGACTTGTAATCCCCCTTCGTGTGTGCCAATAACTCGATATCCGCTGAGTGGGTTATTGTTAGCATCGGTGATGGCGATATAGACATCAAAATTGGTATGGGTGGTATCAAATCGTCCGGTTTCCTTGATGATAAAAGGATAATCCGGTGCTGTGGGCGTTGCGGTATCTGTAGGCAAAGATGTAGCCGTCGGAGGGAGCGGAGTAGGGATAGGGATAGGTGTATCGGTTGGTGGGGGGGGCGTAGCCGTGGGTGAAGGCGTGAGTGTCGCCGTATTTGTGGGTGTTGGGGTAGGTGTTGGTGTCTCCACTATAATTTGAGTAGGTGTAAAAGTAGGGATTGGAGTTTCGGTTGGGGTCACCGTAAACGTAGGGAGTTCGGCCAGATTAGCAGACCGGCGGGTTGGTGCAGTAGGACGGGACTGTATCGAAGCATTACTATCGACATACCAGAAGGCCAACCCCGACCCAAATAAAATAAATGTGCCAAGCAAGCACAGTCCCATTGCCAGTAGAGCTATTCCCATTATATAAAGCCCTTTAAATCGACTTTTCATCAGCTTAATGATATCCTCCCACGGTGGGTACATCCGACGTTGTTATCTTATTATACTATAGCTAAACCACTCATAACCAATGGTAAATTAACAAAATAAGGTTGGCTAATCGTTGGCAGCGTGTTATAATTGTGGTTTATAGACCATTTTAAGGTAAGGTCAAATTATGGCTCAACTTGGGCAGCTAATTGTAAGCGTTGCTAATATTATTATTGCCGTTATTTTGGGTGTTATGGCCTCCTATATCGGCGTGTGGCTCTTTGCTAAATCGACTCGCCATCTGGATGATTGGGGAGAGGTTCGGCGTGGAAATACGGGCATGGGGGTGGTTATGGGGGCAATCATCATTGGGATTGCTATTATCCTTAAACCGGCGGTTGACCTCCCCCTGACCATTGAAATAGCGAATCCATTTTTAGTCTTATTGGGCGAACTTGTCGGTATCGCTGCCGGTTTACTTTTAGCGGTATCGGCGATTGTCTTCTCGGCAGGAATGTTTGACCGCTTGGTGGGCGATATTGACGAGCTGTCCGAATTGCAACGCGGCAACTTGGCCGTGGCCGTGATAATGGCGGCTGTAATCTTGGCCGTCTCTCTTTTGATTTCTGGGGCGGTTGCCTCTATCATCCGCTGGTTCACAACATTTCTGGTAACCTAGATAGATGGGAATAGCAAAGGTTTAAATGGAAGCAAAACTATTATTGGCCTATAACATTAAACCCAATAGAGAAGCAGAATATTATCGCTATGTTTTGGGCGAGTTTTTACCCAAGTTACAAGACATGGGGTTAATGATGGTTGAAGGTTGGCACACCGCTTATGGAGATTACCCCATACGGTTGATTGCATTTCGAGCGCAGGATAATGCCGATATCTATAATATTCTCAATAGCTCGGAATGGAAAGAGGGGAAAGAAAAGCTGTTGAAGTTGGTGGTTGATTACGAAGAACGGCTGGTGCCAGCCAAAAATATCTTTCAATTCTTTATCCCCTCTAATAGAGGGGATGAATAGCTTTACATTCATATAACTGTGAAATCAAAAAGGGCGGCCCAAAATGGGCCACCCTTTTTAGATTCTATAGCAAGTCGACAGGAGTTTAATGGCTAAAAGCATTTTTATGTGGTTTTAAGTTGCCCTTGTTATACTTCTTATTAGGAGCACCGGCCTGTCACATGGTTTTGGGTTAGATGTGACCTTTGGGAAAATAAATTAAGTACCATAGACCATCACTATCTATGACCTTCGGCCCTTGTTTTAGGGCGTGCATTTATTGTAACCTAAATTTGCAATTAAAGATAGAAACAAACACCAGGATTATATCTCCTAAACCTAAGCCACTCCGTAGTAATTACGGATACAGCAGAAAATTTATCTCGGTAGTTTGTACGCTTCACAATAAAGCCAATAAGTTATATACTAACCATAAATAAATAGCGTAACAAATAGTCAAGAAGTGTACCTACCCTCGGCCAATCCCCTCACAATTTAGGCCAATCTAGGGCTAAAAAGCAGTAGGTGTGAATCATTATCTTGACTAAAAAATAAGCATTAATGTAATAAAACAGTATAAATTACATTTTCTGCTATCTTAGTAAGTAATGGGTAACTATACCCATGAGTCTTGAAACAATTACTAGATATACTGTTTCATAACAGAGAGGGGACTGTCGTTGACTTGCTCCAGACCAAGTTAACAAGATAGTCCAAAAAACTGTACCTTAACAACTGGATCAAAAAGCAGCGAGCGGTACCCCTGTATATCTATTTAATTAAAATCGTCAACATATGTGAGCCGGCCGGTTGGTTCACCTTTATATTACTCATAATTAATAGATTATTCAGGGAGAAGTATCTTATGAGAACACACCAAAACCAAATCATTAACTTAATATCGTTCAAGAGCTTTTTGTTTCTAGTTGCAGGTCTTTTTGCAATAGCGGCTTTTGGCTTGATCTTTGCTTTAAGTTCGGCGGATGGGGGTGGAGTTGTCCCCGATGAGGCCGTTCTTTTAGAAGAGGTCAATACAGGAACGCTTGCCCCAACCGAGCAGCATTGGTACAAGTTTACGCCCAACGGTGCCAATGTCCAGCAATTCCTCACCTTAGTTTTTAGACCCGATAACGGATTGACCGTTAACTATGTCTCACTCGAAATTTTCGAGGAACCTCAGTTACAGTTTTATACCCAGGGCGACCCCAGCAAAATGTTTGAATTTGGCCAAGGCCAAGCAATTTCCCGGGACCAAGATCCCGAAACCGGCGAACTTTTCTGGGCGGGTTTTGTCTCCAGTCCAACCACTTACTACATTCTGGTAATGAATGAGAGCGATTTCACTATCGACTACACGCTTACCAATGCCATGATCGGAGATGAAGTTGTAGAACCACCACAGGCTCCTGAGTCGCCTGAAGTCCAAGCCGAAGCCCAACCCGAAGTTGCGGCACCACCTATTGTCTATAAAAACGACAATGATCCGGGTTACGCCGAGGTTCTAAAACCGGGTAAAACTGAAGGTAGACTGACTGCCAATTCAACCTACTGGTACACCTTTAGTTATCCCAAAGATTCCGATCCTGGTCAATTCAAAGATTTACAATATACCTTGTTCTTTACGCCCGATGATGGCAATCGCAAACACAATGTCAACTTCCAACTCTATCCTTATAGCGAGTATGAAATTTGGCGACGTGGCGATATAGACAAACTGACCAACTTTGGCGCAGGTATGATTGTTAACCGAGATGGCGATGACAACACCGGCGAACTCCTCTGGAGTGGAAACGTCATCAAAGGTGATAAATACCTACTGGCTATCTCAAACGGCAACGATGTTGACATCGACTACCATCTGTTTGATGGCGATATCACCAACACCTATCTTGGTGCAGAACCGGCTCCTCAGCCTGCCCCAGTCTATGCCAAAGGCGCAGCGCCTACAACTGCCGTACCTCTGCAGCTCGGGGAAAACAAAGGCCACTTACTGCCCGGTGAAGAAGCCTGGTTGAAATTCGCCATCACCGACTTTGATAACCAGGCCTTTGAAGAGATGGCCCTGACCATGGTTGCTACACCCGATGATGGCAACCGAATTCACAATATCACCTTCGATGTCTTCGCGGGTGACGATGTTAAATATTGGTCTCCCGGAGTCAACGCTGATATGCACAACATTGGAGCCGGCAGCATTGTTTACCGTGACAATAATGATGTCACCGGTGAGCGCTTCTGGAAAGGGTGGGTCAATGACGGTGATGCCTACTACGTCCAAATTCGCAACGGCGCTGACGTTGCCATCGATTACCATATGTTCACTGGTGATGTTTATGGCCCGGAACTGGGTGAAAAACCCCAGCCAGTAGCTCAGCAGCCTGCCGACCCTGGCACTGCCCCTTACGCTCCGGTTCCATTTGAACTCGGCGAGAACAAAAGTCAGTTGCAGCCCGGCGAAGAGCGATGGCTTACCTTTAGCCGCAGCGATGGTGCACCAGGCACTATGATTGACACCGCCTTTACGATGATCTTTACACCTGATGATGGCAACCGCATCCGTGACGTAAACTTTGAACTCTTTGAAGGTAACCAAATTATCAATTGGGCTCCTGATAACCGCTTCAACATAACCGGCTTTGGTCGAGGCAGTTACGTTACCCGTGATGGTCAAGAATCAACAGGCGAACTACTTTGGAAAGGCACTGTTTACTCTGGAAATCTTTACTACATTCGGGTTAGCAACGAGAGTGATGTCGTCATCGACTTCTCCCTCTACCCACAAGATGTCATCAACGCTGGCCTACAGTAAGGAATATGAGCTAAAGTTTTCGCTCACACCCTATTAACAGAATATCCAATCACTGAAGATCTAAATGACCTACCGGTTTCGCCGGTAGGTCATTTATTTTATCTAAATCGGAGTATCAATTCTCCCAACCTAGATTATATCATCGTCTATACCTTCTACAAAGTTTTGAAGAGCCACAATAGCCAATTCATATATGCAAATTACCTAAAGGCTCATAGGCTATATGGCCTACAGATATTGATAACAGTAAGCAATTGTGCTATAATGGGTTAGCGTTCACACAGCGATTTCAGTCACAGTATTTCACTTCAGTCAGGTTTAATCTTAATTTCAAATCAATCAAGACATCGAACTGGTGGTCTCCCGCTTAAGTACGAGTGATGTGCTTAATGTAAATCTTGCTGTAAGTTTTCAGAAAAGAGGGTGACTATCAGAGGTATTAATATTTAGGAGGCTTTATTCATGAAGCCGAAATCGAATTGTTTTGGCTAAGACCCATGCATAAATTGTTAGATGAAAGGATCAAAATTGTGAAACACAAAAAAATCTTAGCAGTATTAATTTTTATGTTGGTGCCGCTTTTATTTGCGACTTGGGCCCAAGCCCAAGGGCCAACACCTCCATCTCATAACACCCCAGATACAGCTGTAGGGCTGCAGGCTGTAAATTCCGGAACGCTCAAACAAACAGAAGAACATTGGTATAAGTTTGAAATTCCGGCAAGTGGTTATCGCCCGGATAAGGCCATTTCTTTAGAACTACTGTATGAAAACGGCAATCCAGTTTCGGCAGAAGATAGATTAAGATACCCGTTTGTCGATTTCTACATCTACTTCTACGATCAAGGTGGAAACTGGGTCGAATTGGGAGCAGGTAAAGAGTGGACCGGACAGGTAGATGGCAATAAGCTCTATTATGTTGGCGTCATCAACCAGAGCGACTTTATAGTCAACTACACGCTCTATGATAATAACCCCTCTGAGTTGCCCGAGCCACCGGTCGTCGAGCCATCGGTAGCCGAGCCACCGGCTGTTCCAGAGCAGGAACAATCACAGGTACAACCTGCTGTCGCCGAAATAACACCAAACGGAGTATCCCCCAACGAAGCAACCAACTTCAATCTAACAGGCTTAACTCGTGGCAGAGTGACAGCAAATTCTACCGGGTGGCGGGCTGTGAAGTTCGATGACCCCGGGAATACAAACGCACTCCAACACCTAACCATAACATGTTTCGCCACCCCATTCGATGGTAATGATATTCATAAGTTCGTACTCAAATTGGCTGAAAAGGGAAGTGCTGCTACTTGGGCCGGGACAGGCACGGTTGGTGTAACCGACTTTGGCGTAATTGGAATCAACCTCAGACATAGCCGGGCTTCGAGTTTTGGAGATGGGGATTCGCCAGCCCAGTTTATCTGGGATGGTTATTTGATTGCAGGAGATGAATACTTGATTTCGTTTGAAAATGGAACCGGCCACGAGGTAGATTTCTGGTGTTTTCCGCAGCAGATGGATAATGCAGAGCTAGGCAAACCTTCTGTCCGTCAGGTCCCAGTATTTGCCAAGGGAGAAGCTCCATCAACAGCTGAGCAACTGCAAACCGGTGAAAACGACGCCTTGTTAGAACAGGAAGAGCAATTATGGTATGCGTTTCGTGTCAGCGACCCAGGTGATGGCCAGGTACTGGAGCATGTTACTGTTAATATGGAGTTTACTCCCAACGATGGCAGTGCTGGCTATAGCGAGGGCTATAAAGTTAACTTTGACATTTTCCGAGCAGCCGATTTGGCCTATTGGTCGCAGACCGATTTTGATAATCGTCAAGTACAAAACATTGGTGCTGGCAGCACAATTGTAACTGATAACAATAGAGATACAGGCCAAAAGACCTGGGATGGATGGGTCAACGATGGAGACCTATATTTTGTTCAGGTGCGAAATGGTGCCCGGTATCCAGTCAATGTCAAGATTTATGTTGACGGTCACGAAGTTTCTACTTTGAATGTGCCACAATAGACCTATAGCATCGAAATAGATGCAATCAACGTTGATTTAAATAAGCATAAGTTGTATGTCAAGCGAGTTGATGCTATAGTATCAACTCGCTCCTTTTGATATTATCGGTAATCGTTAACCAAACAAGCACTATTAGTACCCCATCGCCTGCTAATTTAATTCGAATCAAACCCGAATTTCACCAAATCCTTTCTTTATTCTATTTTCCAATTCTTTTCTAACTTTTTTCTTACAGTCTTATCATTAAAGGTTGTTATACTTCTTTTGTTATACATTTTAAAGAAGAACGATTAAGATTAGGAGCAAACCCATGTCACTATCATCCACAATACCTCACAATAAAATAGCTTCTATTTCATCCAAGCATTTTCTAACGCTAATGCTGGCGGCAATGCTTTTAGTCATCTTGCCAGCTTCGGTAGCGGCACAAAGTGGTGGCGTTACCCCGACCCTGGCTGTTCCTCTGGCCGATGACGTCAACGAGGGTTCACTTAGCCCTTTTGAACAACATTGGTTTAAATTTACCCCGGTCGGTACCGATGTTGAACAACCTCTTCATTTAGTGATTAACCCTGGCGATGACAATACCATCAATTTTGTTTCTCTCAAAGTATTCGAAGGCAATCAAATAGAATTCTTCTCTGATGGCGATACCGCTGATATGGCCGTCTTTGGCTCAGGGCAAATTATCACCCAAGATGATAACCCCGATACCGGCGAGCAATTCTGGTCTGGTACTGTTTCAGAACCAACAATATATTACATCCAGATTCTAAATGAGAGCGACCTTGAGATCAATTATCAACTTTTTAGCACTAAAATTGAGCCTGAAACAACGGAAAAACCCAAAGTTGTGGAGCCTGCCGCTGAAGATGCATCTGCGCCTGCACCTATCACTAAAACGAGTAACGACCCTGGCCTCGCCGAAGAGCTAATCTTCCCTGAAGCAGGTAGAATACAAGGTAGCATCGCGCCTCACTCAAAATATTGGTATACCTTTAGTTATCCCAATCTGGGAGAAGATAGATTCAGAGACCTAAACTATACCCTTTTCTTCACCCCCGATGATGGTAATAAGAAGCATTATGTAAATTTTGAACTCTACCCTTACAGCGAACTGGCTTTATGGGAGCGGGGCGATGGTGATAATTTTACCAACTTTGGGGCCGGTATGCTGATTGATCGAGATGGCGATGATGCTACCGGGGAACGCCTTTGGAACGGGACAGTTATTAAAGGCGATACCTACATCATGTCTATATCCAATGCTAATGACACTCCGGTTGATTACTGGCTATATGAAGGCGATATCATCCATCCTATTCTTGGGCCCGAACCACCTCCGGCTCCCGCCCCTGTCTTTGCCGAAGGAGCCTCGCCTCAAACTGCTGCCCCCCTGATAATTGGAGAAAACAAAGGCCACTTAGAAGCCGGTGAAGAAGCCTGGTATAGCTTCTCAATTGCCAATTTGGATGAGAAAAAATTCGAAGAGATGGCCCTGACGATGGTTTCTACTGCTGATGACGGCAATCGCCTCCGTAATATGACGTTTGATGTCTTTACGGCGGGTGGCGTTCAAAATTGGTCTCCTGGCGACAACTCTCAAATCAACAATATAGGGGCAGGCAGTGTTGTTGTTCGTGACGACAACTTTCTAACCAGCGAGCGCTTCTGGCAAGGCTGGGTTAATGATGGCGATCTTTACTATGTGCAAATCCGCAATGGTACTGGCGCGCCGATGGATTACCATCTTTTCACCGGCGATGTTTACGGAGCCGAATTGGGCGAGAAAACCCCTCCTATACCTCGCAAGCCCGCCGCACCCGGTACTGCCCCTTATGCTCCGGTTGAGCTTGAGGTTGGAATCAACACCGGTAAATTAGAGCCAGGTAAAGAGCAATGGTATACTTTTAGTCGGGCCGATGCCTTAACGGGTACTCCGGTCGAAACCGTTTTTACAATGGTCTTTACGCCTGATGACGGCAACCGCAGACATCATGTGAATTTCGAACTGTTTGAAGGCAACCAACTGAGAGACTGGGCACCCGACAATCGTTTTAACTTGGTCAATTTTGGGCAAGGCAGCCTGGTAGAACGCGATCAGAGCCTCGACACCGGAGAATTTCTCTGGCATGGATACGTTCTGGCCGGAGACCTCTACTACATGCGAGTCACCAATGAAAGTGACGCCGTTATCGAGTATAAAATTTTCCCAGAAGATGTAATTAACGCTGACTTGGGACAATAATCTAAACAAGCCATAAGTGGCTAATAAACAAAGGCTCTATCAAAAAAAGCGATAGAGCCTTTGTTATCTTCTGAGACTACTTTGAACTGCGTAAGACCTGAACTTATTTGCGAACGGTGATTTTATACACATCCAACTTGTCACTGACCCCTTTTACATTGGCTTGCTCTGAGACCACCTCGCAATTGGTCAAAAGGTCATCAACCCCAGAGTATTGGTGAGTTTCCGCGGTAACATAAATTTCCCCAGCCCCGGCCAGACCCTGCACTCTGGCGGCAATATTGACCGTTTGCCCAAAGTAATCCAGCCGGTCATTGAGGGTGACCGCGATGGAAGGGCCGCGGTGAATACCAATTTTCAAAATGATGTCATCAGAAATGGTGCGATTGAATGCCTCAATGTCTTGCAATATCTCAATGGCGGCTTTGACTGCATCAAGCGGGTTCATAAAGGAGGCCATAACCGCATCGCCAATTGTCTTGACAATAGCTCCGGAATTTTGGGCAACCACCCGGCTCAGGGTATCGAAGTGTTGGCGCACCAGATAGTAGGCTTTCAAATCGCCGATACGGTCATACATGGCGGTAGAGCCTTTCAAATCG
>Ga0210124_1001087_pt1 | contig 12241 bp, 10 predicted proteins | sample Muzzi_PWC_D2_FD_185554 | JGI IMG/M metagenome (GOLD analysis project Ga0210124, IMG submission 185554) | Wetland microbial communities from San Francisco Bay, California, USA, that impact long-term carbon sequestration - Muzzi_PWC_D2 (SPAdes) | ecosystem: Environmental > Aquatic > Marine >... | reverse complement strand
GTGCACGGACAGGATCGCTTTTTCCACATGGATCTCACGCGACGAAAGGCCGCGGGCGAGTTGGCTGAAATCGTTGGCGAAGCTGCGCTTTCCCTTGACAAGCAATACCGGTTTCACCGCTTTCGCGCCAGGGCAGCACAGGTGCTCGAAAGGCTCAGCCCCGCCGAAAACGAGATTCTTCAAGCCTACGCAGACGGTGTAAACGCCGGGTTGAACGGGCTTCGCAGCAAACCCTTCGAATATTTCCTGCTCGGCGCCACCCCGCGCGCGTGGAGCAAGGCGGATTCGATACTCGTCGTGTATGCGATGTTTCTTGAATTGAACGATTCAACAGCCGAGCGGGATCTGGGGCGCGGGATGGCGAAAAGTGCGCTGCCACTGGCGGCCTTTGAATGGTTGTACCCGCAGGGCACGGAATGGGATGCCCCGTTGATGGGTGCGGCTCGCGCCGGCGCTGACATACCGGGACCGGAACGATATTCGCTGAGCGGCGTAGCAACCATCACTGCCGGCATCAACGGTTCTGTCTGGGATGAGAAGCCGGTGCCGGGGAGCAATAACTGGGCGGTCGGCGGGCGCTTGACCGAAACTGGTGCGGCCATTGTCGCCAATGACATGCACCTGGGACTAACGACGCCGAACATCTTTTATCGTGCGCGGTTACGCGTCGATGGGGACTCGCCAATCGATCTGAACGGTGTGACGCTTCCCGGTGTACCTATCCTGGTTGCGGGCAGCAACGGTCGTGTCGCCTGGGGCAATACGAACAGCAATGGTGACTGGACCGACGCGGTGATTGTCCGAACCGGCAATTCTCCTGGCACTTATCTCACCCCGGACGGAGCAAAAGCCGTCCGTACCTACAGCGAAACCATCCTCGTGAAAGATCGCGAGCCGGAGATTCTCGAGATCCGTGAAACCATCTGGGGGCCGTTGCGCGAAGAGAACCCCGATCCCGATCAACTCATTGCTGTCAGCTGGATTGCTCATCATCCGGAAGCCGTCACTCTCGGTCACCTCAGACTTGAATCCGCGCAAACTGCTGAAGCGGCGCTCGCGATCGCAAACACAATCGGTATGCCACCTCAGAATTTCGTCGTTGGCGATGCAGACGGAAATATCGGCTGGACCATCGCCGGCCGGATTCCGATACGAGCCGGCGGTGAATCCGAATTACCCCAGGACTGGAGCCAATCGGGTGGATGGCAAGGCTGGGTTCCGCCGGATGAGTATCCCAGGATCGTCAATCCGCAGTCCGGCAGGATCTGGACAGCCAACTCACGCGTCGTCGACGCCGACGCGCTGAAAATCGTGGGCGACGGAGGTTACGATCTTGGCGCGCGAGGCAAGCAGATCCGCGATGACCTGTTCGAAATGGATCATATTGTGCCGCGGGACATGCTATCGGTGCACCTGGACGACCGGGCGGTTTTCCTGAGTCGCTGGCGCGACCTGGTACTTGTGACGCTCGACCCATCCGCCGTCGCCGCTGACGAGGGGCGGGCAAAGTATCGCCAGCAGGTTGAAGACTGGGTAGCACGTGCCGACGCAGAATCTGTGGGCTATCGGCTGGTCAGGGATTTTCGGGTGGAGGTTCGGCGACGCGTAATCGGCATGGTCATGCAGCCTGTTCTCGAAAGTTACGGTCCCGACGCGCATCTCCGAATCAGCAATCAATTCGAAGGCCCGCTCTGGGCGCTCGTGAGCCAGAAGCCGCCGCATCTGCTGGCAGACGAATATGAATCGTGGGACGCATTATTGTTGCAGGCAGTTGACTCGAGTATTGAGGGGTATGAAACACACTATACTGGCGGCATTGAAAACCGCACCTGGGGTGAGAGGAACACGGCCGCTATTCGTCATCCGCTAAGCCCGGCCGTACCGTTTCTGTCACGCTGGATAGACATGCCGGCGGACCAGCTCCCCGGCGACTCGAACATGCCACGTGTACAATTTCCTGCCTTCGGCGCATCGGAACGCTTCGCGGTATCGCCCGGTGACGAAGCGCACGGCTATTTACATATGCCGGCAGGTCAAAGCGCACATCCATTGTCCGACTATTACCGAGAGGGCCACGACGACTGGGTACAGGGTCGTCCAAGCAGTTTCCTGCCGGGTCCGGCCGTGCATCAAATGACGCTGAGGGCAGGCGGCTGATGCCGAATTGAGCTTGTGCCGATGTGTCTCAACATCGATACTGGTTATCAGTTAGTAAAGCGATCGTGACATGACCGACAAGAAATTCAGTGGTACCAGTACCTACGTTGCAACTGACGACCTGAAAATGGCCGTCAATGCAGCAGTGACCCTCCAGCGGCCGATATTGATCAAGGGAGAGCCGGGCACCGGAAAGACGCAACTGGCGCTCGAGGTGGCAAGCGCGCTGGACCGGCCACTTTTTGAATGGCACATCAAATCGACGACCAAGGCCCAACAAGGACTCTATGACTACGATGCTGTGGCTCGCCTGCGTGATTCGCAGCTTGGCGATGATCGGGTACACGACATTGCGAACTACATCGTCCCGGGAAAAATCTGGGACGCATTTGCATCTGACGAACAACCGGTACTCCTGATCGACGAGATCGACAAGGCGGATATCGAATTCCCCAATGACCTGTTACAGGAGCTCGACCGGATGGAGTTTTTCGTTTATGAAACGAAAAAGCTGATCAAGGCGAGACATCGACCAATCGTCATCATCACCAGCAACAACGAAAAGGAATTACCCGACGCTTTCCTGCGCCGATGTTTCTTCCACTACATAAAGTTTCCCGATCGAGAAACGATGGGTCAAATTATCGATGTGCACTATCCGAAGCTCAAAAAGAACCTGCTGAAGGAGGCTCTGGAAGCATTCTACAAAGTCCGCGATGTCCCCGGGCTGAAGAAAAAACCTTCGACGTCCGAATTGCTGGACTGGATCAGGTTGCTCGTCGCGGAAGACATTCCCCCCGAAGCACTTCGTGGCGGTGATTCGCGAAAGGCCATCCCGCCGCTTTATGGTGCACTTCTCAAGAATGAACAAGATGTCCATTTGTTCGAACGCCTCGTTTTTCTCGATCGGCGATCGTCAACTCAGTAGGTACACATCGTGCTAACGGGTTTTTTCTTCACGCTCCGGGATGGCGGCATGAAACCGTCTATCACCGAGTTGCTGACATTACTCGAGGCGATGAAGATGGGCGTTGCCGGGCATAGCGTAGATGACTTCTACTATTTGTCGCGTTCTTGCCTGGTTAAAGACGAGAGCAAGTTCGATCTGTTCGATCGCATATTCGCTGCACACTTTCGCGGCGTCGAAGATGCCTTCAAATCGATGATTGAAGAACTCCCGGATGACTGGCTTCGAAAGCAGGCGGAGCTCCTGCTATCGGATGAAGAGCGTGCGCAGATCGAGGCAATGGGTGGTTTTGACGAGTTGATGAAGGCGCTTCAGGATCGCCTCGACGAGCAGGATGAGCGCCATGAGGGAGGCAACAAGTGGATTGGCACCGCGGGCACCTCGCCGTTCGGCGCATACGGATATAACCCGGAAGGTGTGAGGATAGGCCAGCAGGGCTCACGGCATCGACGTGCAACCAAAGTGTGGGACAGGCGCGAATACAGGAACCTGGATGATTCGGTGGAGCTGGGTACGCGTAACATAAAGATCGCGCTGCGCAAACTACGAAAATTTGCGCGTACTGGCGCGGCCGACCAGCTTGACCTGGAAGCTACCATCGACAAGACGGCACGAAACGCGGGCCTTCTGGATATCAGAATGGTGCCGGAGCGTCACAACGCGATCAAGGTTCTGCTATGTCTCGATATTGGCGGATCGATGGATGATCATGTACGTGTCTGCGAAGAGCTGTTTTCTGCAAGCAGGACAGAGTTCAAGCACCTCGAGTATTTTTACTTTCATAACTTTATTTACGAGAGTCTCTGGAAAGACAATCAACGCCGCCATGCGGAACGGATTCCAACAACTGAAATCACACACAAATATGGTCCGGACTACAAACTGGTTTTCGTCGGTGACGCGACCATGAGCCCCTATGAAATTGTTTACGCCGGCGGCAGCGTTGAACACTGGAACGAAGAGCCGGGCGCAATCTGGATCAAGCGACTGCTGAACACATACCCGAAGGCTATCTGGCTGAACCCGGAACCGGAACAACGCTGGGACTACACGCCATCGGTCAAACTTACGCGAGAACTGATGAGTGAGCGTATGTTTCCGCTGACCTTGCGCGGACTGGACGACGGAATCAAAGCGCTACAATAGTCTCAACGGTTCGCAAGCGACCGCATTCCGGCTGGGAGTTGGCCTCAATCGGCGCCTCACCTGGCGATCTGCGCCGGGCTTTCAGTCCAACTTGAGTTTTTCGAGGTCCTCGAGGACTTCGGCTGAGTGAGACTCGGGGTCAACCGTGTCGTAGTGCTTTGCGATGTTTCCTTGCGGGTCGATCAGGAACGTCTGTCGCTTGGCGACGGTCATGCCCATCATTTCAAATTTGACGCCGTACGCGTCGGCCGCGTCGCCATTGGTATCAGCCAGGAGCGGGAAGGGCAGGCCATGTTTTTCAGAGAACGACTTGTGCGATTCGGCATCGTCGAGGCTCACGCCGAGAATCTGGCAATTTGCTTCGCGAAACGCAAATATGTTGTCACGGAATTCGCAGGCCTCGGTCGTGCAACCCGGGGTACCGTCCTTGGGGTAGAAATAGAGGGCGACCCATTTGCCGCGATAGTCCTCAATGGAATGCAGCTGACCATTCTGATCGAGCAGTTCGAAATCCGGCGCCGGTTGGCCGGCGCGGACCTCGTCTGCGACGGCCGCGCCGTGTCCGAGCACCAACAGCGCTGCGGTGGCTGTTATTGACAAGAATTTCTTCATATTCCTGGCCTGGCTGACCCCGAATCGCAAAGTAAATTGCGTAATTGAGACAACCGTAATTGGCAGTTGTTCAGGGCGCCCTATAATACGCCAAACCGATGAAAATTCACCCGGAAAACAGCAAGACCGCGTTGGTACTACCCGGAGGTGGCGCCCGTGGTGCTTTTCAGGTCGGCGTGCTACGTGCCATAGCCGAAATGATGCCGCACGGCTGTGAGAATCCGTTTCCGGTGATCAGTGGCACCTCCGCCGGGGCCATCAACTCGGTTGTCCTGGCCAGCAAGGCACGCAGGTTTCGGGTGGCCGTTGCCGAGCTCGAGCGAGTCTGGGGTCATTTCCACAGCGATCAGGTCTATCGCTCGGACAGCCTTACGATGCTGAAGAGCAGCCTGCAGTGGTTCGCCACTATCGTATCGGGAGGGCTGCTCATCGGAACACCCAAATCGTTGCTGGACAACTCGCCATTGCGCGCGTTGCTCAGCCGAAATATACGATTCCCGCGTATCCAGAAGTCTATCGATGACGGCTATCTGCATGCGATAGCGGTGACCGCGGCGGGCTACGGTTCGGCCAAGTCGGCTTCTTTTTTCCAGGCCGCGCCAGGCTGCAAGTCCTGGTCAAGAACCCGACGCAGCGGAATTCGCCAGGCAATCAACCTCGATCACCTGATGGCAAGCATCGCCGTGCCGATGATTTTCCCACCCGTGATGCTCGGACGTGAGTATTTCGGCGATGGTGCCATGCGGCAGGCGACGCCACTCAGTCCGGCAATCCACCTGGGCGCGGACCGGATCCTTGTGATCGGTGTGCGCGACGAGACCGCGGATAACGCGACGGATCCGCATAAACCGCAGGAGTTTCCAAGTATCGGCATGATCGCGGGCTACATGCTGGACACATTGTTTATGGACGGACTGTATTCCGACCTGGAGCACATGACCCGCGTCAATCAATTGATCGATGCCGTCCCGCCGGAACAACGGCATGGTCCGCTCGCACGGATGAAAGCAATCGATACGATGATCGTCGTGCCCAGTCAGGACCTGCGCGAGATTGCCCGGCAGTGTCGCAAGGAAATGCCGCGCCCGGTTCGGGCACTTTTGCGCGGTATAACGGGACGCAACAGCAGCGAAGGCCGGTTGCTGAGTTACTTGCTTTTTGAGCAGGCCTATACGCAGCAACTGATCAAACTCGGTTACAACGATGCTTTGCAGGTCAAAGACCAGCTTTACAAATTCATTTGTGGGCAGGATGTGCCGAGACTTTTCGCGCCGAGCTGGGTCAAGAAAGATTTGAGTGGTTTCGAACAGCATTGGGCGCAATCCGCCTGAGTGACGATTGATTGTGTGGAAGACGATTGCGACTCGAACGGCGACATAGTGCATCGATCGCACGTCGCCCGACTACAAGATGAACATGGCGCCCAATCCGCCTGACCAACCATCAATTGTGGGGAAGACAATCGCGGATTGATCTTTAGTGCGATGGGTGGTCTTGCGACAGGCAAGGCGTCGATCGCATTGTGTCACGGCTACAGGAGGAACATCGCTCCCAACCCCAGGAACGACATATAGCCGACGACGTCGGTAATCGTTGTTAACAAGACACCGCCCGCCAGCGCCGGGTCGATATTTATCTTTTTGAGCGTAACCGGCACGGTGAATCCTGCCAGTGCGGCAACGGCCATGTTAATCACCATCGCTCCGGCAATGACTGCACCTATGCGCCAGTCACCGAACCAGAGATAAGTGAATAAAGCCACAACCATCGACCACGCGGTGCCGTTCAGCATGCCAACGAGAAATTCTTTTGTCAGCATTCTTTTTGCGTTGCTGCGATCGATATGCCCAAGCGCCATTGCTCTCGTAATCACAATCAGAGATTGGCTGCCGGCGACACCACCCATACTTGGCACAACCGGCATCAGCACCGCCAAAAGTACAATTCTGTCAAGTGTGGACTGGAACAGGTCAACCACAGACGCGGCAAGGAATGCTGTAGCGAGATTGATGCCGAGCCACAATGCTCGTCGGCGAGCGCTGCGGACGACTGGCGCGAACATATCGTCCTCTTCGTCCAGGCCAGCGGCGCCCATCAGTGCATGTTCCGCTTCTTCACGGATGACGTCGACGATGTCGTCAATTGTGATACGGCCAACAAGCCTGTTCTCATCGTCGACGACCGGCGCGGACAACAAGTCACGATTTTCGAATTCCCAGACGACCTCCTCGGACGGTGCACGCGCATGAATCGGCTGTACCTCGGTCGACATGATCTGTGCTACAGACAGCCCGGTATCCAGCGTCAGCAGGCGGGAAAGAAAAACCGAACCGAAATATTCGTTGTCACGATTGACGACGTAGATGCTGTCCGTTCCGTCCGGAATCTCGCCGCGGGCATGCAGGTATCGCAATACGACCTCGATTGTCACGTCCGGGCGGACAGTAATGACGTCTACGTTCATCAGGCCGCCGGCGCTGTCCTCGTCGTAGGAGAGCACGGCGTCTAGACGGTCCCGGTCCTGATGATCGAGCGAGCGCAGGACTTCCTGTGTCAGCGCCTCGGGAAAATCTGCAACCAGGTCAGCGAGATCATCGAGTTCCATGCCGTCGAGTGCCGCAATGATCTTGTCCGGCGGCATGCTTTCGATCAGGCCGTCGCGAACCTCTTCGGCAAGCTCGACGAGTACGTCTCCTTCGTTGTCCGACCCGACCATTTCCCAGATAACGGCGCGCTCAGCCAGGGGCAGTGACTCGAGCAGTCGGGCGACTTCCGATGGATGCAGGCTGCCTACGAGCATTCTCGTCGACCGCAGGCGGCCGCTGCCGAGCCTTTCGCGCAGCAGTGAGAGTTTGGCCTGGGTACGGTCTCTCGCTTCCATGGAGCCTGCCTTTGGTCCGTTCCCGCTGACAACCGTGCCCGCGGTCCTGGCGAAGTCTATCCGGTGTTCCAACCGGTTGATTTTAATGGGTACAGGGCGACCCGGGTGATTCAGGACAACGCGCAGTGTGCGGGAAATGACAAGTCTATTTCAAGCGCTGCGACGCCACTACCCGTCAGGCCCGATTGCATGCAACGGCGATCGCGACCCGCGCGTCAGGGTGTATTGACGGAATGCGTCGTCAGTTCGTTGTGCCGCGTATGCACGGGCTCGTGGGTTTCGTTCAGGGCACGCGCCAGTTTTTCGGTCATATGCACGGATCGATGCTGGCCGCCTGTGCATCCCAGTGCGACAGTCAGGTAACGTCGATTGACGCTGAGGTACTCCGGAATCCATTTTTGCAGGAAGGTCAGAATGTCCTCGTACATTCGAACAAAAGCCGGGTCCGAATCCAGAAACCTGGCGATTGCCGGATCCAATCCGTTGAGATTCCTGAGTTCGGCTTGCCAGTACGGATTCGCCAGGCATCGTAGGTCGAACACAAAATCCGCATCCGTCGGGATACCATGTTTGAAGCCAAATGATTCCAGCAGGATGGACAGGTTCCTGGTCTTGCGGCGATCGACACGTTCCCGAATGACGTCAGCCAGTTCATAGACGCTGGTTCGAGACGTATCGATGACGAGGTCTGCGGCATTGATTATCGGGCCAAGAATCTCCCGTTCGCGCGCAATTGCCGAATGCAAATCTGCCCCTGCCTCGGCGAGCGGATGCCGTCGACGCGTTTCAGCGAAGCGCCTGAGAAGTTCCTCGTCGTCGGCTTGCAGAAACATGAGATCCGTTTGCAGGCCGGATCCCTGCAGTGCGTGAATATGATCCGGCAAGGCAACGAGGTCTTCGTGCCGATTGCGCGCATCGACGCCAACAGCAATTCGGTTCGCGATGTTCTTGCCGGGCCTGACGACCTCATCGATCAGGGACGGCAGGAGTGCGGCCGGCAAATTGTCGATGCAGTTGTAGCCGAGATCTTCGAGAACGTGGAGTGCAACACTTTTCCCGGATCCCGACAGCCCACTGATGATAATTAGGCGATTCTCGTCAGACATTGGCAGATACGGACGCCACTCAGCCTTGTTGTACGCTCTGCATTTTCGGCGTTGGCGCGATCTGTCCCGCCAGGAAAGCATCGCTGAGGTCCTTGCTGCTGGTAGCTGCGCGAAGCCTGGCGCACAAGGCTTTGTCGCGGAGCATCTGCGTCAAGACGTCGATGTTGGCACGGTCTTCGTCGCCGAGTTCAGCCGGAACCATCAAGCCGAAAACGAGATCAACCAATTCACCGTCGGATGAATCGAAGTCGACCGGGTCCGTAAGTCGCATTAATGCAGCGCAACTTTTTCGCAGGCCGCTAATGCGACAATGCGGAAATGCGACTCCTTTATCGACACAGGTACAACCGAGACGTTCTCTATCGATCAGCTTTGCGAATACTTCCTCGCTGGCGATATCGGGATTCGATCGGGTCAGTAGTTCGCTGAGTATTTCGAGACAATGTTTCTTGCTGCGCGCGGATACGTTGCACAGCACGCTATCCGGTCTGACGAGGTCCTCAAGATTCATAGTGTCTGGTTCTTAGGTGTAAATGGCCGGTGACGGCGCGTTTCAGGTCGCGCCGTCACAGAGGTAATAGTTCAGCCATATTTTCTTTTGTTGGAATCTCTTGCGCGATGATCGACGCGCTTCTCTTTGTGTTTCCTGACACGGCGATCAAGTATGTCGCTAAGGCGATCTATGGCGGCATACATGTCTTCTTCGGTGGCGTCAGCGTAGACTTTTACGCCGTTGACGCTCACTGTCGCTTCCGCCTTATGTCTGAGTTTTTCTACGGTCAAAATACAATGCACATCCGTTACCAGGTCAAAATGCCGCTCAACTTTTTGCATTTTACTTTCAACGTAGTCCCTTAATGCGGCTGTTATGTCGACATGGTGGCCGGTGATGTCAAGTTGCATACTATTCTCCTGCAAATGTTCTTGTATTCCAGCGCTATAGCGCAGTCCCTCTCACGACTCGCTGCAGCATCTGATATCCGTCAATCTCAAGTCTATTTCCCTCCCCGGAGTTTCCAATCAGTTCAATTACCTATCTGGGCTTCCTCACTTTTCGCTCACTCGATGACAATATTCTCATGGCCTCGCGATACTTTGCGACGGTCCGCCTGGCAACTGTGATTCCTTCCTTGGCAAGAAGTTCGGCAAGTTTGCTGTCGCTCAGGGGTTTGGCCGGATTTTCCGCGCCGATCAGTTTGCGTATCTTGGCGCGAACTGATGTCGAGGATTGTTCCTCTCCGTCCACTGTCGATAAGTGGCTCGAGAAGAAGTACTTGAATTCGAATACGCCGCGCGGCGTATGCATGTACTTGTTGGTGGTGACTCGTGAAATCGTCGATTCGTGCATACCAATGGATTCTGCTACGTCCCTCAATACTAGCGGCTTCATTGCCTCGTCGCCATGTTCGAGGAACTCCCTTTGCCGCTCGACGATGCAGGTAGCAACCTTCATCAGTGTCTCATTGCGAATTTCGAGGCTGCGAACGAGCCAGCGCGCCTCCTGCAGCTGCGTGCGCAGTACCGCGTGATCGCCGCTGCCGCGCAGAAGCTTGGCATACTGCTGGTTGACGGAAAGCCTGGGTATACCGGAGGCGCTGATTTCGACTTGCCAGCGACCGTCAATCTTGCGGACAAATACATCCGGAATGACATATTCGGCGGCCACAGCGCTAACGGCGAGACCGGGCTTCGGATTACAGCTCTTCACCAGTGCCAGCGCTACCTCGAAGGATTCTTCTGAAGTTCGCAGGGCACGGCGGATTTCACCGTATTCCTGGTTACCGATAAGTGGCAGGTGATCGGTCGCCATCTGGATTGCCAGCTCGACACCCGGCGTCGATGGTGCCAGCTGGCGCAATTGCAGGACGATGCATTCGGATAGTGATCGGGCGCCAATGCCCACGGGATCAAGCCTTTGAACCTTGGCCAGCGCGTTTTCGATCTCCTCAAAGGAGACTCCGGTTTCCTTGTCGATGAAATCCGTTATGTCCTCCAACCGGGACGTCAGGTATCCATCGTCGTTCATCGCATCGATCAGGGCTTCACCGATCAATGCTTCCCGCGGCGTGAAATCCTCGAGTTCAAGTTGCCAGAGCAAATGTTCACGGAGCGTTTGCCCGCTCTGATCAGCGAATTCATTGTGTGGCCGGCCCTCACCGTTCCAGCCGCCGTCCTGAATGCGTTCCATCGAACTCGATTGCCAGCTATCTTCAGCCCTGATCGTTTCGATTTCTGCGGTCGTGTCCGCGGTCGTCTTCGGGACGTCGGGCAAGTCCTCCATTTCCAGCATGACATTCTCTTCGAGCGCATCCTGAATCTGGGCGCTCAGATCGAGCACCGGCAGCTGCAGCAAACGAATCGCCTGCTGCAATTGCGGCGTCATCGTCAGGGTCTGGCCGAGTTTCAGCTGAAGCGTCGGTTTCAACATAAAGGAGTACTGGTCATTGAGGTCATCTGCGCGTTTGTCAGGTGCAGTATCACTGCAAATGCCCGTACAAATCTAACACTTGTTACACAGTTTTGACTCAGAGTTTGAACTCCTGCCCCAGATACACTTCGCGAACGTGCTGATTTTCCAGAATGTCGTCAGGCGATCCCGAAGCTATCAGGCTTCCGTCACTCAGTATATAGGCCCGCGAACAGATTCCGAGTGTCTCGCGCACATTGTGGTCGGTGATCAGGACACCGATCTTGCGGTCGGACAAATGCCTGATGATGCGTTGAATATCCAGTACCGAAATCGGATCGACGCCGGCGAATGGTTCATCGAGGAGAACGAAGCGTGGGTTGGCAGCGAGTGCGCGGGCAATCTCCACACGACGCCGTTCGCCACCGGACAGGCTGATACCGAGGCTGGTGCGCACATGCCCGACATGCAATTCGTCGAGCAGCTGGTCAAGTTCCTGCTCGCGTCCGGCGCGATCAAGTTCCTCGCGGTTCTCGAGGATCGCGAGGACATTCTGCTCAACCGTCAGTTTGCGAAATATCGAGGCTTCCTGCGGCAGGTAGCCGAGGCCCAGGCCGGCACGCCGGTGCATCGGCAATGCGGTAAGGTCTTGTCCGTCAAGCAGAATCTGGCCACGATCTGACGCGATCAGGCCGACGATCATGTAAAAGGCGGTTGTCTTTCCTGCACCGTTCGGGCCGAGCAATCCGACGACTTCACCGCTTGTTATCTCGAGGGATATCCCTTTTACGACGTCGCGGAATTTGTAGCGTTTGGCAATATCCTGAACGCTCAGAATACTCATCAGCCAGGCTCTCCGTTGCCCTCGGGAACATCGGCCTCGGGTTGCCCTTCCTCTTCAACCGGCTTGTCTCCGGGCGTTTCTGCAGATTCGTCGTTCGGCGCTGTCTCGTCGAGGTTGCCGG
>Ga0210124_1001083_pt1 | contig 12263 bp, 10 predicted proteins | sample Muzzi_PWC_D2_FD_185554 | JGI IMG/M metagenome (GOLD analysis project Ga0210124, IMG submission 185554) | Wetland microbial communities from San Francisco Bay, California, USA, that impact long-term carbon sequestration - Muzzi_PWC_D2 (SPAdes) | ecosystem: Environmental > Aquatic > Marine >... | reverse complement strand
GGTATTCTCCCTAATATTTTGTAGTCAGGATGAGAGGCCAGAGACTCTTCATCAAGACCGAGTCTTGGGTATAACTGTAACAGAGAGGTCGGTAACTACAGGGCACATCACCTTCAGAAACCCCGACATAGCAGGGACGACAACGCATATAACCCATAGCCCACGTTTCGACAGCCACATCGTGTGGGGTTACGTTTAGCAATTGGGCCAGTTCTCGCCCCACCAAAATCGTCCAGGCCCGATATTCTTGCTCCATTGCTTCACCAGGCTTGAAAAAGTCGCCAGAACTCAACCGGGCCTGGAAAGGCTGACTGAGTTGAAGCACCCCGACCCGGTAAAAGAAAAACGGACGGTAATAATCCGCCCCAATTTCAATAACTTCAGGGTCTTGAAACTCAACAAGGAGGCGATACTCTGAGTCCGCCGGAATCAGTTGGTCACGATCCTGGTACAAGTTGCCCAGATTAACCAGGATTTTTTTGCAGAAGGGCCAGTCATCATAAGTCAGGGGAAAATCAGCCATAAAGCGCTGGACGAGTCCGTTGCCATCATTCCGAAACAGATATCCTTCTGCCTGCTCGAATATAGAAAGAATCGAACCCCCATATTCTTCCTTCAATACACGCCCCATTTCGTGATATCGGGCCAGCCGTTCAGGCAGCAATTGTAACGTTACCTGCCCGCTTTTTTCATCTCGATAATAGTTCTCGATATCCACCAAGGTCATCGACAGCAGATAATCCGGGTCAAGGATATTCCTGCCCTGCTTTAGGGCGCGAATATGACAGGCCATGTAGGCCGGGAAACCATGGCGATCCTCGCCATTAACCTGAAGATGCCAGGGAACAACCTCACCGCTTTCGTCCCGTTGCCAGAAGAGAAAGTTATGCGCACCAACAATCATGAGAAACAGGAGCATGTCCGGCGGGGAAAGGCTTGGATAGTCACGCCGGACATTAAAGTGGCTCAACTTAAGGTCGAGCCGGGTTCGCATCACCTCAGCCACCCGTTGCAACTGCTCTCGGTCCAGACGAACGTGTTCCGAGTTATCAGCAATCTGGCGCAACGCCTCCAACATTGCCGGATGCGTATACGCTTGAGTCATGACTTAGCGTCCTGTTCGAGCAAACCAGCCTCTTCAAGTTCATGCTGCCATTTAGCCAGATGCTCGATAACCCCATCAATTGACTGATATATTCGCCCAACTTTATCGACGCAGCCTTGGGTAAAAAAGTTTATACTCTCGCCGACCTCACTGGCTTGTCGTTTACGGGGCCGGTCATCAGTCAGGATACCCAAAATACCCTTCTTGGTGGGGTCATGCAGGGCCAGTTCATAAAAGATACCCATCTCACAGGAGGTTCCGCTGCTAACATCCGGGTCATCAAGCAGCGCGACCAGGGCATTGGCCCAACGAACTCCAGCCAGGTCTACCTGAAAGACGCGTTCCGGGATACTTTTGGATTGGCGAGCGTTATGTTCCTGCTCCTGAGGCACAAAACAATCGTGGCCTGCCTCGCGCAGCCGCCGAACATTCTCGGCATGGAAGGCCCGGTGATAAGGACTAAAAAGAGGACCGGCGATATAGAGACGCATCTTAATCCTCCTGGTTTTCTAGGGCAGCCATCGCCTGTTTGAAGTTGGGATAAATGGCCCCAAATTCCAGAATACTTTGCCTGATTTGCGGGGTCAGCGCCTGATCACGCCCGGTCCAATCCCAACCGGCCACCCGTGTATCGTGGAGTACCCCAATCATCCGACGAGTGTGGTCACCTGTCCGGGCCATAACATGAAATGCTCCAATCTGGGCCGCAACCGTATCATCGACACTATAACCATCCAGAACTGCCATGAGCAAGTCAGCCGCTTGCAGCGCTTGATAGGTGGCTTCGAAATCAAACAAGCTGGCTTCGGTGGGGTCTGGCGGCGATTCCCAGCCCCCTTCGTGAGGAACAAACACTTCGTGGCCTTGACGACGGAGCGTAACCGCCGCATTTGATAGATATTCACGCGCATATGGCGTAGCAGAAATGCCAGTGAGTACGATTTTCATGCGAAAATTTCTCCTTTGGGCATATCCCGCCCCTCTCTCCAACCGTTTAGATGAGTGATGATTTGGTCAAGTGTGGGATAGACACAGCCAACGTCTAAAATACAGCCCAGGCTAAAGGCATTGACGGCAGGAACCCCAACCGCTGCTCGCCGGTAGGCCCGCTCATCCGTCAGCAAGCCCAGGACACCTTTTTTTCGGGGGTCACGCTGCATCATGGCCCAGAAGATACCAATTTCGCAGGTCAACCCACTGCTGATATCCGGGTCATCAAGCAGGGCGACAATTGCGTCACATTCTTCGACCATGTCGTAATCCGCATCAAAGATGGCAACAGCCGTTTTCGGTTCAAGCCCGGTATCCCACTCAAAAGCACGAGTCACACCTCGCTCGTGAGGCACCAGGCAGACGTAGCCTTCCCGGCGCAGACGAGCCGCATTTCGAGCATGAAGAGCGCGATGATAGGGCGTAAAGAGAGGTCCAGCGATATAAAGTTTTAAGGTCATATAGCTCCTCCTATAATAATTCGATTTCTGGTGTCATTTTGTTAATTACGGGCGGGGCCGTAAATGAGCATGACGGGTGGCCCAATCCGCCGCCCGCCTAACAGCTTCGACGGCATCATCAGCCATTAATTGACCATTAGCCAGGCGTTGTTGCCCATCGACCCAGACCTCACGCACATCGAGTCCCCGGGTGGCATAGACCAGACCGGCCTGGGGATCAAACCAGGGCTGCAAATATGGCTGGTTACGCTGGACGGTGATGATGTCGGCTCGTTTACCGGCTACCAACGAGCCAACCTTGTCGCCGAGATCCAGACAATCAGCGGCCCGTTGCGTTGCCAACGACAATAAGTGGGAGACCGGCATTGCCTTCGGGTCTTGAGCGGCGACTTTGTTAAGGAGTCCGGCTATCTTCATCTCGTTGAATAAATCCATGTCGTTGTTACAAGCGGCGCAATCCGTGCCCAGTCCAACTCTGACACCTGCCTGTTCAAGGCCGAGAATCGGGGCAATACGCCCTTCAATCTTGGCATTGCTGCTAGGACAATGAGCGACCCGTACCTTTCGGCGAGCCAGCAAATCAATCTCTTGGTCATCCAGATAGATACAGTGGGCGGCTACCACATCCGGTCCCAGGAAGCCGATGGCCTCCAGATAGTGAGCCGCACCGGGGTAACCGCGCCGAGCTATTTCTGCCAATTCCTGGCGTGATTGAGCCAGATGGATAAAAATCAAAGCGTCATGTTCATCGGCCTGAGTTCGAGTCCAGTGTAGGAGTTCCGTGCTGCACGAATCTGGCCCGACAGGCCCAAGACCGACATGAATCAGGCCATCACCACGAGGCCCGTACTGCTCTAAGAGGTCGAGCGTTTGCTGCTTTCGGGCGGCGGCATCACGGTCTACCAGCGAAGGGGCGACAATCGCTCGCAGTCCGGCATGGGCCAGCGCCGTGACAATCACATCCATGTGCGAAAAGCGATCCGCCGTGGTGGTCACTCCCTGCCGCAGAAGCTCGTAAGCCCCCAGCAAGGCAGCCCAGTAGATATCTTCTTGGCTTAAGAATCGTTCAGCCTCCTGTTCATACCGAAACCAGTCGAGCGAACTCAAATCTTCCAGAAGGTTACGAAAGAAACTCATGCTGGTATGGGTATGGGTATTAACTAAACCGGGTAAGATAAGGCGCTCTGAACAATCGATTTTAGTAGCATCAGCGTCGGCTGGGGGAGCCATTTCCGCCGGACCGACATAGGTTATCTCCCCCTGATTAAAAGTTACTACACCGGGGTCAAACCAATCATCCGTACCGTTGAGCGGGAGAACTATCCCACCATGCAGATAGAATTTAGCCATTTTATCCATCCGCCGGGGTTAAGGCTTCGAGGTAAACATGGGGTCGTTCTACCAGATTTGAGGCACAGGTACAATCCTCTGGAATGGTCACGCTCTCTAACAACTCCAATTCCATTTTTAGACAAACCTTGGGCAGAACGTTGAGATATAAATCATCCAGGCTTTTGGTTAAGGCAATAGTTGTGCCGGGATGTCCGGCAACCCAATTGGAGGGAAGATGGTAATAGCCCATATGGATACCGGTTTTCCGTGCCAGGACCGGGGAGACACAATCACCGGCAATAACTACGTGGGGAAAATTCTCATGCTCGGAGATGAGCTTGGTCATCACCCGCCAGGTGAGGGTTTCAAAGTGAGTTTCAAAGGTACTCATGGTGGGGTGCAGAATTGAAACCTTGACCATGTCGGGTGTATGCACGGTTCGAAACGGCTCTGGAACCAACTCGGCCCGTGCCTTTTCAGCCAGTTGACGGTTGAGTGACAGACAAAAGGGGTCATTGAGCAGAGCAATTTTAGGCACAAAACCCGTGGCTAATTCAGTTCCCGGCAAGGTGCCCAGCATATCACGGGATGGATAAAAGCTCCAGGGAATGACAAAATCACCGGGCCGAACAGTCTGCTTGTCAGTAGGGTCACGCCAGTCATTGGTTCCGCTCGTGCCACCGACCAGCAAGACTTTAACACCAGCCTGCCAGAGAATCCAAAATAACTTGCGAGTTGTCGTCGGGGAAAACATACGCTCACCCACAATAGCCCCATAGGTGGGAATCCAGAGGATATCCCGGCCTGAGGGTGTGATAAAATGGGAGACCAAAGGGCCTAAGCCATAAGGGGTTGGAATACGCTTGCTAGACTGAAGTGTCCAGCCGTGCTGCCCAATTGTCTCGATGACCGTACCCACACTCATGCCCCATAGGGGACTGCCGGTTATCGAAGCGAACTCTGCTTTAGGGCCAGAATAGTTTACGCTGGCGTCAAAGTCGTCCATAGATTTCTCCCTTGAAATATCAAATAGATGGTTGGATTATGGCAATTCTGGGAATATCAGCTCACCTTCAGGGGTGAATTCTAAAGGCCGAGCCGGACCTACCGGGTCAAGGGCCGGGTGTTCTGCAACCTGAGGTAATAAGGCTTCGGTCATCCATAATATCTCTAAATCAAGGGTATTTCGAACCACGGCCAGACGAGTCTGGTCAGGTGCATCCTGCTTTAAACCGGCCTCGAAAATTTCACGATCTGTGGCTAGCGTCATGGGAATTTTCCCCCCGGCATAATTTCGGGCAGTCAAACAATTCTTATTGGTTGGCTGAACATCGATTTTGTCTCGAAGGCGTTGTGTTATGAGGTCGGCATGGCCTACCCCGGCGGCATTACCATGACTTTTTTCGGTCAAATCCAGGGCCGCCACAATATTAAACTTTGGCGTTACCAGGCCGCCTGTCCGCCGCCACATACCGATGATGTTCAAGTCCATCCCGGTCCCGCTGATGTCTTTACCCATATCCTTCACCACAAGGATGTCCAATGGCTCCAACGGTATCCTGGGCATAAGCTGGCGAGCGAGGTCTAAAAGTGCGGGTTCTTCAGCCTCAATCTGGTGGCCCGGCAGCACTTTGATTTGGGCTGGCTGGTGGTAGCCATTTTCAACGATGCCTACGCCCAAAAGCACCGGCATCTTTTCGATAATGACCCGGGCGACGGCTGGTATAGTTTCGGCAATATCGTGGCTGTGAATCTCTGTGGCCCCTTTGGCCTTGCCCAGACCGATAGCTAATATTTTGAGTAGGCCGCTCTCCCACCGTCCCTTGAAGGCCGTGTGTTCTTTAATTCGGTTTATCGCCACGATTCCATCGGCCTGGGCCGCGTTCGCATCAAAATAGACCGAAACTCCTTCGGGGGTTGTACCCAGTTTGACCGTATCCATCGAGCTAAGAATTGGAAGGTTCAAGGCTTCCGGGGTGAAACCATAGCCCTCTAACACAGCTCTTTGTCCTTCGGCGGTTCCCCCACCGTGACTGCCCATCGCCGGGACCAGAAAAGGCTCTGCGCCATAATTGCGTAACTCTTCGATAACGGTCTTGACCACATCAAAGATGCATGAAATGCCTCGGCTCCCAACAGCGACGGCAATTCGCATGCCAGGTCGAATCTGCTCCATTAAGGGCAACGAATTTAGACCCTGGAGAACCTCAGTCTCGACATCATCAATCTGTTGGGAGGCAACGGTTTGTCGAATTGGAATTACGCGTGGAATCACCTATTCACCTCAAGTGCTTGGGGTTATCTCAACCTGCTTTTGGGTATTAGTTGTAGACGGTAGATGGAGTGTTACGGATGGTTGTGAAATTCTATCGTCGTTGACAAGGTTCATTTAACATGGTAAACTGTAAACTGTATACAGTTTACAGCATGATGCCTATGTTGTCAAGAAAAAACCGTGCAAAGACAAGCTGTTGCAAAGTCCAAGTTAAGGATTGGAGTCGAGGCTTCAGCCGGTTATTAGCAAGTATCTCCGGCTAAAGCCTCGACTCCGGGACAAATCAGCACATTTCAGGAATTTTGTCAATCGACTTTGCAATAGCCGATTTCCACCAAAGAATCCCTGGCTAAAGACTCCATTCCGGCACAAGTCAGCACGGTATGGAGCATTTGCCAAGCGACTGTACAGTGGCTCTACTGTGAAGGGGGCGCACCCCTGAGGAGAACTATGCAAACCGGAGCACCTCAGCTTCTATTGGGTATTGACATTGGAGGAACCGGCAGCAAGGTGGCAGTCTACGAGCCAAATGGGACATGCCGGGGTGAAGGCTACGCCGAGTATAGTATGATTAGCACCACCCCCGGTCAGGCCGAGCACGATGCCGAGGGTTGGTGGCAAGCGACAGCTCGGGCCGTCCGGCAAGCTGTCGCTGACGTAGAGGTGAGCCAAATTGCGGCGATTGGCGTCGGTTGTACCAATGGGCTAATTGCAGTCGATAAGACGGGAAGGCCTCTCCGTCCTGCTATCATGTTGTGGGATCAACGCGCGCTCCCAGAAGTATCTACCATGCGAACTACCCTCGGAGCCGAGCAAATTGAAGCCATTACCGGGAATCCAGCAGCACCGGGCGCTTATTCCTTACCCACTATCTTATGGCTCAAGCATAACGAACCGGACATCTTCGAGGCTGCCCATAAATTTATGGTTCCCGGTGGATATCTGGTTGCCCGACTGACCGGTGAATTTACTATCGACTATTCGCGGGCTTGTACGACCTTATTATTTGATATTCGAGCGCGAAGCTGGCACCTTCCCTTTCTTGAAACATTAGAGATTCCAATGGCGAAGCTACCTGAACCGGTTTCATCTCATCAGATTGCCGGCTCTGTAACCGCTGAAGCCGCCGAGCTGACCGGCTTATCCGAGGGAACGCCGGTCATTGCCGGTTGTATGGATACGGTGGGAGCGGCCCTTGGCTCCAACACCACAGAACCCGGCGAATATTTTATCATTATGGGGACTGCTGCCAGGGTCAGCGCTCCTTTGGGCCAGGCAAAATTTGACCGCCGCTTCATGAACTGTACGCTGGTGCAGCCTGATCGCTGGTTAGCAATAGGGGCTATCAACGGTGTTGGTTCATCGTTACGCTGGGCCAGAGATGTACTGGCCCTGGATGAGCAGCGTCGGGCCAGAACTGACGACAGCGATGTTTACGACTTAATGACCACCCAGGCCGCGTCGGCCCCACCGGGGTCAAAGGGGTTGGTCTTTCTGCCCTATATGGCGGGGGAGCGAACTCCTATCTGGAATCCCTATGCCCGGGGCGTTTTCTTTGGCTTAACTCTGGGGCATACCCGAGCGGAAATATTCCGAGCCTTGTTGGAAGGCCCAGCTTTCGCCATCCGGCATACCGTCGAAATTCTGGAACAGGAAAGCGGTGTCGAAGTCCAATCATTGAAAATTGGCGGTGCGGCAGCCAAGAGTGATGTCTGGAATCAGATTATTGCCGATGTCCTCAATAAGCCCATGGTTGCCCTGAGTCAATCCCATGTCGAAGTTTTGGGCGCGGCGATCCTGGCCGGTTATGGCGTGGGTGTATACCCTGATTTGGCCTCAGGTACGGCACGAGTGGCCGAAAAAGGCCGCCGATTTGAACCCGATCCGGCGGTTAACGCCGTCTATAACCGGCTATTTCCCCTCTATAAACGACTCTATCCGGCGGTGGCTCCCTTCTTCGAGGAATTAGTTGAGTTGAATTTGCCTCAGGGTTGGGTCGCCTGATATACAAACACCAATCACATTTCAAGGACGAGGTATGATGACAACAACCAATTTGACCCCCGCCTCCATGCGCCGTGAACTCAATGAACTGGCCGAAGCGCACCCCTTTGTCAGGCGTAACCCGGCCAAAATCGACGAGTTAGCCCATCTCATGAAACCCCACCTGGGTGAAAGTGGCGGCCCAAGTTTTTATGATCCCCGTTATTTTCCCAACGAAACTCCGGCTCAAAATGACCGTGATACCCTCCAATTCTTCCTCATCCTGGAAGCCCTCATGTTTACCATCTGGCGGCGTACTCCAAATAAGGGGGTAGAAGCCTGGGATATCACCATCGACGGCCAACGCTATATTGGGGCGAGAGGACTGGCGGCTTCATTGATGCGGGCCATTCGGCGCGGCCCTAATCTGCTAGATGCCACCATTATGGCCGAATTAACATTACCGGAGGTCGAAGATATTTATCGGGATGAAGCAACCGGACAGGTCACGCTGCAAATGCTGCCGGAGCGTCACCAGTCTTTGAACGAGGTAGGCAGGGTCTTACTGGAAAGATATGAAGGTCAGGCTGTAAATCTTTTTGAGGAGACTGGTGGTTATCTATTCCGAGATGATGGGTTGGGGCTTATCCAACAGCTTAATACCCACTTCCCCTATTCCTTCGGTGATTGGCCTTTTATGAAATTAGCTTTCTTGTTAGCAACCGCGCTTGAGACGAGATTAGATTTTGAACTACCCACCAACGACACCTATCGGCGGGTGACAAAAATCCGAGACCCCGAAAATTTCATGGGTATGGCCGATTATTACATTCCCTTTTTCTATGCTCGGGTTGGCGTTTTTGAGATAGATGATACCTTTCGCCATATTCTGACAAATCGGACAGAAATTCCACGCGAAAGTGATATGGAGAAAAACTTCCGGGCCAATCAGCTTTTAGCGATGGAGGAAATTGCTATTCAAATGGGTGAGCGCAATTTAATCGACCCGGTCGATTATGAATCGTGGCGGACGGGGTATTTGCGCTGCCGGCTATGTTATCCCGGTGCAACGGATGAGGATGTTCCCTGCCCTTACCGGCCAGATTGTCTCGCTTTCCAACATCAGCCGGAACTGATGGATATCGCCTGGCCTCTGGTATTGACAACGACATATTAACCGATAACAAATTGTCACGAGGGTGAGATACCCGCCATCAATAATGAAAATGTATAGGGACAGGTCTCAGACCTGCCCCTACAAAAGCTATTCTTAGAGGAGATATGATGACCGAGTTCAATGAACAGAGCAGTCTGTATGATAAAGTTTTGGGTTGTCTGGCCGGAAGCGCCTTAGGAGATGCCATTGGCGGGGCAACTGAAATGATGAGTTATCAGAAGATTGAAGAAATCTACGGTTGGGTGGACCAACCTTTGCCAAGCGGTGAGACGCTGGAAACAGCCCGTTTTGACCCTGGTCGTCCCGCTGGGGTAGTCACCGATGATACGCAGCTTAAGAACCTGCTATGCGAGGCCATCATCCGTAAGGGGGGGAGAATCATCGCCGATGATTGGGCCAAAATCTGGCTGGAACAGATGGCGGGCTGGTTCTATACGCCGGTGGTCAATGCCTTTCATAAGCTCTTTCATGGTACGGTACGCCCTCGTGATGCGGGACGCGGCTGTATGGGCAGTAATAGCTCGGCTATGTCTATCTCGCCCGTGGGGATTATCAATGCTTGCAATCCGGCTCAAGCGGCCCAAGATGCTTACGATGTAGCTGGACTAATCCACGAAGGGTATGCTCGTGATGGGGCCTGTGCTGTCGCTGCTGCTGTAGCTGAAGCCTTCGCGCCACAAGCGACAGTGGAGAGTATACTCCGGGCTGCAACAGCTTACTTATATCCAAAGGGGCAGATGAAATCTCTGATTGAGCAAGCTCTGGAATTAGCCCGGCAAACGGGTGAGTATAAGGCTTTCCGTCAGGCTTTTTACGAGCAGATGTTAATTCCCTATCCTCAAAATGCGATGGTCGCCCCAAATCCGCCACCGGAGGGCTTTTACGATACCGCCGAGCCAAGAGAGACCGTGCCGACAGCGATGGCGCTGCTCTTGTTAGCCGATGGTCAGTGGCGCGTGGCAGTTGAGTATGCGGCCAATTTTGGTCGAGATGCTGATACCATTGGGGCTATTGTGGGGGCCATTGCCGGGGCCTTTGAAGGAACTAAGACGATGCCAGAAGAGTGGATTTCACTGCTCAACGACAAGAATCCTTTTAACCAACAGGAGCAAGCTACCCGTATGACCAAGGCAGTATTGCAGAATATGGCGTCAATCCAGACTCATCTGGCGATGTTGGAGACTCTCGCCACCAGTTGACTTGGAATGTTTCATCCTTGTTGTCATCCCGCTAGGATTGTCATATGCTAAGCGTCTATCCGCCGTAGGTTGGAGTGCGGGCTTCAGTCTGCGAATATTGGCGGAATAATGAACATTAAATATTTAATTCGGTAATCGTGGTCCTGTGCTTGAGCCACACTCTACCCCCCTCAATCCCCCCTACAAGGGGGGAAGTCGCCCAATTCTCCCCCTAGCAGGGGGAGTTAGAGGGGGTAGAATCGCCGTAGCCTATTACCGATTTAATTTCTTGATTTCAATAATTCCGCACTCCAGTAATTTACAGATAGGTGGTAAATAAAACAGGAGGAAAGCCGAAACTCTCCTCCTGTTTTGTATTTACTGATATGGTCACAACTGGCTAAACTCTATAAGGAACCAACCACAAGTGTCAGATACGGCTCTTGCTCAACATCTAACGTATGCACAGGTCGTCACTCCTCTACTTGTAGTTCGCCAACTCCTCGTCCGAAGCTTTGGCCACGCGATCCAATTCAGCCTTGGGATCTGCTCCGGTTGCCACGTTTATGGCAGCATTCGTCATCTCAGTATTAAAGATAGGCCAGGCAACGTTTCCAGGTCGATGGACGGCATAGTTGATTAAGCCATCCATAAAGATATCCCAGGGATATTCTTTCATTTTAGGCATCTCCTCATAGACCGACTTTCGGGCCGGCATGTAGCCTGATTCTTCAATCCACTGCTTATGACCTTCTTTATTGGTGAGATAGTCGATCAGCATCCAGCTTTCTTCTGGATGTTTGCTCTGAGAGTGAATGCCAATATGCCAGGCTCCCGATTGGACAGCGCACTGTTCTTCACAGGGCATTGGCATCACCCCAAAATTCAAGTCTGGGTATCGTTGCTGAAGATCAACTAAAACAAACGGGTTGGTTTGCAAGAAGGCCACCTTGCCGGTCTGGAACATGTCCGGAACGCGATCAATGGGCGCAAGCCCGTCTTTAAAGAGGTCGGCATACCACTGAAGGGCTTCTACAGCCTTGGGGCTATTCGTGTATCCTTCGTAGGTATCTCCCGCATCATTCAGATAGGTCGCCCCATCGGCGTACATCAAAGGCTGAACATTATAGGTTCCCGGCGGGTATTGGGTTGTCCACCCCCAGACCTCAACGGTGCCATCATCAGCTTTTTTGGTCACTTTTTCCAAAGCGTCACGGAACTGCGTAAAGTTCCAGGCCTGGTCGTAAGATTTTGGAGGGTCAAGACCCGCTTCGTCAATGATATCCTGGTTATAAACCATCGCTTCGGTAGACTGATGCAGGGGGATTGCCCAGATTTCACCATCATGGGTCATATCTTCTTTGGGAATTGTGAACCAGTCGTCTGCATAATTATCAGGAACAAATTTAGTCAGGGGGATGATAGTGTCAAAATAGGTGTACTGCTGAATGGCAGTCGTATCGACCCAGAATACATCAGGCGGGCTACCACCTGCGGTCGCCGTGTCCAGCTTTTGGAAATATTCGCCAAAGCCAAAAGCCTCAACATTAACCGTAATCCAGGGGTATTCTTCTTCAAATTGATCCACCAATTTTTGCATTGCCGGCTCAAGGGGTGGTCCCGGCCCGGCATGCCAATAGGTTAGCGTAACCGGTTCTTTATCAACCGTACTATCGGCGCTTGAGGGAGCTGCCGCTTCCTCTTGGGGGGCCGCCGACTCCTCCGCCGGTGCGGCAGGCTCACTGGGGGCCGCGGCGCCACA
>Ga0210124_1001082_pt1 | contig 12284 bp, 4 predicted proteins | sample Muzzi_PWC_D2_FD_185554 | JGI IMG/M metagenome (GOLD analysis project Ga0210124, IMG submission 185554) | Wetland microbial communities from San Francisco Bay, California, USA, that impact long-term carbon sequestration - Muzzi_PWC_D2 (SPAdes) | ecosystem: Environmental > Aquatic > Marine >... | reverse complement strand
GAAGCCTACGGGACACGGACGAGGAAGGACCTGTTTCTCGAGATACTGCAACGCACTGCCAAGGTTCCGGAAGGCTGGGATTCCAGGAAGTACGGCGCCGGGATTCTCGATGCTGCCGCGCTGCTGGCCAGTCCGCTCGGCACACCGGACAATTCCTCCCGCATAGCAAGCGCTCCAGTGGACAACCTGGAATTGCTTTCACGAATTACGGATCGCAGTCCGGATGAGCTGAGTACCCGACTGCAGGGCCTTTTCGGCGAAGACGAATATGGCGCGTCGATGCAACGATTTGGTCCGGAGTTATTGCAGATGGCTGTGCAGCAGCCGGAAGCACTGCAAAGCATGCTGGATGGTCTTGGCGGCGAAGCTGCGCCCGGAGCGGCGGCTCGACGCACTGCGGTTTCGGCGATCGAGCCGATGGGATCGAGAATGTTGATGCAGTCACTGAGACGTGCTGACAGCGATGCGTCCGGACAGGACAATGCGGTCGAGCAGGCCGGCAGTGTCGCCTTGCCGAATATCACGCGACGAGTGTTGCTAGAAGTGGACCGCATGCAAGGTACACAACCGGTACTCACCGAACAGACTATTAACGGCAGGCTGGTGTCACTTGCGAATATCTATAGAGCCGCGGGGATAGAGCTGCGAATTGTCGAGGATCAAACGGATATTGCACGTGCTGAATCGCTGCGACTCGCAGACCTGCATGCGGTGCTCAATTCCAATCGTTCTCTGGTTCCCGAGGACGGCGAGGAGCATATCTATATGCTTGTCGTCACCGAGGACGAAGATGCGCCGGATACTCTCGGGATCATGTTTGATTTTGGAGAGAACGACGCGAACGATGTGCCACGCGAATCATTCGCGATTTTTGAGTCACCTCATGAAAACATGCCCGGTGGCGTTGCGCGGGAATTACTTTTGACGACGGCTCATGAGCTCTCTCACGTATTCAATCTGCACCACACGGACTGGGATGGGTCGAGTTTCACCAGTAATGCGACTGTTGAAAGTTACAGTCTGACGGATACGGTTCTGTGGCGACTCAGCGATTCGAGTATCCAACATCTGCGCTCCGACCCTGTGCGGCTGGTAACGCCCGGCGCCGGTAACCTGCCTTTCGGCCTGATATCACAATCGCATGCGGATCGACACAAGTCCTCACCACGCGAGAACTATTCCATCACCCCCGATGATACGTCCAGGTTGAGTCGAGGTTCGTCCATCAACGCGTCCGCTGCTGTGCGCACAAAACTGGCACCCGTAAACGACGTCAGTGCCGATTCGCCATTGAGCCTCCAGCTCAGGACTGTGAAAGACACGTACCTTGTAGGTGAAGCAGTGACGCTGACCGTCGCGGTCATCAATACGGGCGATGCGTCCCACGATGTCATTCCATTGCTGTCTCCCGAATACGGCTTCCTCAACGTGCTGATCCGCGGCCCGGGTCAGCAGGAGTTCCGGCCATACAAGGCGCCCGTGATTCGATCCGCCCGGATGGCCGGATTGAACCGCACGCTCGCGCCACGCGACATCATGGTTGACGACGCGAGAGTATTCTTCAGCTCGGATGGCTGGACGTTTGCGACGCCTGGAGACTATGAGATTCAGGCCACCTTTCCTGCTGACACCGCATTTTCGAACGACGTCATTCGCAGTGTCACGCAACACGTGACGGTTCGAAATCCGGAGACCGACGCAACCATAGGCGCCAGTCGACTATTGTTTACGAGAGATGGTCTGGGCCTCGGTACCGAACAGGGACTCTACCTCTATATGCAGGGCGGCGATCATCTGGAGTTCGGAGCCAGCAAGATTCGTCAGATGGTAAATCAGTTTCCGCAGGCGGCGCAGGCCGACCCGGCAAAGGTGGCGTTGGCGAACGAGGCGCTACAACCGACGATCGACCAGGTTCAGGGCGCCAGACCGGCGCCGCGACTCGATGAAGCTCAGCAGTACCTGCGGGGTTTGGAGGACATCGACAATGTACCAGGTGTAGGTCTGAAACGGGTGCGGCAACGCCTGATCGATGCGCTGGAAACAGAAGGCAGGGATATGGAGGCCCGGTCGCTGCGTGAAGATATGTCTGACGATACGCAGATTAGCAAAGACCTGGATTTTCTCGACCAGGAACTTCTGGAGCGGGCATTTGAATAGTGTAACAAGCATACGTCGCAACGCCGAGCGCGGCCGGAACCTGGCAACTCTTGGCTTCTTATGCTGGCTGCTGCTTGCGGGCGGCTGTCAGCCTGACCGCAAGAGTGGCGCCCCGGAGGAAGAGGCCCCGGCCACCACGGAGACTGGGGAAGCGGGCGCTCCGATGGCTGATACCAGTCCGGCACCAGCTACCGACAACAATGTCGTGGATTCCGGCAATCCGTTCTGTCTCGAGCTGACGAGCGCGAGAGAGCGGGTGATGCTTGGCGAACCGCTCACACTGATCGTTGCGTTGAGGAACTGCTCCGAAGAAATGGTCCAGGTGCGGGACCTGCTGGCACCGGAATACGGACTGCTGAGCATCAGTATCGGGCATCCTCAGAAAGAGCAGGAACAGATCTATTCACCATTGGCTCGTCGCGACGGCCGGGGCAAGGGCTATGTCGATCTCGATGCCGGTGAGATTCTGTCAGCGATCGTCCCGGTCTATTTTGGTCGTGATGGCTGGCAGATCGATGCGCCAGGTTCCTATACATTCCGGGCAGACTATTTTGTGGACGATATTTCATTGGCCTCGAATGTTGTTACGGTGGATATCGAGAATCCGCAAAACGAGGCCGATCTTTCGGCGGCAAAAATGCTGATGAGTCCGGACGCAGCCACGTTCTTTTTCCTCGGAGGTGGCGCAGAAAAAGGTGCGGACGAACTTCGCTCGCTGGTTACAGAGCGACCCGAAAGCCTGTGGGCCGACTATGCAAACCTGGGACTTGCCATTGCTTCGGCCAGCGAAAGAAACATTTCAGCCGAGTCGGATGCCTGTCAGGCGCTGGCAGCATCGCTGGACGAAATGAATCACGACTGGATCATCGCACTGCGTGGTTACGAAACGTTGTTGGATTGCCTGCAAAAAAGTGGCCGTGCGTCGGAAGTGGCTCGAACGACTGAGGAGTTTGTTAGCCGACACCCGCGTGCCGAAGCGATATTGAGGGCGCGAGGAGAATAACGCCGGACAATGTCCGGCAGTGCCACGGAACGGCAAGTCAAAGTGACCACCCAAGTGGCGAATCGGTGTGAATGTGCCACACTCATATAACAAGCACCGAAACCACAATGTTCTCTGCCCAATGTGTCCGGACTTTTCAATTGCCTTACGGACGCGGAGGTGACTTGTATCGCGGCCGCCTGATGTTTTTTGAGAGAAGTCACCGGCTTGTCAAAAGGAGTCACCGGCAAAATCAAGAATAAGAAAATACGCATAGCGAACGCGTTCGTCGCGACGGCCTGACGTGTCTCTTTGCTCACCACTTCGGGGAGTTCAATACAATGATTTATCAACGATCGTATCGCGGCCCGTTTTATGCGTCGTTCGCCTCAGCAGAGAGCGCGCGACGAATGACCGCCACACAGATAGTGGCCTTCGTGTTGCTTGCTATGTCGTGCCGTATCGAGGCTGCGACAGAAGAAACGGCGCAAGCGGCCCTGGAAAAGCTGCCGGGGTTTGAATTTGCCGTTGGTTCGAATGCCAGTGTCGCTTACGCGGATGGAGTATTCGTGGCTGATATTCCCGGCATCGATGCGTCTGTTTCTCTCTTTCAAACCAAAGCTGAAGCAGACCAGCCATGGCACGCGCAGGTCGTGTCGAACGATCCTGAACGATTCTCCTTTCAGACGATCAGTCAACGGCTGGCCGAGAGAATTCTCGGGGACGTTTATACGACGCAGGTCATTCTGATTGTCAGTAGCGCCGACGACGAATCCGCACTGGCCGGCTTCCCTGTACCGGTTCGCGCAGTATTGAACGGGTTTGAGGATTCGGATGACAACATCAAGTTATTGAAAGGTGTAAACATCTTTTCGTCGATGAAAGTGGGGCAACAAGGACTGCTCGGCATCATGAACAGGACGCTCAATATTGGCGATCAGGCAATTCGTCTGACCGGACAGCTGGATAAAGAAACTCTGAAAATGGTGCTCGGCAGAAGCGATCCGGAGGAACCTGGTAGTGCGCCGGGTACGCAGTCCAGGATTGCGCTGGCTGTAAATATTCCGTCAGTTACGCCAATTCCGTTTGGTTCGATCGGCGATCGAAGCATGCTGCACCTTATTTATCCATCGACGCGATTGTCGATACTTCGGACCAGCCAGGGTGAAAACGAATCTTACGAAATCAAGGGAAGCCAACAAGCCCGACTTTGGGTATTCAGCCATCAAATCGATATGGTCAATGCCATAATCATTGAGACCAAACCGGACAACAGTTATTCGGTGGGCGTCGAGGGTGAAGTTGAAGTTGGTCTGCAGGATGCGTTCGGGCTGTCGGGAGTAAGTCTCGACTCGCTGACAATGGCCGGCAATCTCGACTTCGACAAAGGTCTGAATGATCAGGGCGACAATGCGCTTGGCGTCAAGTTCGGCCTCAAAGTAACACTTCCAGAACAGGGTCAGCTAAGCGGTACCGTCGATGCAAAGGTCGATGATAACAAGCTGACTGATCTGAAATTTGTTCTTGAGGGAACGGCGGCAGATGGCGGTATCGAGCTCGGCGCACTCCCGGTAATCAAAGCCTTGCCAATGACTGATCGCGTCAGGATCGAGCGTCTCGTTGTCGGCATCAATCCACAAAACAGCGATGTCTATTTAAAGGGTACAACCCAGTTCAAACAGCGAGACATCAAGGCTGATGCGTCGATTCTTCGTACGAAATTACCGAATGGCGAACAGGCAATCATTCTGGCTATGAAGACGGACGGGCTAAACCTCCGAAAATTTGTGCCGTCTTTACCGGAAAAAGCCGAGCAACTGTCTCTGGACGGCGGCGTCATGACGTTCAGCACTGCAGATATGAAGTCTTTGAAACCAGGATCACTGCCCGATGCATTCAAGAGTATGTATGCCGGGTTCTCGACGAATGGGTCCGCCTCTACGATATCCGGATCGCCGGGGGCGACCGCTTTCGGTTCGGATTTCAGTGTCGACGTCCCCATGGGGACAGGCATCACGGTACCGATCGACGTGGCGGCGCTGTCCGGAGAAATTCGGCAGGCGATGAATCGAATTGGTGTCAGCGAGCCGCTGATTCTTTCAGGCTCGATCGGTGGCGTTTTCGAAGGCGATCCATCGCTGTCGCTTTTTGCAAAGATGCCGACGGTGCCGATTCCACAAATAGGCGGACAACGACTGGATGTGAGACCGACTGACATAGCGGGCAGCCTTTTCCTGGTCGTCGGCAGCAAGGGGACGGGAGTCGAGTTGCAACTTGGCATTGACGGTACGCTGGGCATGACAATTGAGGACGACGAACTGGATTTCGGTGGCAGGGTTTTCCTGGCTCTTTCTTCGATGGCCCAGGGAGTACAGGTGGCCGGAAGAATGGAAGGTGAATGGGATGACCCGTTCGGTATGCGCGGCATCTCTTTCAGCAATGTTCAGCTGGGGGGCGGAGTGAACGCTGACACGTCCATTGAGCTGAATATGACCGGTACTGCGGAGTTTGGCGACAACCTGGATTTCGCACTGGCCGCGGACGTCAGTGCGATTGTCGGCAGCGGTGTTCCAATCCCCAAAAAAGTCGGCCTGATGTTCCAGGGTAGCGAGCTCAGCATGTTGACCGCAGTCAAGGTGCACAATGCACTGCTTAAGGCCGCGGCGGCCGGTCCGCTGGCCAACGCGATTCCGGACGGATCAACAAAAGACCTGCTGCAAAAATTTTCGGAAGTCGATCTGATAAGTACCGTTGAGAATACTGTTCCGTTGCCATTCATGAAATTCACGGACGTGGCCGTCTATCTTTCAACGCCAGGAGCGTCTGTGCCGGGATTCGATGGTATCGGCGGGTTGGGCGGTGCGATGCGCGGCACGCTGTTTTTCATGGGCCAGAATTTCGGCAGCACCGACAGTTTCTTAACCTTGCAGAATGGACTGCAGCTAAAAGCGACACCAGGTAATTTCGACATGGGGCCGGGCATTTCGCTGAACAATGCAGAACTCGATATCAGGGTGCCGATGCCGGGACTATTGAATGACGAATCCGCATTCGTGAAGCTCAAAGGTGAAATGTCTGCAGGTTGTGATTTCATGAGCGGAGACGTCGACATGGCGTTCAGTCGGGACGAGGCAAAGTTCTCGGCCAGTGGAGAACTTGCTGGCTATCAAACGAAATTCGACGCCTCGGTCGATTTGAGCGAATTCCCGCAATTTGCGACAAATGGCGGCTTCTCTCCCGAATTGGCGACGGATATTGTGCTGGCGATCAAGGAGCGCGCCCAACAGAAATTCCAGGAAAGAAAAGCGCAGGCGCAAGCCGTGGCCAATCAGGCCGGAGAAAAATTGAATGGCGCAAAATCAGCCGCCAGTAATAAAGTCAGTCAGGAGTCCGCTCGACTACGTGCAGCGGCGCAACAAAGAATCCAGGGCCTGGTCTCCTATCTGTCCAGCAAGGAACGAAACGCCAGATTTCCAGGTGAAAAACAGGCATGGGGTGCTGCCCGGGTTGCTGCACAAAAAATGAAGGTTCAGCCGAACAATTCTGTTTCCGGGGTCAGTGAGTTCAAGAGCAGAATAAATGCGGTCAGGGCATTGGCAAACAGACTGAAAGGTCGCTGGTGGAACAGTGTAAAAACCGCGACGAATAATGCGGTGAATTACCTGCACAGCACTGTTAACTCCATACAGAAACAAGCAGCGAACATAGGCAACGCCGTTCAGCAGTTACCGGCTGTACAGCAGTTGCGAGCTTCCGTGACGGCTGCCCAGGAGTCATACGAAGAAGCGAAGCAGGCAGTCGTAAGCGTCACGCTAGACCCGATCGCCGCACGTATCGAGGAGGCGTCGAACATCCTGATTATTGACGATATCGGATTCAATTCCGGCCTGGAAGCGCTTTGTCAGAAGAAATTGCCGGCACTCAATATAACCGGCAGTTTTGACGGCAAGCCGTTTTTTTACCCGGGGCTTTTGCAGCTTGCTTCGCGCTCAAACTTCGTTGAAACCAACAAGGCGAAACTGGATGATCTGATGGCTCGGCTCGCCGAATAAGTACTGGTCTTCCATCTCCGGAAACGACAACGGCAACTTTGAGGGGTCAAGCGGCTCTTGAGCGACCTCGACCACGGATCGTCGAAATCGAACCGCGCCTATCGGCTGCGCGATTTTTGATCGAAGTTTCGTTCAGATGAGGTGGCTTGGTTCAGGCGTAATGCGGATACACGGGCTGGTACATCGCCTTATGGATCTCGGCATCGATATCCTCCGGCTCTCGTTTGTCGGTGAGCCCGTTATCATAGGCAATTTTCGCGATGTCACGCGCGATCAATGCAGATACCTGACGAATACGCGACAATGGTGGATACACGCGCCCTCGTTCGAGATCGGAGCTGCTAACCTGGTTTGCCAGCGTATGCGCTGCAGCCAGGAACATCTCACTGGTTACGGTGCGGGCACCACTGACGATTACGCCCAATCCGACACCCGGAAATATATAGGCATTGTTGCCTTGTCCGGGTACGAAGGTCTGATTGCCCAACTTCACGGCGTCGAAAGGACTGCCGCTGGCGAAGATGGCCCGGCCATCGGACCATTCGTATGTCTGTTCGGCTGTGCACTCCGCTTTCGACGTTGGATTCGATAGTGCGAAGATGATCGGTCGTTCGTTAATCTCGGCCATTGCACCGATGATGTCCCTGGTGAAGACGCCCGGCTGGCCGGAAAGTCCGAGAATCGCAGTGGGTTTGAGTGACCTCACTGCCTCCAGAAAATCGTCAATCTGGCGATATTCGTGCGCGTAGGGCAGTTTGTGTTCAGCTATTGTTCCACGATCCGCTACGATAAGGCCCCGTGTGTCGACGAACCAACAGTGTTTACGCGCCTCCTCGGGCGAAATGCCTTCCTCGGCCAGCGCCGAAACGAAGACTTCGGCGATGCCGAGCCCGGCCTCGCCTGCGCCGAGAAACAGGATTTTCTGATCGGACAATTTGCCACCGGAAATGCGCAGCGCAGCAATGATCCCGGCTACGGCAACCGCCCCGGTTCCCTGGATATCGTCGTTAAACAGGCAGACCCGGTCGCGGTATTGTGCGAGTAGCCTGAATGCGTTGGTGTTGCCGAAGTCCTCGAGCTGGATCAACACCCCGGGAAACACTTCATTTGCTGCGGTAACAAACTCCTCGAAAAGCTCATCATATTCTTCGCCGCGAACTCGCCGGCACTCCAGCCCGTTGTAAAGGGGGTCGTTGAGCAAACTCTCATTATTTGTGCCAACGTCGAACATCACCGGCAAGCACTGCGTCGGGTGAATGCCCGCGCAGGCGGTGTACAGGGACAGTTTGCCGATAGGGATGCCCATGCCATCGGCGCCGAGGTCGCCGAGCCCCAGGATTCGCTCGCCGTCAGTAACGACAATTATCCGAGCCTCCTTGTGCGGCCAGTTCTGCAGGATTTCCCTGACCCGACCGCGATCCTGCAGCGACACATAAAAGCCTCGCGGAGTTCGGAAGATGTGTTGAAACTCCTGGCAGGCCTGACCAACGGTCGGCGTGTAGATCAGGGGCATCATTTCTTCGATATTGTTCATTACCACCCGATAGAACAGCGTTTCGTTTCGGTCTTGCAATGCGACCAGGTAAAGGTAGCGCTCCAGATCGGTGGGCTTACGGCGGATGTTGCCGAGTACGCGCAGTTCCTGTTCAGCCGGCGTATGGACACGCGGTGGCATCAAGCCCGTCAATTTCAGCGCCTCGCGCTCGGCGACGGTAAAGGCGGTCCCTTTGTTTCGTAACGGATCATGGAGAATTTTTACGCCGCGATGTTGCTCAGGCAGCGATTGCTTGTTCATCGGTTTCTTCCTTCGTTTCCAGGGCTGGCAGGAGCGGACCAGGCGGACTTCGACAGAGTAAAAACTATGTCTCTTTGCTCCGGTTTCAAATGCTGGTTATCACCTAGTTGAGAGGACTTGAACCGAGACCGGGACAATGTTGGATGTGCCCGATCTACCCTGGCTAGTTGAAATCAGGGAAGCTGGCGAGCGAAAGATATGATGATGGTTGGGGGAAGCCGCGGTAATCCCGTTGGCACCATGGAGGTGAACTCTCTCATGGGTACAGGTGAAAACGGCCTTCGCTTTTCATCGCGGCTGGTCGACGTTGTACGAGCAAAACCGTGCTAAAGATAAATCCTCACGGGTCCAGTGCGCATGCACCGAGACCGCCGGAGGATTTGGTGCCCAGGAGAGGACTTGAACCTCCACTACCTTGCGATAACCAGCACCTGAAGCTGGCGCGTCTACCAATTCCGCCACCTGGGCATGCCTTAATCCGCGTACAATCACCATCCATGACGGGGAGCGCACTGTACTCAAAGCGTCCCAACTCTGTCAATCTTGACGCCGTATCGGCAAATTCCAGGAGCACCACTGCTTGTCCAAGCGAAAAAAGACAACACCAAATCGCCAGAAACCCTATCAACACCCGATTCCAAATCGTACAGAAGTTCTTGATTTTCTTAAAGAATCCGGTCGACCGCTGAAAGTCGAGCTGATCCTCGACAAATTCGGCCTGAAGGGCCAGAAAAAGCGAACGCAGCTTGTCGAAGAGCTGAGAACTATGGTTCGGTCCGGGCAGATCATCGAGAACCGGCGCGGTGAATTCTGCCTGATCGAACGCCTGAACCTGGTGACCGGGCGCGTCAGTGGCCATCAGGACGGTTTCGGCTTCGTAACCCGGGATGATGGAGAAGAGGATGTTTATCTTTCCGCCCGTGAAATGCGTGCATTGTTCGATGGCGACAGGGTCGCAATCAGAGTTACGGGCGAGGATCGACGGGGTCGCGCAGAAGGAAAACTGGTTGAAGTCCTTGAAAGAGGTGTGCGCGAGATCGCTGGTCAGTTTATTCGTGAGCGCGGTATCGGTGTCGTCATCCCAGACAATCCAAGGATCTCTCACCGTGTGTTGATTGCGAAAGGCGCGGCCGGGCATGCCAAACACGGCCAGATTGTCGTCGCACGAATTCTCGATTACCCGACGCACGTCGAGCAGGCGACCGGTGAGATCATCAGAGTGATCGGGAATCCGGACGATAAGGGCATCGCGACCGACATTGCAATTCAGTCGCACGCAATTCCGACGGACTGGCCGCGTGAAGTCACGGAGCAAGCCGCAGCATTTGGCGCGGAGGTGCCGAATGCAGCCAGGAAAGATCGTGTTGATCTTCGTGATACGAATCTGTTGACGATCGATGGCGCTGATGCGCGGGATTTCGACGACGCCGTGTTCTGCGAGCCTTCGGGTAAGGGTTTCCGACTACTGGTCGCCATTGCGGACGTCGCACATTACGTCGCGCAGGGAACACCGCTTGACAAGCAGGCCATCCGCCGCGGTACGTCGGTCTATTTTCCGGATCGAGTTGTGCCGATGTTGCCCGAAGCGCTTTCGAATGGACTTTGCTCGCTGAATCCGAACGTCGATCGTCTCTGCATGGTTTGCGAAATGCGGGTCGAGCCGGACGGCAAAGTATCCCGGGCGAAATTCTATGAGGCCGTGATGCGTTCTGTAGCCCGGCTGACATACACAGAAGTGGGCGACTTTTTCGCCGACGGGAAGAAGAATCGTATTCCCGGCGCGTTACGTCAGGATCTGGATAATCTCCGCCAGGTGTACAGGGTTTTCGCGACAAACCGGCGCAAACGTGGCGCGGTTGAACTCGACATCCCGCAAACACGCATCGAAATGAGCAAAGACGGTGCGGTGACGAGCATCATGGCCGTCAATCGAAACGACGCGCATCGGTTAATAGAAGAATGCATGATCGCAGCGAATGTGCAGGCCGCAAAGTTCATACGCAAGAACAAGGTTCCCGGACTGTATCGAGTACATGCCAGGCCGGATCCGGATCGGTTTGACGAACTGCGTCTTTACCTGGTGAGTCTTGGCCTGAAGGTGCCGCATCCGGACCATGTGCAGCCACGAGACTTCAGCAAGATGATCGAGCAGGTCAGCGATCGCCCGGATTCTGCCGCGATCTCGATGGCGATGCTGCGTTCGATGTCGCATGCCGAATACACGCCGAAAAACATTGGTCACTTCGGCCTGGCCCTTGATGCTTATGCCCACTTCACCTCACCGATTCGCCGCTATCCGGACCTGCTGGTACACCGGGCCATTCGTCACATTGTGCGCGGCGGCAAAGCGGGCGATTACGGATACGATTTGCCTGTCATGGAGCACCTCGGTTCAATCTGTTCAGCCCACGAGCGGCGCGCCGAGGACGCGACGCGCGAAGTTGAGGCCTGGCTCAAGTGCCAGTACATGGAAGGGAAAGTCGGCGAACAATTCCCGGGCGTTATCACCGGCGTGACAAGCTTCGGTGCTTTCGTTCAGATTCCGCAGTTGCAGATCGATGGACTCGTTCATGTCACGAGTCTCGCCAGCGATTATTACAAGTTCGATCCGGGAAGCCAGTCGCTCATCGGAGAAAGGACCGGCAATCGATACCGTTTGGGTGACCAACTGGAAGTCGTGGTCGCCAAAGTCGACCTAGACACGAAGCGTATCGATTTCAACCTCGTTGATCAGCCTCGCGGTGCCCGGTCGGCGAGACCCGGCAGAAAGCGACGAAAATGAGCAAAGCCAGGTATGTGACCGGTTTGCGCACCGTCGAGCAGCTTATCGATCGGCGAGCTGGCGATATTCTGAAGTTGTATGCGGAATACCAGACCTCGAATCCGCGACTTGAAGCGGTGATATCCCGGGCGAATGCCAAGGGTATCGAAATCCAGCCCGCCAATCGGGCACGTCTTCACCAGATCAGCGGGGAGAATCGCCACCAGGGCGTGGTCGCCGAGATTCGACGAAGCCAGACGCTCGATGAGGGCGCCCTCAGGACCCTCGTCGAGGCGAGGCTGACGGAAGAAAAGGCGTTGCTCCTGCTTGTCCTTGACGGCGTTCAGGACCCGCACAACCTTGGTGCGTGCCTGCGCACGGCTGATGCTGCCGGTGTCGACGCAGTCATCGTACCCCGGCACGGAGCGGCGGGGCTGGGACCCACCGTCAGCAAGGTCGCGGCCGGTGCCGCCGAAAGCGTCCCGTTCGCCGTCGTTGCCAACACAGGCAAGACGCTGGACTGGATCCGCGAGTATG
>Ga0210124_1001081_pt1 | contig 12307 bp, 10 predicted proteins | sample Muzzi_PWC_D2_FD_185554 | JGI IMG/M metagenome (GOLD analysis project Ga0210124, IMG submission 185554) | Wetland microbial communities from San Francisco Bay, California, USA, that impact long-term carbon sequestration - Muzzi_PWC_D2 (SPAdes) | ecosystem: Environmental > Aquatic > Marine >... | reverse complement strand
TATTCTGCATATTCAGGTCGAGGGTGGTATACACTTGCAATCCCTGCCGGTAGATTGCCTCAAGGCCGTAGCGTCGCTCCAACTCACCCCGGATGTACATAACAAAGTGGGGGGCTTCTATGGGAAACGGTATAGCGGCAAAACCAACCTTTTCGGTACGAGTGCTGTCGGCCTCTTCAGGGGTGATGTATTGGTGTTTGACCATCAAATCGAGCACGACATCCTGGCGAGCCTTGGCGGCCTCGATATTTTCGAGCGGGTTGTAGCTGGCCGGACTTTGAGGCAGACCAGCCAATAGGGTACACTCAGCCAGGTCCAATTCGGCGGCATCCTTGCCAAAGTAAGTCCGGCTCGCGGCCTCCATACCATAGGCCAGGTTGCCATAATAGGTCTCGTTCAGATAGAGGGTTAGAATTTCATCTTTAGAGTAGGTCTGAGCCAATCGCCAGGCTAAAATAGCCTCACGGAGTTTGCGAGTCATACTGATTTCGATTCGCTCCTCAGGCGAGAGCAGCAAGTTACGCGCCAACTGCTGGGTAATGGTACTCCCGCCGCTTAAGACCTCACCGCCCTTGATATTGATATACAATGCCCGAATAATAGCCCAAGCATCGACGCCGGGATTACGGTAGAAGCTGGCGTCCTCGGTGGCGATGGTGGCCTGAATACAGCTTTGTGGAATCTCGGCCAGGGTTAACGGTGTGTGTAATCCCTGGTGCGGGTCAGTAATTTCGTAGAGTAGCGTACCGTGTCTATCGTAAATTTTGGTCGAGGGAGCGGTGGTGTATTGGTACAGTTCGCTGGGGTGGGGGAGATCGACCAGCAGCCATTGCTGGATGGTAACAACCGAGGCTAAGACAACCAAGATGGCAACGGTGATTAGAATTGTTACAATTTTTCGCTTAAGAGAGATTGGTTTCATAAAGTTATTATAGCATAAATAGCGCCAAAATGACGGACTGACACAGGATATTTGTCGGGTTCATTACCGTCACAAAACCGTCACCACCCCTACTAACCTGAGTTCGAAGTTTCGCAGAATGATGATTTTCAGGCTAAAAAATGGACAGGACCTGCGGCAAGATTTACAGGATGAAATGAAAAAAATCTTGTTAATTCTGTTAATCCTGTCTAAAAACTCAAAAACTCCGAACTGAGGTTACTACTTAAAACCAATAAAAAGGAGTACCCCACCGGCAATAATCGCTACGGCCCCGAAAACGCTAAATATGATGCCCCCCAAAAAAGAGCTGCCGGCCTCGTCACGTCGGTTGCTTAAATAGGTGGCTCGATTACCACCGTAAATAAAGTCGGCGTTCAAGGCTGGACCGTCCGTATCAGCCGTAACAATCCCCTTGGCAAAAACGGGGTTTCCGATTTTAAATCCCTCGTACCGACGGGTCTCTTTTTCGATTAAGGTTTTGGTCGATTGTTCAGTTACGGCCACATTCTGGACCTCATAATTGGTATTAACCAAATGGGTCCGGCCACCGGCCAAATCTAACCATAACGTCGGGGTTACGCGCTCATCTTCTAGCCAGATTTCTTCACAATCCTCATTGTCGTTATCATTTTTAGTGCAGCGTTCCCCCTGATATTCACTGCGAATATAAGCCACAAAGCCATTATCGTGAAGCGGATTCCGCTCGGCAATCCGACCTTCGATAACGGCTTCTGTCCCGGCCCGAGTATCCTGCAATTGAATGGCACTCAGGAGAGGCAGGGTTTCTATATAATCGGTGTCCTCAGTGGTGGTAGAGCTTGTTCGAACAAAGACTACACCCACTACCAAAAAAACAATCCCAAATATGGTTAAGAATATACCGACAAATACTTCTGTACGCATGAGTTTGCAGCCTTCTATCCAGGAATGACAAAGTGCACTTTGTCATTCCTTCAACGAAACTTATATCTTTACAAACCCTTAGCGGAGCGCCTCAATGACCACACTGACATTTTTCTCGCCTAGCCCCTGGCTAAGCGCCATCTGGTATATCTGGGTCGCTACAGCCGACATGGGAATGGCTTGCCCCAACTCATGAGCCATTTTAACCGCATAGGTGGCATCTTTATGCATCCAGCGGGCCGAAAAGTGAACGAAATCGTGGTCGTTGTCAACCATCGTCTGGGCAAAAGCATTGATCAAAGGACCGGCCACGGCTCCACTGGTCAAACCCTCGATAACTCGCTCCATATTCAGACCAGCCTTCTCGGCCATGAGAATGCCTTCACCAAGCGCCACAGCATGGACCGCCCCCATCAGGTTGGCAATCAATTTATAGGCCGTCCCTGCGCCGGGAGGTCCAAAGTGAATGATTTTCTGGCTGTAAGCATCAAGGACCGGACGAGCTTCGGCTAAAACCGCTTCATCCGCACCGACCAACAGGGTGAGCGTACCGCCTTCAGCTCCATTCCGCCCCCCGGTAACGGGCGAGTCGATAAAGCGTAATCCCGCCTTGGTTATGGCCCGATGTAGCTCCTGTGCCCATGCTAGAGAAATTGTGGTACTCTCAACAGCGATAGCGTTGGGGTTGGGTTGTCCAGCCAAAACACCATCCGGCCCCAGCCAGACATCACGGGAGGAATTATCATCCCCAACGATAGTGATAATCATGTCGGCCCCAGTAGCGGCTGCAGCGGGGGTATCAGCCAGGGTAGCTCCGACCTCAACTAGTGGTTGTGCTTTAGCAACAGTACGGTTCCAAACAGTTAAGCTATATCCGGCTTTGAGCAGATTATGGGCCATCCCTGCGCCCATAATACCAAGGCCAACGAAGGCGATTTTAGTCATATCTATCCATTCTCCTTTTGTGGTATATCCGGCGTAGCCGCCTGCTCAAGCAGCCAATCGAGTAGTTGCTCCACTGCCCAGCGATGCTGTGGGGACAACAACTCATCCAATACGTGTTTTTGTCGCTCACCCGCCAAGATTTTACGTAGGACGCGCCCCAAAGCCTGAATATCGGGGGGGACGCGCTCGTCAGTGGATAACTCCTCAGTGAAGTCCCAGAGGCGCTGCCAGAGCATCACCTCACCGGTACAGGCTTCGGCCACTTTTTCAACTAACTGCTCAAAGGTGATTTCTTCGCGCTCTTCTTCCTCGTCTTCTTCAAGATCGGGAAGGGGAGCTTCAATGGCCTCAAGGGTTTCCCAGACGAGTTCGGCAAACTCTGGGATCAGATCTTCGACCAGCGCAATCGGGTCGCGTTCGCCATTGAGGATACGATTGAGAGTTCTGGCTAAGTCACGGGCTTCGGGTGGGGCCAAATTGCCATTAGCAATTTGGGACAGAGTCAGGCTGATTTGACCGACCGGAATGAGTCCCTTAGCCGCCGAAGCAGTTAGTGAGAGCATCTTTTCTATTTTCTCATCGTAATCATCGTCGTGATTGTGGTGTTGGCTCATAGTGAGTGGATTATAACATCAGAAGGGAAGAATTAGAAACGTGATGGTAGCGACGAGTGGTATCTTAATTCTATTGCCCGCTTTATGATTCTTTAGTATAATTGCTGTAAGTGCAGGAAATTTACAGATGAGGTGGTTGCGCGCTTACGATTTGACACAAACCCCTCTTTTGAGTTATGTTTAATAACTTTATGCCTCTGCTACTTTTCGCTATGACCTGGCTCGCAATTGGAATTTAAGGCTCCTTTTATGGACTCAGACCAGATACTGAATACACTTATTGCGGAAGAAGCAAAAGAAGAAACTTTACAAAAAACGCTGCTTAGAGCCAGTCGTCAAGCAACGCTGCTCAATGCCGCTACCCAGGTAAGCCGCATCATCTCGTCCATTTTAAACCCGGATGAATTATTAGCCCGTACAGTTGATATCATTTGCAATGAGTACGGCTTTTATTATTCGGGCATTTTTTTGATCGAAACCCTAGCGGATGGCAAGGATTGGGCTGTGCTTAGGGCTGGACGTGGCAAAGCTGGTCGCTTGATGATGGAACATAACCACAAGCTGGAAGTAGGCGGACGCTCAATGGTTGGGGCCTGCACCAATCTCAATGAGGCTCGCATTGCACTTGATGTTGGAAAAGAAGCCGTCTGGTTCAATAATCCTTTTCTACCCGATACCCGCTCGGAGATGGCTTTGCCTTTAGCCATTGGCGATCAGGTGATTGGCGCGTTAACCGTGCAAAGCACCGAGGAAGCCGCCTTCTCAGATGATGACATTGCCTCCCTACAAGCAATGGCCGACCAGTTGGCTGTAGCCATCAACAATGCCCAACTCCATCAACAAAATGCCCAACTCTACGACCAGGCCGCCCGTCGGGCTACGCTGCTGCAAGCCGGAGCCGAGGTTAGCCGCAATATCTCCTCCATTTTAGATTTGGATGTTCTGTTATCCAGTACTGTCCATATTATCTGTGAGGAATATAAGTTTTACTATGCCGGTATTTTTCTGGTTGATGAAACCCCAGATGAAAATGGCGAAACCTGGGCCGTGTTAAAGGCCGGTCGTGGTGCGCCGGGTCGCAAAATGGTAAAGCGAGGCCACAAGTTGAAGGTTGGCGGCAACTCGATGATTGGGGCGGCAATCGACTTAGGTGAAGCCCGCATTTCATTGGATGTTGACGAAGAGAAGGTCTGGTATCCCAACCCCTTATTACCTAAAACGCGCTCAGAAATGGCCTTACCCTTGATTATTAAAGGTAAGTGCATTGGAGCCTTAACCGTACAAAGCGACGACGAAGCCGCTTTTACCGAAGACGATATTTCTTCACTCCAAATGATGGCCGACCAACTAGCGGTTGCCATTAACAACGCTCGGTTGCTCATAGATTTGGACAAGGCAAATCAGGAGTTGGTTCGTTCAAAAACTTTCGAAACCATCGCTACTGCCACCGGAGAGACCATCCATTGGGTTGGTAATAAAGCCGCTCCCATTCCAGGGTGCGTGAGCCGGACCCGCGAAGACCTGAGCCGTCTGGTCTACATAGCCGGGGAGCTACTTGCAGAGTCCAATGATGAACTGGTCAGAAATAATCCGCTGGCGGAAATAATCATTCAGGCCAGTCAGCTTTTAAGAGAGCACCAACCCGATTTACCCGCACAAATCACCAGCTTTAAAAACAAGTCATTAAAAAAAGTGCGACGAATGCTGGATATAGAATCAATATTGGAAGATTTGGAGATTATCGAACATAGCGCAAATACAATTTTACAAATCAAAGAAGATTTAATTGGGCCAGCCCGGCGACAAAGTTGGCGAGAAGCTGATATTATTGAGGTGGTTCAGGAAAGTATCAAAGGCTTTGCCTTAGCCCCCGGCACAGTATCCTATAGTATTGATGGGATTATTCCTACCGTAAAAATCGACCCAATGCAATTTAGCCGGGTGATTATTAATTTGGTCAAGAATGCAATGGAGGCAATGGACGATCAGTCTGGCGCACACATTTTTGTGGCAATTCGTCAAGTTGACAATGATTTTGTTACCGTTGATATTGCCGATACCGGAACCGGTATCCCAGAAGAAGAGTTAACCAAAATCTGGTTGACCTTCCATACCAGCAAAGCCAAAAAAGGCGGGACAGGCCTGGGACTTCCCGCGTGCTTGCAAATTATGGAAAATATGGGGGGTAAAATCAGTGTAAGCAGCGAGGTGGGCATCGGCACAACTTTCACGCTGCAGGTCCCCATCTATCGACCAGACGATGAAAGCAAATCCCCTAAAGTTTAGGCATTTGTTGTTATGGCCTCCATCTTGTTTCCAAACTGGAGTTTGGGAACAAGATAGGGATGCGCTCACTAACAAACTACAACTTTCACTTTACGAGGTAAGATGATATGGATCAAGCGCAAATTGAAGCAAATGTAACTCTTGAACAGGCGTTACGCCGGGCTAACTTATTGGCAGCAGCGGCTGAAGTCAGTCAAAACGTTACTCACATTATGGATATTGACGAACTCCTGCCCAAAACCGTTGATATTATTTGTGATGCTTATGATTTCTACTATGCCGGTATTTTTTTAATCAACGAGGCCGGTGAGTTTGCGGTACTACGCGCCGGGAGAGGCGAACCCGGCCAAATCATGATGGAAAATAACCACAAGTTGGCCGTCGGAGGCAACTCGATGATTGGAGCCTGTACGGCTCTCAATGAGGCCCGTATCTCTTTGGATGTCGATACCGAAAAAGTGTGGTATCCCAACCCGGTCTTGCCCGAAACCCGTTCGGAAATGGCCCTGCCATTGGCAATTGGTGACAGAGTCATCGGTGCGGTGACTGTCCAAAGTGTAGAGGCAGCCGCCTTTTCCGATGAAGATGTCTCATCGCTACAAGCAATGGCCAATCAATTGGCTATTGCCATCGATAACGCCCGGCAGCGGCGCGAATTGGAAAAAACCCATGCAGAATTAGTCCGAGCCAAAACCTACGAAGCGATTGCCACGGCCACCGGCGATGCTATCCACTGGATTGGTAATAAGGCTGAGCCCATTAGTGGTACGGTTGACCGGATTCGCAGTGATGTACAGTTGCTTGTCTGCGCCATAGCAGACATATTCAATCAAACCCAGGTCGCCGAGAAGGTCAAAGAGCGTGCTTTGGCTCAGTTGATTTTAAAGGAGGCTGCTTCTATTCAACAAAGCAACCCCGATATGATTAGGGATGTTGAAAATATCAACAATTCACCCTTAAACAAGCTTGAGAAACGACTCAGTCTGAACTCCATTTTAGAAGATCTGGAAATTATCGAAGGTGCTGCCAGCCTTATAATGAAGGTTAAAGAAGACCTAATTGGCCCCGCCCGTGAACAAGCGCCCCGTCTGGTAATGATTGATGATGTGGTAAAAGATGCAGCAAATAGCGTGGATGTTCCGCCCGGTATTATCACCATAAAAGATGAGGATAATCTACCACTGGTACTGGCCGACCCGGTACAACTGAACCGCGTATTTGTTAATTTGATAAAAAATGCCGTCGAAGCAATGGGCCAGCAATCTCAACCCCAAATTAATCTAACCCTCCAACCAGATTCAACCGGCAATTTTGTCCAGGTCAATGTTGTCGATAATGGTAGTGGTATCTCGGAAGATAATTTAGATAAGATTTGGATTACCTTCCATACCACTAAAGGTATTAAAGGTCATCCAGGTTTAGGGTTGCCAGCCTGCCGTCTAATTTTGGAGCAAATTGGGGGGAATATCTCAGTGACCAGCAGGTCCGGTCAGGGTTCGACATTTACGGTGAATATCCCTGTCGGACCAGACCAAGAGGTCAATACCAAAGGCGAGTCTGGTAAGGGCAAGATTCTAATTATTGACGATGAGGATAACTGGCGACACTTTGCGGCTTCAACTCTAGGCGCTGCTGGTTACAAAGTTACCATAGCCAGCAAAGACTACAGCGTTGCCAACCATAGTTCTTATGACCTTATCTTGGTTGATGATATTTTAGTAGATAAAAATTCCTTGGAAGTGCTTAAAGCTATTAAGACGGCAGGCGCAATATCAAAAACTGTTGCTGTTTCGTCTAACCCGCGTGTTGAGGCCACGAAAGAGCGCATGCTGTTAGGCATCCATAATTTATTGCCGAAACCTTATACCCGGCTGAGTTTGTTGCGTGAAATAAAAAATACATTAAGCTCAATGGCATAGGGGGCCGACTAAACACATGGACACAGAACCTAAAATCTTGCTGGTAGATGATGAGGAAAACATCCTGCGCAGCGTCGAAAAGACGCTATTTCGGGAAGGGTTTGATGTGGAAACGGCCAAAGGCAATATTGAGGCGATGGATTTAGTTCACGAGGCGTTGATGGATGGCGATGTTTTTGACCTGGTGATTATAGATTTGAATATGCCAGACTTTGAGGGCAAGGAGTCGAAGTTGGCCGGAATTGAGCTATTGGAGCGTCTCAAAAGCGAAATTCCTAAGGTGCCGGTGATTGCCAATTCCGCCTGGGATGAGGTAGAAACCGCCAAAAAGTGCATCGACAAAGGGGCTGCTGACTACTTTGTTAAAGGCCGCAACGAGGAAATGTTGCACAAAATCCGGTCAGTTTTAGGGATTACCGGATAATTTGAGCGCCAAAGTAAATTATCCTATATCGTAACTAAAAAGATGGCCCGTAAATGGGTCATCTTTTTGTTTTAACTTGGTACCCATCTGCCGCAGGTTGGAGTGCAGACTTCAGTCTGCGAATCTTGAGGAATAAATTCTACACTCTTTTACTTTTGAGCCGCTTCAAACTCCTCGGCGGAGATTATATCGCCTCGGACGGCTTCCTGCCCGACCAAACGCTTGCGCTCATCAAAGGTAAGTGTAACCTCAATGCGTTCAAAACAAAGTTGGTTGCCCACCAATGTTTTACGAGCGATGTATCCCCCCTCATCGAGGGAATTCAGACTATGTTGCAGGTCAAGGCGAGTCTTAATGGTTTCGCCGCAGCGATGGCAACGCACGTAAATCCAATGGGTGTTTTTATCCGTAGCCTGTTCACCACCGGCAGAAAAAATTGACTTTAAAGAGTCGACAAAACCCATGTTCCTACGCTCTCATCACCCTTCATCATTTGCACCGTGACATCCCTGTAATACCAACCGACGCAACCCCTGGCTAATACGCTCCAATTCAAAGCCTAACACCCGCCGCTGATATATAAAAAGGTCGGCATTCAGGGGAGCCAAAATAGCATCAACCAAATAGGGAATGTCCAAATCATGCGCCTCACCACTTTGTTGGGCCTGTTGTAACAACATTCCGACAGTCTCATGCAGCCACGACAGCCACATCTGCGAGAAATCTTCCTCGTCAGTTGGGGGATTTCGCAAGACATCTTGTACCTGGGCTTCAAGTAATAACGAGGCATGAAAATCCATAAAATGGACAAGTTGATCTAAAAAAGTATCCAATCTGGTCAGGGCCAGTTGGTTGTCGATTTCCCTCAACAATCGCAAGGTCTTGTCTTGAAAAAGACGTATGTCCTCATCCATCAAAGCCAGGCACAATTCACCTTTATTGGCAAAACCTCGATATAGAGTTCCTTTGCCCACCCCGGCTGCCTCGGCGATGGCTGCCATACAGACATTCGCCACGCCTTGCTCAGCAAATAGCCGCTGGGCTGTCGCTAAAATGAGCTCACGATTCGCAATTGCATCGGCCCGCTTGGCCCGTTTAGGTTCACAAGCATTATTTGACTGTTGTGCTGGAATTATCTCGGACTTTTTTAATGGCATAATAATTTTGACAAACGGACTAAAGTCCGCTATAATTGGCTCTCCCAAAATGGACTGCCGTCCATTTGCCTACTTAAAGTATAAACGATGTTGATTTTTTGTCAATGTCGGTTGAACATCAAAATTTTTCCGACCGCTTTTTAGCTGATGATTCAGAAATCATTTCAAATATGAAAGGAGATTTATAGATATGACAGATGTTATTATTATCGGTGATGGCCCAGGTGGGTTAAGCGCCGCCCTATTTTTAGCCAAAAATGGGCAAGATGTTACCGTTTTTGGACAAGACAAAACCGCCATGCATTGGGCATATTTGCATAACTATTTAGGTATCCCCGAAATATCAGGCAGTGACTTTCAAAAGATTGCCCGTCAACAAGTGACAAGCTTTGGCGCTCAAATTCAAGAGCAGCAAGTGACCAACATTGAGAAGACGGGCGATGGCTTTACCGTTACCGCCGAAAATGGCGAGAGCTATAGCAGTAAATATCTGGTCGTTGGTGAAGGAAAAGGACTAAACCTGGCGAATAGCCTTGGTCTGTCAACCACAGATGCAGGGGTAGAAGTTGACCGGCATTTCCGCACCTCTATTGACAACCTTTATTTCGTTGGTCGCAGCACGGGCATCCAGAGAAGCCAGGCTATTATATCCGCCGGTAGTGGCGCTGTAGCTGCTTTGGATATTCTGTCAATAGAAAAGGGGAAAGATTTTAACGACTTTGACAGCCCACCCAAAGATTAAACAACGTCAATTTACGATTTCAAATTTACGATTCAGAAAAAGATGAGCCCAATTTGGCTCATTTTTTTTCGTTATCAAGACAAGTTATGGCACAATTACACCTTCCGGCCCATTCATATGGATAAAGCCGAAAGGAAACATATGAGATATCATTTCATTGTTGCACCTATATTTCTAATTTTGGTCGCCTGCACAACCAATATTGCCCCCCCACCAACGCCCGCTGTGGCCGAGAGCCAGCCTATCAAGCCTACGGCGACACCTCACTCAACCCCAACTGCGACGCTACCAGCAGCATCGGTTACGCCTACAACAGCCACCTCAAACATCGGCACAGTTATCGGCAATGTATGTTACCCAAGTTCAGAGACACCCCCGATGACGCTTTATCTCAAAAACCTTATCAGCAATGAGATAACGACGCTCGGCATCGAGCGGGGTCAATTTGCGTATTCAGCCGATTTACCCGTTGGGGAGTATATTGCTTACGCCGATACGGTTGGGATGCATTTAAGAGGCGCTTACCTCTGCGATTCGAATGAACCATGCCCGTTTCACATCAAACCGGACCAAACCACCACCATTGATTTATGTGGCTGGTATAGCCTCCCAGGTATCAGACCTCCATCCGGTGACCAATCGGATAATCAGGTCATCGTCAAACTACTCCAGAATATGAATGCGCGTACTGGCCCCCATCTGAGCTATCCCGAGCTTGGTTTAGTGGAAGCAGGCACATCATTACAAGCCATCAAGCGTAGCACCAATGGTGAGTGGTTACTTGTCGAAGATCCAGACTTACATATAACGGGTTGGCTTCACGCCCCACTCCTTCAGATATTCGGTGACCCCAACAGCTTACCCGTTGAGAGTGAACTACCAGACGCCGGGTTAGCTATCGAACAATTCACGCCAGCTATCTGGCAATCTAGCCCGAATGGGGATATTGTTCACTTCAAGGGCCACATCAGAGATGAAGCCAACCGGCCTGTGAACGGCTTTAGTATCTTGCTTGATAATGGGACGTGGAGCGTTTTATCTCATCCCACCGGGGCCAGCCACCACTACCCTGACGTAGAGGATGGATATTGGGATGTAGTTATTCCCAATGAAACCGATGCGGCGGGCTGGTGGACGATGACCGTTGTGCGTTATGAATGTCCTGATTTTGAGACAGGCTTCAATGCTCAATGCAAGCAGTTTACTCCCTTGTCCGAAACTAAAGTGGTGCAAGTGGTTCACCCCGACGAAAACGTTATCGAGGCCAATTGGACCTGCCTTGATAAGTGCGATGAAGGGCTTTATATTAAGTCTTATCGCCGTCCCATTGACCCAATTCCCGGCAATTTATTGCTATATATCGAAGACAGAGCCTTAAAATCCTCGCCACCCAGCCCTGTTTTTGACCGCATCGAAATGAAAACAATTTACGATGATTTACCCGACACCGACGACGGACTGCAAGCATATTTAGCTGACAACCGGCCAAAGCTGTTGCCAGATGGAGAGCATCTGATTATTAATGCGCCGAGTGGCATCATCTGGTTGGCCGATTTAATAACAGGTGAGTTGAGCGAAATTAGTCAGCCCGGTGAAGAAGCTGAATCAAACGAAGAACCCATCGCTGACTATTTGGCTCAACAGGGCTTGCCGCCAACCTCGACCTGGGCTTTATCACACGACCGGCGAAAGGTGGTTTATAGCCTTGAGCTTGGTAATCCTCTGGAAAATGAAATTTACATCCTGGATTTAGAGAGCCAAACGCACGAACTGGTTGGCCCAATTAACGGCTACCGCATGCCGGAGATTCGCTGGACGGCGGGAGATGAGCTACTGGTGATTGGGGCGACAAACCCAAAATTTCCATCAGGCGGGGCAATCTTTACGATGCGACCCGAACCCAACACCCTACCGGAAATCTTGCTCGAAAGTGACACCGCTTATCTGGTCGATGTACTGCCGGTCAAAGAATAACCGATAACAGGGCAGTGACCTAAGAGACAGAGATAGTTACGAGGTTAACCTCGTAACTATCTCTGTCTCCATTGATTGTGTTATAATGGGCCGATGACATCCAACATTGAACAAACTGCAAATCAAATCAAATTGGGTGGGATAATCGCCATTATTCGGGGCGATTATCCGATGGACAAACTTATAGAAATCGGTGATGCCCTGCTTGCTGCACCGGTATTGGCGATGGAGATCACTTTAAACAGCAGCAATGCTTTAGACGCCATCGCTAAATTGCGTGAGCGGGCCGGAGAGAATATGCTCGTTGGCGTAGGCACGGTCCGTACTGTGGAACAAGCCAGTGCAGCCCTGGAGGCGGGTGCTCAATTCACCGTCGCCCCCGGCTTTAACCCGGCTGTGG
>Ga0210124_1001078_pt1 | contig 12335 bp, 10 predicted proteins | sample Muzzi_PWC_D2_FD_185554 | JGI IMG/M metagenome (GOLD analysis project Ga0210124, IMG submission 185554) | Wetland microbial communities from San Francisco Bay, California, USA, that impact long-term carbon sequestration - Muzzi_PWC_D2 (SPAdes) | ecosystem: Environmental > Aquatic > Marine >... | reverse complement strand
TTGTAACAGACCGCATATCAGCATACGACGTGGTTATGAAGGAAGGTATTCCGGGCAAGGGGGTTGTTCTCAATCAGATATCAAAGTTCTGGTTTGAAAAGACGAGTGATATTATCCCAAACCATGCAATCTCGACTGACGTTAGTGATTACCCCAGTTCTTTTCACAAGTACAGTGATGTTCTGGAAGGTAGAAGCATGCTCGTGAAAAAAACGAGACCGCTTCCTGTCGAGTGCGTAGTACGGGGCTATGTCGCGGGCTCAGGCTGGAAAGAATATCAGGAAAACCAAACTATATGCGGGATCAAACTTCCGCCCGGTATTCTTGAATCCGGTATGCTGGAAGAGCCAATCTTTACCCCCGCTACCAAAGCGGAAATGGGCGACCATGATGAAAACATCACCTTTGAGCAGACAGTTAATTTAATTGGACGAGAAATCGCGGAAAAAGTCAGGGATATAAGCATTGCTCTTTACTCCAGAGCCAGAGACATTGCGGACAAAAAAGGGATCATAATAGCAGATACGAAATTTGAATTTGGCATTGATACAGAAACGGGTGAATTGATTCTAATAGATGAAGCCCTGACTCCTGATTCATCGAGATTCTGGCCCAAGGACGAATATGAGCCGGGCCGGTCACAAAGGAGTTTCGATAAGCAGTTTGTAAGGGATTATCTGACCTCCCTTAAATGGAATAAAACACCGCCTCCCCCCCACCTTTCCCCCGAGGTAGTTGCCGGAACGTCTGAGAAATACAGAGAGGCGCTGACCAAGCTTACACAATAGTTTGTTATACTCACTTTTTAATTTTAACGAGCTTTATGTCCACTGACCGGCTGGAAAGGAAACTCGTTTACAGAAGCGTTTCTGAATTAATTTTTCATCATAGAACATCTGGATTTGTAAAAATTTATTAAACTCTTACACTTTAAAGCTCGATGAAGACTGTAAGCATATTAGGATGCGGCTGGCTTGGTCTGCCTCTGGCAGAGCGCCTTGTTGAGTCAGGCTATAAAGTCAAAGGGTCTACCAGATCTGAAAAAGATATCCCAAAATTAATATCAAGCGGAATAGAGCCATATGTCCTGGTTCTGGATCCGGAGGTTCGGGGAAAGAATTCCGATTCTTTTTTCGACAGTGATGTGCTTGTCGTTAACTTTCCGCCTGAAAGGCGCGACGACATAGTGGAGTACCATGAGCTTCAGGCTCTCTCTCTGATAAAGGAGCTTAAGAGTTCTCGAATCAAGAAAGTGGTTTTTGTAAGCTCTAGTTCCGTTTATCCGGATTTAAACCGTGAGGTTACCGAGCTTGATACGCAAGCGCCTTCTAAATCCTCGGGAAATGCGCTTATTAAATTCGAGAGCCTTTTAAATGAGTGCTCCGAATTCACCACTACGGTTCTAAGATTTGCCGGCCTTATAGGCTACGACCGCAAGCCGGGTAGTTTTCTTTCAGGAAAAATGGAGGTAAAAAACGGCAATGCTCCTGTAAATCTGATTCACCGTGATGACTGTATCAATATAATTCGCAAAATTATCGAGAAAAATTTGTGGGGTCAGATATACAACGCCTGCGCCGATATGCACCCTCAAAGGAAAGATTACTACGTAAATGCCGCGAAAAACCTTGGTATAACTCCACCTGATTTTATTGAGTCGGATGAGTACAGTTACAAGATTATTAATAGCGACAAGCTAAAAGAAGAACTGGATTACAGTTATTTATACCCGGACCCTTCAAAAATTATTTGACCGATAAACCGGCAAATTGAAGTTTTTGGCAGGAGGTAGCGACCGCGATCATTCCAAATATAATCTCATGTTTTTCATATTTAGGAAAAAGTTTGGTTTTGAATACCGTTCTGTTATAATTATTATGTATCTGTAATTGTTTAGATGTATAATACAAACTAAAATGAAAGCAGATAAAAATCTCACATTTTTTGTTATCCGTCCGAGTGGAATAAAAATTTTATAAATTTAATCCATATGACTCTTTTTTATACGAAAACTTTAATTAACTCACCAGAAATATTAAATTTGTTTACTATCTATTAGGAGGATAGTCTTTACGAATATGCAAAATACAATGAGTCTCGGGAACGGTATAAACAAGGATCTTCAGTTTGATGATAATAATATTATCAGAGAGCTTTACGGTCAGCAAAATGAGAATCTTAAAGAAATAGAGAACCTCTACGGGATTAAAATCCACTCCAGGGGGGGAAAGCTCAGTCTTGAAGGCCGCAATGAAGAAGTTGAGTCCGCTTACAAGTTTCTTACCAAAATTTATGCCTTGATGGAAAAGGGCTACTCGCTTGATCCGGGCGATCTCGAGATGGCTTCAAGGATAGTTAATGAAAATAACATCCAGCTTGAGGATATATTTTTAGATACCGTCTGCATATCAACACGGAAAAGAATTATAGCACCCAAGAGTCTGACGCAAAAACTCTATATAGAATCAATAAGGAAGCACGATATAGTTTTCGGACTGGGACCCGCTGGTACGGGAAAGACCTATCTTGCTATGGCTATGGCGGTCTCGGCCTTCGTGAACAGGGAAGTCAACCGTATTGTGCTGACTAGGCCCGCTGTTGAAGCTGGGGAGAAACTCGGATTTCTTCCAGGGGATCTTTCACAAAAAGTGGATCCCTATTTAAGGCCCCTTCTGGATGCCCTATACGATATGATGGATTACGATAAGGCTTCAAGGCTTTTAGATAAAAATGCGATTGAAATAGCTCCCCTTGCGTTCATGAGGGGCAGAACGCTGAACGATGCGTTTGTCGTTCTTGATGAAGCGCAGAATACTACCCCGATGCAGATGAAAATGTTTCTGACCAGGCTTGGTTTTAATTCAAAGGCCGTTATCACCGGAGACACCACGCAAATAGACCTTTCCGGAGAGGACAAATCAGGCTTATTGGAAGCCGAATCCCTGGTTAAGAATATTGAGGGTATTTCATTTGTGTATTTTACTAAGAATGATGTTGTAAGACATCCTCTGGTCCGAAAGATTATAGAAGCATATGAGCAGCGGGTTTAATTATTTAGTGGAAATAATTTTTTAATAACTGATTTTGTATATGTCGGAGGCTATAATGAAAAAAAACTTGCTCTTATCTACTGCAATATTGGTGCTTGCGATTAGTTCGGCATCGTGTACCCATGAATGGAAAGATCCTAATACCTCGATTCCCAAGCAAAGCATCAGCATCTCTAATCTCGTATCGAACAGACAGGCCTTTGACAGCGCTGGAGTATCACTTATAGGAAAAGTATGGAATTTAGAGACATGGACTGCTCCAAGTAAAACCAAGGAAGGCGTCCAGAAAACTTATACCACTTTTATCCTTGCCGACAGGATGGGAACCGGAATTGATATTTATGCACCCGGAGAAATTCCTATACAAGAAGGCGATTTTGTCAGAGTAATAGGCATATACCGTCAGGAATTTCAGCCAACCGAAGATTATTTTCTAAATGTCGTGGATGCTGTAAGTATTGAAGACTGGAAACCTGGGTTAGGCTATTGGATCAGAGAGTTTGAGTTTGATTGATCTTTTCAGGAAAACAGATCGTGAAGAAATATAATCTTCTCTCTTGAAGGCCCAAGAGAAACCGTATAGAGAGGCACACCAGTAACTTCCTCTAATTTCTTGAGGTATTTTCTGGCTTGTGCCGGAAGCTCAGAAACATCCTTGGCCTCGGATATATCTTCTTTCCACCCCTCCATCTCTTCATATATGGGCTCAACCTCGCTCAAAACCTGGCTCGTAGACGGAAATGATATAAGCTCATCCCCTTTGTACCTGTATCCGACGCAGAGTTTTATGTTATCAAACCCTGATAACACATCCAGCTTGGTCAGAGCAATCCAGGATATCCCGTTAATTTGAACCGCATATTTCATAGCGAATGCGTCAAACCATCCACATCTTCTGGACCTGCCTGTGGTTGCGCCGAATTCTCCACCCGCTTGCCTTAGACGCTCGCCCAGCTTACCTGGAATCTCCGTTGGAAAAGGCCCTTCACCGACCCTCGTAGTGTAGGCTTTAGCAACCCCTATAACTGTATCAATTATTGTGGGGCTTACGCCTGTCCCCGATGATGCCCCGCCTGAGCCGGCGCTCGAGGAAGTAACGTAGGGATAAGTGCCGAAGTCTATATCAAGAAGAGCTCCCTGAGCTCCTTCAAAAAGTATGCTCTTGCCTTGGGATATAGAACCATTGAGCAGTGTTGATACGTCGCAGGAGAATTTCTTTAGCTCTTTCCCGTATTCCGAGTATTCATCGTAAATTTCTTCAAACCCTATAGGATTTCCGCCCAGTACGCTGGTCAGATACTGATTTCTTTCATCGAGTACAGAATGTAATCTTGCTGCAAGCATGTCAGGCTCTATAAGGTCGGCAAACTTTATCCCCCTCCTCGCGGCCTTATCCTCATACACAGGTCCAATGCCTCTGCCTGTAGTCCCTATCTTGTCATTTCCGTTCTTGGATTCGCGGGCGAGGTCTATCGCCCTGTGATAGGGCATAATCACATGGGCGCGGTCACTAATTTTAAGGTTTGACTCATCCGCGGTATATCCGGCTGCGGTTAACTCATTTATTTCATTAAGCAGAACCTTTGGGTCAACAACAACTCCATTACCTATGACCGAGAGCTTGTCCTTCCTGAGAATGCCCGAAGGCAGATGGTGAAGAATGATTTTTTCATCACCTATGACAATCGTATGCCCGGCGTTGTTTCCGCCCTGATATCGCGCGACTATATCAACCTTCTCCGCTATAAGGTCAACTATCCTACCTTTGCCTTCATCCCCCCACTGAGCGCCAATTACTACTACGTTTGGCATTCTATATTCCCCCTTTCAGGAGTTCTTCGAGGTTAGAGAACTCTTTGCTCGAGCCTCTTCTGGATTCTATCAATTTCAGTTTCCTTGGAGTTTCAAGGAGTATTACTCCATAAAAGTTTGAGGTGCGGTTCTCTTTTATTCTAAGCTCTTTCTGCTCGGTGCTCAGGTTTAAGTCCAAAATTACTTTGAATCCGCTCGATCTAAGCCACTCCGTAAGATGGATGGCTTCTCGTCTTAGAGACGGTCTTTTGGGTATAACGACAAAATGTATTTGGTTGTTTTCATGATTGTTCTTGGAATAGTCCAGCAAGGATTCCACATCTACGGCAAAACCAGTAGCCGGGGCGTCGTGTCCGTACTTGCCCATGAGCTCATCATATCTTCCCCCTCTTATAAGGGCGGAGGGAAGAGCATGTGAAAGTATTTCAAACGTTACTCCCGTGTAGTAATTAAATCCCCTGAGTTCGGTAAGATCGATATTCACTTCGCAATCAAGCTGATAGTCATCGACTACGCTTAAAACATTTTCAAGCTCTTTAATATATTTTCTTATAGATATTATTTTTTTGGCTTCATCAAGTACGTCCCTTCCGCCATATAGCATGGGAAGGCGTTTTATAGCATCTTTTACATTTTTAGAGGCTTTGGATTTCCTTAACGCTTTTTCCAGAGCTTCCTGGTCTTTCTTCTTAATCGCTACTTCAATCTGCTCTCTGACGTCGCCTGTCTTGGCCAGCAAGTTTCTTAAAATCCCGGTGTGCCCGATGTCAAGAACAAGTTTTTTAATGCCCGATTTGCCGAGCGATTTTATTCCGAGCGCAATTATTTCAGCGTCAGCTTCGGCGGAATTCAGCCCCACAAGCTCACAACCAACCTGAAATATCTCCCTTTCCTTACCGCTTCCCTTTTCCTCAAACCTGACCACTCTACCGTTATAGCACAATCTTAGAGGCGAAATGGGGTCAATTAACTGGGTGGAAACAATCCTGGCAATTTGCGGGGTTATGTCGGGCCTGAGGGCGACAATCTCACCTGTTGAAGGATCAACGAACTTCATTACCTTGCTCTTAAGTTCTTCCCCCAGTCCAAGGGAAAGAGGCTCCAGATATTCAAAAAGTGGAGTAATAACTTTTCTATATCCCCACCTGGAGAATTCTTCAAGAAGTCCCTCTTCTATCCTTCTGAGCTCTTCGGCTTTTTCGGGAATATAGTCCTTAACCCCCTGAGGGTGGCTCAAACGGTCTATCATTAAAATTTAACCTGTGCTACCGAAATAATATCGGATAAATTTGCAATTTGTTCGATTACATCCGGGGGTACTGGTGAATCGACGCTGGTAAATACGATAGCTCTTCCGCCTATTGCTTCGCGGCCTAGATGGAGACGTCCGATATTAACGCCGTTGTCTCCAAGTATAGAGCACATCGAACCTATAAAGCCGGGTTTGTCTTTGTTTTCGCTAACGAGCATATGACCTTCGGGGACTATATCAATAGTAACCCCATTTACGTTAACAATTCTGGGTTCTTCTCTTCCGAAAATTGTGCCGGATACCTGACTCACGCCATCTTCCGTTTTCACTGTCATAGTAATAGAGCTGGTATAATCCTTAGCCTCGGACGACTTGGATTCAACAACTTTAATTCCTCTTTCTTTAGCTATTACGGGAGCGTTCACATGGCTTACAACGACATCCATCATCGGCGCGAGAAATCCCTTCAGGGCCGAGACCGTAATTGGGGGCGTGTCCAGCTCCGCTACCTCACCGTCGTATTCTATATGCACTTCTCTAACCCCGCCCTTACAGAGCTGCCCCTGTAATACTCCAAGCTTCTCAGCGAGGTTGATGTAAGGCTTCATTACCGACAAAGCCTCAAGACTAACTGATGGCATGTTGACAGCGTTATTTACAACACCATTTACAAGAAAATCTACAATCTGCTCCGCAATCGCAAGCCCGACTTTAGTCTGCGCCTCGGCGGTTGATGCTCCTAGGTGAGGGGTCAGTACTATGTTCTCCTCAATAGTCAGTATCGGGTTGTCTTCTGCAGGCGGCTCGCTCGTGTATACGTCAAAAGCCGCTCCTGCGATTTTCCCTGATTTAACAGCCTCCGTTATATCCTTTTCGTTTATGACGCCACCCCTTGCGCAGTTGATGATGATGAGCCCGGGTTTTGTTTTCTCAAATGTATCTTTGTTAATAAGGTCTTTTGTGTCAGCAGTAAGCGGCGTATGTATTGTAATAATGTCGGCTCTTTGGAGAAGCTCATCCAGTGATACTAGCTCAACGCCGATCTTGTCGGCGGCTTCTTGGGTTAGGTACGGGTCATAGGCTATTACGTTCATCTTGAGGCCTATGGCTCTTTCCGCGACAAGCTTTCCTATGTTGCCAAGACCTATGCAGCCAAGGGTTTTGCCGTAAATTTCAATACCCTTAAATTTATTTCTCTCCCATTTGCCGGCTTTAAGCGAAGCGTGTGCTTCAGGGATTCTGCGGGCCAATGAAAGCATAAGTGTGATTGTATGCTCGGCTGTTGTGATTGCGTTAGCCTCAGGGGTATTCATGACGACTATCCCCTTTTTAGTAGCCGCTTCCACGTCTACATTGTCAACGCCAATCCCGGCTCGTCCAATCGCCTTAAGGTTGGTTCCCGCCTCAATCAGATCAGCAGTCAGATTTGTAGCGCTCCTTATAATGACGGCGTCAAAATCGCCAATAATTTCCATTAGCTCTTCTTTAGTAATGCCTTTTCTTACGTCAAGTTCCAGTTCTGTGGCCGCCTCAAGAATCTCAAGACCGTCCTTGGCCATACCATCTGTAATTAGTACTTTCAATTTTTCCTCCAAGAAAATTTCAGGGGTGATATTTAACGGCATAACAATATATGCGAGCTATGAATTGTTGTCAATTTGCCCTTAGCAATTGCGTAGGGTCAAATTGCGCCCCGAAATGCACTTATTCCCCAAGCGTTATTGTTAATTTGAGCGATCTTAACATAAAAATTGAGAACCCTCCGCTATTAAGTTAATCTTTTGCCCAATCTTATGAACGAAGAAAAAATGTCATTCCTTGATCATCTGGGTGAGCTGCGAATGAGACTGTTGTGGTCACTTCTGGCCGTGGCCATATTATTTGTTCCAGCCTATTATTTCTCGAATGAGATTTTCGGCTTCCTGATGAAACCCCTTATTGAAAATCTTCCGGAGGGGAGCTCTCTGATTTTTACGCGCCCTGCTGAGGGATTCACAACCTATTTAAAAGTTTCTTTCTTTGCCGCGGCTTTTATGGCAGTGCCTTTTATTTTATATCAAGCATGGAAGTTCGTAGGGCCTGCACTATATAAAGAGGAAAGACAGATTGTCGTCCCATTCATTTTCTTCGGATCGCTTTTCTTTGCCGCAGGAGCTGCCTTTTGTTATTTCGTTGCGTCTCCTCCGGCGTTTAAATTTTTGTTAAACGAGTACTCCTCCGAATATGTAAAAGCTTTTCCCACTATTCAGGAGGGTCTGTCTTTTCTGATGGCTCTCATATTCGGCTTCGGTCTCGTTTTTGAATTTCCGCTCATTATATTTATACTGGCGAGAATCGGATTGGTAACAAGCAAGTGGTTAAAAGAGAAAAGAAAATACGCAATAATTATAAGCGCGGTTATAGCGGCAGTTCTCACTCCCACAACTGATGCGATTTCCATGATGATGATGTTTGTGCCGATTATTGTTTTCTACGAGCTGGGCATTTTGGTTGCCTGGATTTTCGGAAAGAAAAAGACGGAAGAGGAATCAGAAGAGGAAACGTTCAGCTGATTGCGAATTGACAATAGCCTTAATAGAAAATAAATTTTGACTCTAAGGATGTTTGTCAAAAGAATCTTTACCCAAAGAGGTGACGGCGATGGCTCCTAAAACTACAAAGAAAAAAATCAGGGATCTGAGACACCCGATAACTTACAAGAGAGAGAACGGCAAGTTTGATGTTGAGTGGTATTTAAAACATGACAAGAAAAACTGGGTGCTTCCGACAGTTCTGAAAGAGCAGGCCAGAAAACTCGGCAAAAAACCTTTCCTTCAGTTTGGCTATAAGAAGCCGCTCAGCTTTTATCAAACCAACAAACTCGCAAACAAGATCGCAAACGGTCTTCTTAAAATGGGGATTAAAAAAGGAGACAAGGTCGCAGTCTACATGCCCAACTCTGATGACTACGTGATAACATGGTTTGGTATCCTGAAAATGGGAGCCATTATGGTGCCGATCAATACCGGATACAAGATGGATTTCCTTCAGTACATAATAGACAGCTCTGATTCTATTGCGCTCTTTATTGCCGAGGAATATCTGGAGCGCATGCCGCCTATCGCAAAGAAAATTCCTCAGGTAAGAGACGTAATCGTCTGGACCAAAGACGGCTCTCCCAAATTTGACAGGCACGGATTTAATTTTAAGAAGATGATTTCTTATAATAAGTTTATCACCCCCCAGAAAACCACAGAACCCAAAGTTGATATAAGCTTTGTAGACCATGCCCGCCTTATGTATACGTCGGGAACTACGGGAAGGTCTAAAGGTGTAGTAAGGCCGTGCGCCGCGGATTACTCAAGCGCAAGGAACTATGCAGAGATAATGGACGTCGGCCCCAACGACGTCTGCTTCACGTGTCTTCCGCTCTTTCATTCAAACGCAATGGTGATGACGGTCTATCCGGCTCTGATTATGGGCGCCAAAGCTGTAGTCGAAGAAAAATACAGCGCAAGCCAGTTCTGGAAATGGATGGTCGATCACAAGGTAACCAAATTTAATCTCGTAGGCACAATTTCTTATTTTATGTGGAACACGCCGTCTGTGCCCGAGGAAAAACAGCACAAAGTTAAATTAGTTCTGGGCTCTCCAGCCCCCCATGACATAATCGAAGAGTTCATGGAAAGGTTTAATATCAAATTTATGGAAGGATACGGCCTTACGGAAATCGGACAATGCACGTGGATGCGTCCCGGGGAAGTTTTCAGAGTCGGCTCATGCGGAAAGGAGGCCCCTGGATATGAAATCAAGATAGGCGACCCCGATACAGACGAGGAAGTGCCAAGAGGAGAGATCGGGGAGATCATTGTCCGCCCTAGAACTCCCAACGTAATGCTTCACTACTACAACAAAATGCCTGAGAAAACGGTTGAGGATTTTCGCAACTTCTGGTTCCACACCGGTGACGCAGGCAGAATGGACAAGGACGGGTATATCTACTTTGTTGACAGGGTAAAAGACTATCTGAGATGCAGGGGAGAGAACATAAGCTCCTTTGAAGTTGAGAAAATAGTCGGCTCTCATCCTGACGTGGAAGAGTCGGGCGCAATCGGAGTTAAAGCTGATAACGGCCGTTATGCTGAAGACGAATTGATGATTGTCGTGGTTCCTAAGAAAGGAAAGACAATTGACCCCGTCAAACTCATCAAGTTTCTTGAGCCTAAATTGCCTTACTTCATGATCCCCAGGTTTATAAGGTTTGAGAAATCGCTTCCCAAGACCGGAACCCTCAGAGTTCAGAAAAACAAGCTCCGTGATAAGGGAATTACCAAGGACACATGGGATATGAAAAAAGCGGGATATAAAGTTAAAAGATAAATACAATTTGCCATAAAATTAAGTTACAATATTAAATGAAAGGATTTAAAGGAGGATTAAATGTTGAGAGCAGTTTCAGTAATAACCTTAGCAATATTTCTTGGTGTTATTTCATTGACCAATACATTTGCGGATGACTCTATTGGAGTTAAGGAGTTCAAGAAGCTTTACGACAGTCTTCTGGCGGGCAAAACCCTTGTAAATGAAACCCAGAGTGACGGAATGGTTATAAAAAAGGAAAGGTTATATGGGAAATCTGTGGATACCGGTGACGGGGATTTTGACATACCTGTTTACCAGCTAATGTCTTTCACCAAAGATGGAAAGTCAGAAATGAAAGTAAAAGTTAATATCTTAGACAGAGTCAACGATCTTGGAGGAAACGCAATAATACAGGAAGAGCTTTACGGAATCAGCGTGATTGAAGAAGGGGATAAGGTCGCTGAAGATGATTTCGGGGTTGATTTCGGAGGAATATTCAGAGTCGGTAAAAACGCCCAGGGAGGTTTTGATGTTCATAATTTCTCTATGAGGCCCTCGGTTCTTATAGACGGCGATAATCTTTCCCTGACCGGTTCAATGATTACTTATTCCTGCTCGGCACAGGACGGGAAAACCGTCTGCAACTATACAGTCCGTGATTTTGAGCTCGGAGAGTATGTGCCCTATGTGGGATACAAAATCGGCAAACCGATAGGGGATGATTATACAGAGACTTATGTGAGTATCCAGCCGCCAGGTAAAACCAAAAGTGCTGAGTCACCTGACAAAACCAAGGAGGCCGAATAATGAAAAAAATAATTTATCTCATAGCACTATTAATAATTCCCGCAACTTATGTATTAGCAGACCCTGTTGTTGATCCCGCGAGCATTAAGAATCAGGATAAATACTACCGGGACAATGCAGAGTGTAAGTCTCTTGCGAAAGAGAACAAAGGAGGCGCGGGAAATGTTGCTAAGGACACAGCAATCGGAGCCGGAGTCGGGGCGGGCACAGGGGCGCTTCTCGGAGCCATCGGAGGTAGCGTGGGGAAAGGGCTTGGAATAGGCGCTGTCGTAGGCGGTGTTGCGGGCGGCGGAACCAGCATATACAAAAACCAAAAGAACTATGATGAAATCTACAAGAACTGCATGAGGGGCAGGGGATACACGGTACTCAATTAGCTTTTAAGCTGGACCGGCTTGGGAGTTCAATCTAGGCTACTGCTTTCTTAAGCAATGACCCCTGAGGACTCATGTGATTTCTGTTAATCTTTGTAAGCAGGCTTGCAAGTAGATGCTACAGCGTTTATGTAGCCAATAATCCCAGCTTAACTCTTAAGCAATTGTTTCAAGTATCAGAACAATCAAAAATCCTAGAAAGAACATTGTTGTAGCGAAAGAGGTATCTTGTTGATCCTTATGAGCTTCAAAAAGAAGTTCCTCTGTAACCAGGAATAACAGCGCCGCCACAGCGAATGCAATAATTCCCTCAAGTTTGTAACTGTGTATTCCCTGAAGTAAAGTTCCACCTATTGTAGCTCCGATTAGAACCAATAGAGAAAGTACAATTGTCGTAATAATAATTCTCGATTTACTTTGACCTTCTTTGGCAAGAGTTGAGGCGACTGAAAGAGCAAGAAACAATAATTCGATTGCAAGTGCTATTGTAATAATAACCCCCGCTTTTAATCCGACATCAAAGCTGACACCTATCAAGAGACCGTCTATGAAGACATCCACGCCGGATGCCACTACTAAACCAGTTGATCCCTGATTCCCTTCGATTTTTTCGGAGAGATATCTGACGAGGAGCATTAATGCTACGCCTGACGAAAAACCTATTATTAATGGCAGCATCTTAATATCCGTAAGCAGCTC
>Ga0210124_1001076_pt1 | contig 12360 bp, 7 predicted proteins | sample Muzzi_PWC_D2_FD_185554 | JGI IMG/M metagenome (GOLD analysis project Ga0210124, IMG submission 185554) | Wetland microbial communities from San Francisco Bay, California, USA, that impact long-term carbon sequestration - Muzzi_PWC_D2 (SPAdes) | ecosystem: Environmental > Aquatic > Marine >... | reverse complement strand
TGGTGAATCCAGCCGATATTGAGGCGGCCATCCGGCCTGAGACCGTTCTCATCAGTGTTATGTATGCTAACAATGAGGTTGGTTCTCTTCAACCCATCGCCGAGATTGGCGCCTTAGCCCGTGAGCACGGCATTGCCTTTCATACCGATGCCGTGCAAGCCGCAGGCTACGAATCACTGGTGGTGGACGAGCTAAATGTTGATCTTCTAGCCATCTCTGGACATAAAATATATGCGCCCAAAGGAAGCGGCATCTTATATGTTCGGAAAAACACGCCGCTACTTCCTTCGTTCACAGGTGGCGGACATGAAAACAATCGGCGACCAGGGACTGAAAATGTGCCGTATATTGTAGGTATCGCCAAAGCGATGGAATTGGTGGCCGCCAAACGTAACGCCGAAAATCTGCGACAAGCAGCCTTGCGCGACAAACTTATTGCCGGAGTTCTGGCACGTATTCCCGATAGCCACCTAACAGGGCATCCCACCGAGCGCCTGCCTAACAATGCCAGCTTTGTCTTTGCCGGGGCCGAGGCAGATGCGATTTTAATGCACCTCGATTTGGCAGGGATTCAGGCAGCCAGTGGCAGCGCCTGTACAACCGGTATGCCGGAGCCGAGCCATGTGCTAACGGCTATGGGCATCCCCCACGATTTGGGCCTGGGCGCTTTACGGTTAAGTCTCGGTCGATACACCATTGAAGCAGATATAGAGACCGTGCTTGAGGTCTTGCCGGGTGTTATCGAAAAGATAAGAACTTTAAATCCGGCTTACGAACTAGCAGTATAAGACAACGGCTAAAAATCTTTAGATAACGGACTTAATTAATTTTTAAATTTCCACAAAATGTGTAGTATTTTAGCTTCAACGGTGTATAGATACAGTAAGGCTACTAAAAATAACAAAATATCATCAATCTCGCCGCATCCTTACCTTCCTCTGTCATCAGTCACCTGTACCTCTTAACCCTAACCAGATTTTGTTATTATTTTGGCTTCAATTTAGTAAATGGACCACTTAGGAGAAAGTGGCTAGAAAATAGATTTTGGTGAGGGTTGCACCATGCCAAAGAATACCTTTATTTCTCTTCCAGATTTAGGACATGTTTTAATCAGCGGCCCGCTTTATGAGTGGCTCACCGAGCAAAACTCAAACGTGGTAGCCCTGCCTTGGGCACCACCGCGCAGTTCGGCCTCTACCTTGAGAACAGCGCCCTTTCAGTATTTGCGCTGGAAGATGGTTTTATACTTTGATGAGGATAAGCGAGCCAAGCAGGTCTGGCGGTTAGAGCCTGACGGCAACCTGCCCGATGAAGAAGTAATGGAGTATATCGAGGCGACCTTTTCTTAGTAGAAAATTGTTGAATATCCAAATATTTTATAGATTGAACGCCCCAGCCGGGGCGTTTTTATTTTTAGAGGAGTCATCAGGACCCTGTGGGACACTACCGACCGAAGGTGAAAATGTGTAGGGGCAGGTCTGAGACCTGTCCCCTACAAAAGGAGTGAGGCACACCGTCCAACTAAACGTCACTGTCTACAAGACCATTCCCTGATCCAGAAAATTTGTGCTAGAATTAGTATAGAGACAAAGAATGGCCCAACCTACGACGATCCTCAAAGGCGCTATTGAGCGCATTACATACAGCAATCCAGACAATGGTTACACCATCGCTCGCTTCAAGGCTGACCATCGCTTTGGAGTGGTAACAATTGTCGGGGCGCTGGCGGATGTTCACCCCGGAGCGAGGCTAAAGGTGGAGGGGTACTGGAAAACCCATCCCAAATATGGCGAGCAGTTTGAGATCGAGCGGTATGTTGAGGAAGTACCGGCCACCGTGGAAGGCATCAAGCGTTATCTGGGGAGTGGGCTGATTAAAGGTATTGGGCCAGTAATGGCGAAACGCATCGCCGAGAAGTTTGGCCCTTACACCCTTGAGGTGCTTGAAAATGATATTCACCGGCTGGCCGAAGTGGATGGCATCGGCGTTAAGCGGGTAAAAATGATTGCCAAAGCCTGGGAGGGGCAGAAGCAAATCAAAGAGATTATGCTTTTTCTGCAAAGTCACCAGGTCAGTACCAATTTGGCGGTTAAAATCTACAAAACTTATGGTGACCGGGCGATTAACATTGTTAAAGATAATCCTTACCGCCTAGCCCGTGATATCTTCGGCATCGGCTTTTTGACTGCCGACCAAATTGCTCGAAACATTGGCTTAGCAGCCGATGCCCCTCAACGAGTCGCTGCTGGTATCGAATATACTCTCAACCAATTGGCTGACCAGGGACACGTCTTTGCTCCTCGCGACCACCTGATACAAGCTTCCGTTAAAATCCTTAGCGTCACGCCAGAGCAGGTTAATGTCCAAATCGAGGCACTGGTTCGGGATGACCGGCTCAAAATAGAAAGCTATGTCCCTTACGAGCAAGGGGGCAAGGGAGCAGGGGAGCAGGGGAGTCAAAAAACCAATTACCAATTACCAATGAGCAATGAGCAATTACCCTCTACTCAGGCCATCGAAGCGGTATATTTACCTCCCTTCTATTACGCTGAGGTTGGCGTAGCCCGACAGATTGGGCAACTTCTGAAGGCTGAAGCAAGCCGTCTGGACGGATTCACTGAAATTGATTGGGATAAAGCTTTCGACTGGTTGGCTACAACTCAAAAAGAAGGCATCACTTTGGCGGAACAGCAGCGTCAGGCGGTACGGATGGCACTGACGAATAAGATTAGTATCTTAACCGGTGGGCCTGGTACGGGAAAAACATCCACCGTTAAGGCTATTTTACGTCTGTTAGCTACTAAGGGTAAACAAGCCCTATTAGCCGCCCCAACCGGTCGAGCCGCCAAGCGATTGGCCGAAAGCACCGGAGGCGAAGCTAAAACCATCCACCGGCTACTGGAAGTCAGTCCTAGTGAGGGCTTTAAGTTCCAGCGAAATCAGGACAACCCCCTGGCTTGTGATATACTCATCTTAGATGAGTGCTCGATGATTGATTTGGTATTGATGAATAGTGTTCTCAAAGCCGTTCATCCGGCCACCCACCTATTGCTGGTGGGCGACGTTGACCAGTTGCCCAGCGTTGGTGCAGGAAATGTTTTACGCGACCTGATTGGTAGTGGAGCGGTACCGATGACCCGCCTGGAGGTGATTTTTCGACAAGCCGCCGATAGCACAATCATCACCAACGCTCACCGAATCAACAAGGGCGAAACCCCTCTGTTCCCCAAACACAAGCAAGATTTCTATTTCTTCGGTAAAGAAGAGCCAGAAGTCGCCGCGGATTTGGTGGTGGATATCGTGGCCCGCCGTATCCCGGAGAAATTCAATATTCCAACCAGCGACGTTCAAGTTCTCAGCCCTATGCACCGCGGGGCAGCAGGAGCCAGAACTCTCAACGAAAAGTTACAAGCACGACTGAATCCACTGCGTTATAATCAACCGGAATACCGGAGTGGGAACCGGCTATTTCGGGTGAATGACCGGGTACTCCAATTGCGTAACAATTATGACAAAGATATATTTAATGGCGATGTGGGACGCATCGAACATATTGACCTGGACGAGGGCGAAATCTGGGTCGAGTTTGAAAGGCGCAGCGTGGGCTACGAATTTAGTGATTTGGACGAATTGACGTTGGCTTATGCCATGAGCGTCCACAAAAGCCAGGGGAGCGAGTATCCGGTGGTAGTACTGCCTTTGCTGACCCAACATTATATGCTGCTCCAGCGCAATTTGCTCTATACAGCCATTACCCGCGCCCAAAAAATAGTCGTGATTGTAGGGACGCGCAAAGCCATTGCCATCGCCGTGCATAATGACAAAATTGCCGCTCGATGGTCAGCTTTGCAGGAACGGTTACAGCCAATTTAGAATTAGTGTATCTATTCAGCAGCCATCGCTAAAGCTCTGATTTCATCGCGGAGATTAGGGGATTGGGGGATTTTTTTATTGATTTTTAGCCCCTTATCCCCAAATCCCGGCAAAAGACTGCCGATTTTGTTGATGTGCTGAATAGTTACAAATTAGTTATGGAGACTTGATACAAATGACACTATCTTTTGAACAGAAACTACAAAATTATGCCGATTTGGCCGTGAAATTCGGTATCGGGTTGCAGGCCGGGCAGCGATTAATTGTGCGGACGCCGGTTGAGAGCGCTCCCCTGGTACGCCTGATTGCCGAGAGTGCCTATAAAGCCGGGGCGCGGTTGGTTGATATTATGTGGAGAGATGATGCTATCACCTTGGCCCGCTTTAAGTACGCCCCCCGCGACTCGTTTGAAGAGTTTCCCACCTGGCAAACCAGAGCTTTGGCCGAAGCGGCTGAACAAGGCGATGCCGTTTTGTCGATAGCCGGTACCGACCCTGACCTGCTCAAAGATCAAGACCCGGATTTGGTGGCGCTAACGCAGCATGTTGCCCGAACTCATATGGATCCCTTTACCACTCACCTTGTGAATGATGGAGTAAATTGGTCCATTATCTCAGTACCGATTGCCAGTTGGGTGGCTAAAATCTTCCCAGATGACAGGCCAGATGCGCAAATATCAAAACTCTGGGATATGATTTTCCAAGCCTGCCGCGTTGACCAAATTGACCCGATAGCCGCCTGGCACCAACACATCGAGCAGTTAGCAGCCAGGGCAGCTTATCTAAATGCCAAACAATACGCCGCCCTAAAATATACGGCTCCCGGCACAGATTTAATGGTGGGGTTAACGCAAAACCATATCTGGAAAGGAGGGGATTCAACAACGCAGACCGGCATTTCTTTTATCGCAAATATGCCCACGGAAGAAGTTTTCACCGCCCCCCACAAAGACAAAGTCGAGGGCGTGGTCAGCAGCAGCAAACCCCTAAGTTACGCCGGAGTTCTCATCGAAAACTTTAGCCTGACCTTCGAAGCAGGCCGGGTTGTCAAAGTAATGGCTGACAAAGGCGAAGAAGTTCTCCAAAAGGTGATAGCAACGGACGACGGGGCGGCTCGTCTGGGTGAGGTGGCTTTAGTACCATATAGCTCTCCTATCTCGCAGATGGGGCTGCTTTTTTACAATACCCTCTTTGATGAGAATGCGGCCAGTCATATGGCCTTGGGACGGGCCTATCGCTTCTGCCTGGAGAATGGCAAAGAGATGTCCAACGAAGCGTTTGCTGCCGTTGGAGGCAACAATAGTCTGATCCACATTGATTTTATGATTGGCTCTAATGAGATGGATATCGATGGGATTACTGCTACCGGAGAGGTCGAACCCCTAATGCGGGCTGGTGAGTGGGCGGTTTCTGTCAATTCTCCATAATTCATACTAAATTCTAACTGTTTTTCTTATTTTTTTACATTACAATAGAATAACACCAGTTCAATTAGAAACGAATTCAGCCTCGAATGATATGAAGCCCGTATTGGAAGGTATTGCATAAATTAGAAGTCAGGAGAAAATATTATTCAATCTGAAGGCAATCAAGAAGAAAAGAGGGCAATTCGATATTTAATTATTGGTGGTGCACCAAAATCGGCAACGACATCCCTTTTTCGCTACCTGGCTGATCATCCAGAAATTTGTCCGGCAAACCGGAAAGAGACTTACTTCTTTGCTCGTGAGTTTGATGACAAAAACGTTTGTAAATTCAGTGAAACCCTAGAGTCATTCGAAAAATATTTCTCCCATTGTGGTAGCTTGAATAAATTGCGCGTTGAGGCGACACCATATACGTTATATTCAAAGGGGGCAGCGGAAAAAATTCTAACAATGTTGCCAAACGCCGTGATGTTGTTCATCCTGCGTGACCCTTTAGAGCGACTTTTCTCCGATTATCGTATGCACAAGCAAAGAGAAGCCGCCTACGTTCGAGATAAAAGCTTTGAGGAATATGTTGAAATGCAATTCAATTCCACCACTAATATTCCCAATAATTTAGAACTGGGGTGCTATCTAAAATACCTTCGCCTTTTCTTTGATGCTTTTGGACACAACAGGGTTCACATCCTATTTTTCGAGGAGTTCAAGGCAAATCCCGCTACCCAAATGCAGAAGTTGTGCAGGGTCTTGGGAATTAATCCCGAGTTCTACCCCAGCTACCATTTCAATACTCACAATCAGAGCATCAATGTACGGTATGGCTGGCTCAATAGAGTGCGTTTAGGGTTAGAGCCTGTCGTAGCAAATTTAAGGGTACGTGTTATACATAACCCTAAAATACATCAAGCGTTTGAAAACATCGTAAGTTCAGGGAAATTTGCGTTACATAACCTCAATAAGCAAAAATCAAAGGATGTGGAGTCCATTCCTGATGCAATACAGAGCAAATTAGTAGATTATTATCGGCCTCATAACCAAGCGCTGTCAGAGGAGCTTGGACGTTCCCTCCCCTGGAAATTTTTTCAACAGACCTAATCTCGTATAGCCAGCAAACCGTTAATGCAAGCCGATGAATGGGCAAGTTTAGACGGATTCTTTGAATTCTATCGCTTCTTTATAGCCTTCCAACAGCTTCGCCAGCCTCGGTTTTCAACCACAGCCATCAAGAGAATCTGTAGCCAAAGGGAAAGGGAAATGGCAGTTTCTGTTGTTCCACCAAAAAGCTGGTTGAATTCTAACCAAATTCCAACAGGATTTTAATCAGCTTTTTATGAGTTATCCCTCTCTATCATGTTACAATAAATTAAACTCATTACTATATTCTTCGACATACACGACATCTTCTACGCCTAGTTCATCCTTGCAACTCTTCCTCAACGCGGTTTAGAATCTCACCTTCCTTACCTTTTCACATACGCACATTTTGAGTTTGCCAAACGAGAGCGATCACTTCTCTAAATTTTCTCTATTAGCCGCCGAAAAGTCGCATTAAGAGCCTCTTTCGGCAACCATCTTAGGCCATAATAATAACCCACCAGTGTGCCCACCGGTCAAACTACTCCCCGTGAGAGGAGGTGGTAAAATAGACACATTATCCTCATTTCGGTTCCCTCTGTGCCAGATGGGGGAAACCGAAGTCAAAATTCGTATATCTGGTCAAGATACTATAAAGAAAGGTTTTGAAGGAAACAATGAAAACAAATACAAAAAAACTATATGTCACAATTCTACTTTTGCTTGCGACCTTGGTCTTCTTTTGGGATGGAAGCACGGCCAGAGCAGCCACAACATGCACTTTTACTGTAGTCGATAATACCATGACTCTAGATGGCGACTGCACCACTGATGTTACAATACTTATTCCCGACGGTTTCACACTCGATGGGTACGGTCATACCATCACCGCTATGGACCCAGGGGGTAGTCACTTTGTGGGTGCAATCGTTGCCAATGGAGGATCAACTGCCTATGTAAAAAACTTAACGGTAACGACATCGGGGTTAAGTAATATCTGCGATGCAGGTACTGAGCGTCTCCGAGGCATCATGTTTGAGGGCGCTTCTGGCAGTATCACCCATAATACGGTGACTGGCATCAACCAAGGGCCTAGCGGTTGCCAGGAGGGTAACGCCATCGAGGTGCGAAACGCCCCATTTGATGGCACTCACCCAGGAACTGTCACGGTTGAAGTTGCTCACAATAAACTTAGTGACTGGCAGAAGACCGGCATCGTAGCCAATGGCGATGTTGATGTTTCGATTCACCACAACGCAATCGGAGCCAGCGCGACTCAGGATAATCTGGCGGCTAACAGTATCCAATTGGGCTTTGGAGCGAAAGGCTCGGCCACAAACAATAACGTGGATGGCAATCAGTGGAAGGGAACCAGCGATTATGCTGCTTCAGGGATTTTGGTGTATCTTGCCGACACTGTCAATGTCAGCAATAACAATGTCGGTGGCAACTCGGATGTCGGAATCTTTGTAATTAGTGATAGTGGAACATACGCCAACAACCGCGTCTTCGATGATGGGCCAGATCATCCAAACTCTTCTTACGACATTGGCTTTGGCAACTACGGAAATAATTCCGTCACCAACAACAAAGTTCGTGGATTCGACACACCGTACGAAGGTGTTGATGACGGGAAGAATAAAGTCATTCCCGACCCACAATCCTAAAAGTACTTATCACATCAGTACAAAATGAGGCGAACCATACATTGGCTCGCCTCATCTATTTGTCCGGACTTCTGAATAGATATTATAACTTAAGTTGCCACCTTGCTTGAGTTACTCGGAAAGACACCCGGTTTTTGCATGATTACTCAGATTTATTGAGAATGTGGCCTACGGGTAGATAAATCGAGACTCTATTTTGGAAAAACCGGGTGTCTAACAAAAGGGTAGCAACTTGTATTATAGGTTAATTTTACTTCCCGTTGGACGGCTTTTCAACCTCGATAACCGGCTCTTCAGTTTCAGAGTATGTTTCTGGGATTTCGGCAGGAACATCAACCTGTTCCGGGGTATGTCCATTCCGGCTAATATGCGGTGAGTGACCATTCTCTTTATACTTGTCCCCAGACCTTTCTTCATCCGGCGTCAAGTAACCGTTGCCATTCTTGGTCGGTAAAATAGATTCCATTCGACGCTTCAAACGTAGGTATGAAGAACGTATCTTGGCCCAGCGATAAACAAACCAGCGTAATCCCCGGTACCACCATTGACGTGGCTTGTAAGGCACAGGCATGCCCCATTGAACAACCGTGGCCCCCCAGCTTAAGCCCCCACCGAAGCCAACCATCACCAACTTATCATGGGCCTGAACCCGGCCTGCCTCTACGGCCTCGCATAAGGCAATGGGAATCGAGGCGGTTGAGGTATTGCCATATTTATGAAGATTGGTGAAGACTTTATCGTCACCGATTCCCAGATATTTACTGGCGCTCTGAATTATGCGGATATTAGCCTGGTGAGGGATAAAGAGGTCGATATCATCTAAATCAACACCGGCCTTTTCGCAAGCCTGTTTAGCCACTTTGCCCATAATGCGGGTGGCAAAGCGATACACTTCGCGGCCATTCATCTGCATGCAGTGGAGACGGTTATCAATGGTATATTGGCTGGCGGGCAGTTTACTTCCCCCGGCGGGAATACTCAGATGCTCCGCCCCTGAACCATCCGACCCCAACACGGTAGATAACACACCCCCTGGTGTATTGTGAGCCTGTAGAACCAGCGCCCCGGCCCCGTCACCAAAGAGGGGGTAAGTGCCTCGATCTTCCTTATTGAGAAAACGAGAGACGGTTTCAGAACCAATCACCAAGACGATTTTAGCCGCCCCGGATTGAATCATCGCGCTGCCCATTGAGAGAGCATAGATGAAGCCAGCGCAGGCGGCGCTTAAATCAAAGGCCCCGGCACGATTAGCCCCAATCGCATCTTGAACCAGCGAGGCCGTTGCGGGAAAAGGCTGCTCTGGGGAGAGGCTAGCCACAATAATTAGATCAATGGCTGATGGTTTAATACGAGCGCGGTCTAAAGCCAATTGCGCTGCAGCAATAGCCATGGTGGCCGTTGTTTCATCTTCGTTGGCAAAGCGTCGTTCAGAGATACCGGTCCGTGTTTTAATCCATTCGTCGGAAGTATCCATAAATTTGGATATGTCGTGATTGGTCACAACCTTTTCCGGTATATATTTTCCCCAGCCCACAATATGCGCGTAAGCAGCCACGATTATTCTCCTATACCCCTCTTCCTGTTAGCAATCTCAATACTCTGCAATAGTGGCCTATAATGATTTAATAACTTCGATATGTGAGACAATAGTAATTGGCAAATGGTAATTAATAATTCAATCACCGGTCACCCATTACCAATTACGAAACCTCAATTGTTTAAGTTAATTAAATCTTGTTCCCTAATCACTATATTTCTTCAATATAATTGTCGCATTGCGACCGCCAAGGCCAAAAGAGTTTGACATCGCCATTGAGACATCCGCCCGACGAGCTTCATTGGGAGTATAGTCCAAATCGCACTCAGGGTCAGGTGTTTCATAATTAATCGTAGGGGCAATAATACCATCAGTTAAGGTTTTAACGCAAACCATCGCCTCTATCGCGCCTGCAGCGCCGTACAGATGTCCGGTCATAGACTTGGATGAGCTAATATTTGTATCGTAGGCACGTTCCCCAAGAACCTCTTTAACCGCCATCGTCTCTATTTTGTCATTCAGCCGGGTGCCAGTTCCATGAGCATTGATATAATCAATCTCTTCAGGCTCAATATTGGCTCGTTCAATAGCCCGGCGCATAGAAAGAACTGCCCCAGTGCCATTTTCTTCGGGAGCAGCCATATGGTTGGCATCAACCGACGTGCCATAGCCCACAAATTCCGCCAGAATTTTAGCACCCCGTTTTTTAGCGTGCTCCAACTCTTCCAACACCAAAACAACCGAACCTTCGCTCATGACAAATCCATCTCGATTTAAATCAAAGGGACGGCAAGCCCGTGCCGGATCATCATTGTTACAGGAAAGCGCCTTCATGACATTAAAACTTGAGATGATCAGGGGGTTGACGGCAGCCTCCGCACCCCCGGCGATCATAGCATCGGCGGCTCCACGCTTGATGATCTCAAAAGCCTCACCTAGTGAGTTTGTTCCGGTAGCACAAGCTGTCACCACCGACAAGTTTGGTCCGGTTATATCATAATCGATGGCGATACGAGCCGGAGCCGTATCGGGCAAAATCATGGTGATGGCAAAGGGGCTCACTTTCGATGGCCCTTTCTCGCGCAACACATCATATTGTTGCATGGTTGCCTCCATTCCCCCAACGCACGAGCCAATAACCATGCCGACCCGGCTTCGGTCCGTGCCATTATTCAGAAGGGCAGAGTCTTCAACGGCCTGTCGTGTCGCTTCCATGGCAAAATGGGTGTACCGATCCAGGCGGCGGGCCTCTTTACGTCCAAACAGAGCGGTTGCATCAAAATCTTTTACCTCACCAGCAAATTTCGTCTCCAAGTCCGACGTATCAAAGCGAGTTATATAAGCAATACCACTCCGGCCCGCCTTTAAATTTTCCCATGAGTCAGCAACGGTATTTCCCATTGGCGTCACCGCCCCCATTCCGGTAATCACGACTCTTCTTTCCATAAATTATCTCCCTCATTATTACTTGTACTAAATTGACATTCTCAAGATTATAACTTATAACCCCAAAGTATAACACCATTCCTCCCAAAAAGAAGCGCAATTCCATTCAAATTTAGCAATAACCCTGCCAAAAAGCCTGATTATACGCCAAATTTTGGGCTTTTTGGAAGGAGATTTATACTTTGCCAAAATCAAAACTGCCAAAGGTCAAGGTGGGTTTGCCTTGCAAACTGGCCTAAGCTATACTTAACTTCTTGAAATTCGGTGTTTATTGGGTGAGTGATGTTGTCTTAAAAAGTAGGGGCGAGGCAACTCGAAGCATAGTTTATTTGCTTCGAGACCTTCAAGTCGAGTTGCCTTGCCCCTACATCATCCTATAGCATTTTGTGAGTATAGAGATGATAGGATGTATGTAACAAAATCATGGTTCTAAGCATATGATCGAAACAACTTACGATGTCATTATCGTTGGTGGCGGCCATTCCGGGGTTGAAGCGGCTGTGGCTGCGGCTAAAATGGGCGCAAAAACCCTGCTAGTCACCATGTCTTTGGATACCATCGGCTGGATGAGTTGCAATCCTAGCATTGGTGGCTCGGCCAAAGGCCACCTGGTTCGCGAAATTGACGCCCTCGGCGGCGTCATGGGCAGGCTCATTGATGAGACTTTTATTCAGGTTCGCATGCTTAACCATAGCAAAGGCCCGGCGGTCCATGCTTTGCGAGCGCAAGCCGACAAAAAGAGATACGCCTGGACCGTTCAGCGCACATTGGAGAATACGCCTAATTTACACGTTAAACAGGCTATGGTTGAAGGCTTGCTGATTAAGGGCGATGCCATTCAAGGCGTGCAAACCCAATTTGGCGCTAGATTATTAAGCAAAGCGGTTGTGCTGACCACCGGCACTTTTTTGGGTGGCCGAATCATCACGGGTGAGGCCATCGCAGAGGGTGGCCGGGCCGGAGAAAAGGCAGCAATTCGCCTCTCGACTTCTCTGACGGAACTGGGTTTTCGGCTGGGACGGTTAAAAACCGGCACGCCGCCTCGAATTGACGCTCGAACCATTGACTTTAGCCAGACTGAATACCAATACGGTAGTGAAACACCGCTCTATTTCAGCTTTGAAAATGATAGCCAGCCATCGCCAGAGTATCCGGCCTGGCTCAATGAGAACCCCCACCCAATTTATCCCTTGGAGTGGCAATCTGAATGGCGACCCCAATTGCCTTGCTACCTGATTCATACTGAGCCGGAAACTCACGACATTATCCGAGCCAATCTGGACCGTGCCCCGATGTTTACCGGCATCATCGAGGGCGTTGGACCGCGCTATTGTCCC
>Ga0210124_1001075_pt1 | contig 12372 bp, 10 predicted proteins | sample Muzzi_PWC_D2_FD_185554 | JGI IMG/M metagenome (GOLD analysis project Ga0210124, IMG submission 185554) | Wetland microbial communities from San Francisco Bay, California, USA, that impact long-term carbon sequestration - Muzzi_PWC_D2 (SPAdes) | ecosystem: Environmental > Aquatic > Marine >... | reverse complement strand
CTTGGCGTCTTTGCGTTAAAAATCCAAGAGAGACACTCGCGTCCATTCGCGGTCCTGCTGTTCGCACCAACGTTCGGTCTGACGCCCCTCTGCGCCTCTGCGCCTCGGCGTCTCTGCGACTCTGCGACTCTGCGTTAAGCAGTTAAGCGGAGCGACCGCAAAAGCAGGGTTCTCTCGCCAAGACGCCAAGGCGCCAAGAACCTTCAGCCGCACGGAAGAGCGTGCCCCTCCTTCGTGCCCTTCGTGGTTAAACGGGGATCGGTGCGCCGCGCGGGGCTTGGCGCACCCTACAGGGCTTCGTGGTTAAGAAGACCGCGCGGCACCGAGCGGCACTCACCCCTTTGCGCCTTCGCGTCTTGGCGTCTTTGCGTTAAGCAGTTTGCCAGCCGAGCCGGCCCGGCTGCTGGCGCGCTACTCGAACGGGATGTGCAGGAGGTTGACCGCGTAGGTGAGGTGGCCGTCGCGGGGCTCGACCACCGGGGTGGGGAGAGCGAGCTTGACGTCGCCGTCCTCGACCTGCACCAGGCTCTTCGTCTCGGCGACGCCGAAGACCAGGCCGGCCACCGTGCCCACCACGACGCCGGTGCCGATCTTCGCGCCGGCGCTGTCCTGGTCGATGAGCCACGCGGCGCTGCCGACGAGACCACCGATGGCGGCGCCATAGAGGGCGTCGGTGAACACCACCTCGCCGCGGCTACCCCCGCCGGCGAAGGCGTGGCCGGGGACGAGGACGGTCAGGGTCAATACGAGGGCGGCGATGCTTTTCGACATGGGACTCTCCTCTACGTCGTTCGACGGTCATGGCTCGCTCACGGACCCCGCCATTATTCTCCAGACCGCCGCGCACCTGCCACCACCGCCGTGCAATGTCAGGGCGGGAGTATGCAGGGGCTGAGACGGGCCACTGCTCGTCACTGGACCAGGGGGCGCAGACGGGGCACCCGTGACAGCGCGAAGGTGAGGAGGAATGCCATGCCATAGACCAGGAGGGGTGCCACGCATTGCCAGGTCATCTCCGGGAGATAACGCGGCCCGATCCACATGATCGGGCTGTGACGAATCAGGGGATGGGCGACGTAGATCCCAAGGGCAAAGCGGCCGATGGCGGGGAGAGCGCTAGCCGCGCCCAGGCCAGGGTGAGCCAGGGCGAGAAGCATGGTCCCGGTCGCCAGGGGGATCGTCCCCACCACGTAGTTGTGGACCTCGAGGGGTACCTGATAGCGGGTGTAGAGCAGCCCCACCTCCGCGAAGTGCAGCACAAGCCCACCGATGGTCAACAGCAGGGCGATACGCACCGTGGTATGGACGTCGTGGCGCGCCAGCCACCAGCCAATCACGACGAACAACGTGCTGAAAAACGGGCCGTGAATGGATTGGGTGTGGAGGTTGAAGCCGATCGGCACGACCGAGTAGGAACCGCCGAGCAGACCGACCAGGTACAGGGAGCCGGCCAGCGCCGGCAGCCATCGCTCCCGTCCGAGGGCCATCGCCGCGGCGAGGATCAGAATGCCCATCATCAGGGCGGGGAGAAACCACAGGTGTGGAGCCGTACCGACCAGGAGGAGATGGATGGGATGGGTCACGGCGTCGACCAGGTTGCCCCACGCGTTGCGCAGCAGGCCCTCGCGGAGGCCGTGCTCGGCGATCAAGGTGTAGCTGGGAGACACCAGATACACCGCCGACCAGACCAGAAAGATGGTGAGGATCCGGCGCAGGAAACGGCCGGTGGTGGCGCCGAGGTCGGCACCTCCCATCACCTTGTGGGTGAACAGGTACCCGGAGGCGATGAAGAAGAAGGGCACGGCGAACCGGCACGCCTGATTGATGGCGGCAAACAGGAGCGGGCTCTGGTCCTTGAACGGCTCCACGTGGACACACACCACCGCCGCCATCGCCACCGCACGGCCTGTGTCGATGCTGGCAATCCTCTCCGACGACGGCGGCACGAGTCTCCTTCCGCTCCCTCAACCACGGCGGCCCGGCGGCCGTGCCAGCCGCCTCGGGACAGCGACCTGATGTCAGCGAACGTTGAATGAGTATGCGATGGATCGGAGCCAGTCGCCACGACCGTGAGTCCCCAAAGACTCCAGGTCACCCGATCCCATCCACCTCAGCCCGGGCACCGGTCCTCGCCGCGCGGGTACACGCCTCGGCGATAGCCACGGCGCGTAGGCCGTCCTCCAGGGGAATGGGCGGTGCGGCGCCCGCCGCCAGGGCGGCGGCGAAGGCGCTCAGGCTCTCGCGCACCGTGGGGATGGTCGGGCCCGGGTCGATCGGCCGCGGCTCGGAGCCGACCATGAGGTGGGCGGTGTTGGCCACGTGGTCGCCGATCAACGTGCCACCCGCGCCCGCCAGCTCGATGTAGCCGGTGCGGCCGGCGGCGGCACGGGAACCCGCCACGGTGGCGAGGATGCCCCCCCCGCCGAGGGTGAGGGTGGCGGCGAAGGTGTCCTCGGTGCGGCGGGTCCACACCCGGCCCTGGGCACAGGTGACCGCGGTGACCTCGGCCCCGGTCAGGTAGCGGACGAGGTCGAAGCTGTGGACCCCGGTGTGCAGGGTGATGCCGCCGCCGGCGCGGTCCGGGTCGTCGAGCCAGTCGAGGGTGGAACGCTCGAAGCGCTGGGTGAGGGTGACGGCGTGGAGCGGGCCGATCTCTGGCAACCGCCGGCCCAGGGCCTGGACCACGCCGTTGTAGCGCAGGGTCTGGGCGACCGACACCCATGCGCCGTGCCCCCGCACCACGGCGAGCATGCGCCGCCCCGCCGCGACGCTCGGTGCGGCGGGCTTCTCCAGGAGCAGCGGCTTGCCGGCCCGCGCCGCGAGGGTAACGATCTCCTCGTTCAGCACTGGCGGCACCACCGCGATCACGACATCGACTTCATCCGCCGCGATCAGCTCGCCATAGGTGGCAAAGCCGCGACAGCCGAGCTCGCGCGCCACGGCACCCACTCGCGCGGCATCACGCCGTGCGACGCCGGCCAGGGTGAGGCCGGGGATGTCCTGACGCACGTGTCTGACGTAACGCCGCCCGTGCTTGCCCACCCCGATTAGCCCCACCCGCATGGTTTCCTCCCCGGGGCCACACCCGCTTGCTGACTCATGGCGCCGATCCCCAATAGCCTACGGCTGTCTTGGTCTCGCGCGGAGACGCCGAGGCGCAATGGGTCTTTACCACGAAGGACAGGAAGGACGCGAAGAGGTAGGTAGCGGTCTTGCTCCGTCCATTTCGTGTCCTTCGTGGTTAATAGGGACGTCAATCTCGCAACAACGATCCGGGTCGATTTGCGTGGGGGAACCGGCTGAGCCCACTTTGCGCCTTCGGGTCTGCGCGCGAGATCCAAGGAAGACCAGGCCACGCGTCCGTAGAGCTCACTCAGCCCTCACTCTGTCTCTCTTTGGCGAGAACACGAGGTGTTATCCCGCAGCGCCCTTGGGACAATATCTCCCCGGCTATAAAGGCCCCCACGTCAACGGCGGTTGCCCGCCGGGGGCCGGAGCGTCGCGACGATGGGCAGGTGGTCGGAGGCCGTGCGGCCCAGTTGGCTTCGCCAGGTGCGCGTCTCCGCCAGATACTCATGGGGGTCGATCCAGATCCGATCCAGGGCGAACAGTGGCCATCCGGCGGGAAAGCTGGGAACGGCCCGCGCCGAGCGGAAATGGGCGCGCAGCCAGCGCAACGGCCGGCCCCAGAGGAACCATTCGTTCAGGTCTCCCGCGAGCACGGTGATGTCAGCCGACGGGCCGCCGACCGGGTTCTGGATCAGGCGCAGGAGGCGCATGGTCTGGATGCGGCGCTCATCCGGTCGTAGCCCCAGGTGGGTCGCGAGGAGCTGGATCTTGAGGCCCCCCCAACTCGCCAGGATCTGGATGGCGCCGCGCGGCTCGCGCCCCGCCAGGCTCAGATCCACCTGTGCCTGATGCAAGACCGGCAAGCGGCACAGCACCGCGTTGCCGTAGTGGCCGTTGGGACGCACCAGGGTCGGGCCGGCGATCGCGGTCCAGCCGCTGTCGGCGGTGAAAAATTCCAGCAGATCTGGGGCTTCCCGCACGATTTCGACTTCCTGCAGCGCCACCAGATCGGCGTCCAGCTCGCGGAGGACGGCTCGGGTCCGCTCGCGATCGTAGCGTCGGTCGCGACCGATACAGCCATGGATGTTCCACGTCGCGCAGGTCAGCTTCGGGTCGTGGGCGGCGATGGCTTCAACCCTCCGACCGGGTCCTCGCCCGTGGCCGCTCTGCGCGGCGGAGTAGCCAACGGGAGAGCACAACGACCCCCAGGACCACCCCGACGGCGACGGCCACCAGCGTGAGAATGTTCTCCAGGCTGGGAGCCCTGATGCTGGCGCTGACCCGATCCACCAACAGGACGATGGCCACGATCCCCGGTGTCATCCCGAACAGGGTTCCGGCCAGGAAGTCCCGAAAGCGAATATGGGAGGCGCCGGCGATCAGGTTCACCACCGTGAACGGGGCTACGGGCACGACCCGCACCACGATCACCGTGAGCAAGCCACGTTTCGCCAATCGGCGGCTGATCTGACTGACCCGCCTCCCCGCCATGCGCAACACATTGCGTCTCCCGATCTGCGCACCGACGCCGTACGCCGCGAGCGCACTGGCGAGCGACCCGAGCAAGGCGTAGACGAAGCCGAGGAAGGGACCGAAGGCGACGACGGTGCCGATGACCAACGCCGTGACCGGGACCAGCAGAAAGCCCGCCATCACGAAACTCGCCACGAGGATCACCGGCGTCCCAGGCCAGCCGCGGATAACGGCGATGGTGGTACTGATCTGGGAAGGATGCAGCCACTCTCGGAGCGGGGTGAAGCGCCATGCGGCGGCCATGCCGAACAGCACGGACAAGGCGAGGACGCAGCCGAGCAGTCGCAGACCGGCGGGTCGGGCCCCACTCTCCGGCACGAAGTACCTGAGCAGGGCGTCGGGGTCCATGGGGCGCTCGGGATCCACCAGCTCGACGTCTGTGAGAACGGTGTGATCCACCTTTGACAGCTTCGGCTCGAGGGGTGCGAGGGAGCGGCCGGCACCGCGTAACGCCTCGATCGCCCCGATCAGCGAACCCTGACAATCGGCCATCGCCTGGTCGATGCGTTCCGGCGAGGCGTCGAGATGCTCACCCAGGAGACGCAGGCGGAAGGCTTGGATGGCGCCTCGTATACGTTCCTGGTCGTCGCCCGCCTCCATGGCCAGGTCGCACTCCGTATCCAGACCCATGGAGCGATTGTCGAGATTGGAGGAACCGACCCGGACCAGACGATCGTCCACGACCATCACCTTGGCGTGCAGGTTGATGGGTTGGTCTCCTGCGTCGGGATGGTCGGGGTAGTAAACAGCAAACCGGTGATGGACATCCGCCTCCCGCAACTCTTCGATGAGGTGGACCCGGATCGCATCCATGGAGTTGTTGGCCAGCCAACCCTCGGTCCTCAGGGGCAGGATCAGTACGATCTCCGGCCCCTGCGGCTCCCGGAGCCGGTCCCGCAGGGCCCGTGCCACGACACCGGTGGTGAAGTACTGGTTCTCGATGTAGATGCACTCCCGCGCCGCGGCAATGGAATCCAGATAGAGCTGTTCCACCTCCCGCACCTCGGGGTAATCGTCTGTCGCGGGCTCGGTGCGCACGATGGCGATGTCCACGTCCTCCAGGTCGAAACGCACGCCGTCCCGACGTTTGGCACCGTCGGGAGACGGCTCCGGGGTGGGTAGACGCTCACCCGTGGCACGGCGCCACCGCTCCCGGGCGAGGTCTCCCAAGGCCGCCGCGGCGGATCCGGTCACGCCCATCTGCACGTCGTGATAGGGTCGGCCCCGCGTGCCGTCGACCCTCTTGCGTCTCGGGTCGCGCGGCCGGTGCTCGGGTGTATCCCAACGCCCGCGGGTCAGGTCCAGCCCGCCACAGAAGGCAAGGTCGTCGTCGATGACCACCACCTTCTGGTGATGAGAGGCCCCCGGCGGGCATTGGTCGTCCATCTGGAACCGGAGCCGCCGATGGGTGGTCCAATCCAGTCGATAGCTGGACACCCACTCGCGGTCCAGGGCGAACAACATGGAGAAGTCCCAGCTCAGGACGTAGACGTGCAGGTCGCGCTCTTTCTCGACCAGCCCATTCAATAGCTCGCTGAGCTCCGCCGACCCGCCGGAAACGACCTCACCCTCCAGCTTCAGTCGGCTGTAGATGTCCCAGGCCAGCACCAGGACCTGATGGTGCGCCGCGTGGAGGGCCTGGCGTAAGGCGTCGAAATAGGCGGCTCCGTCGACCAGAAAGGCGACCCGGTCCGCACGCCGGATGCACCAGCAATTGCGACCGGGCTTCAGGATCGGTTGTCTCATGCGCTCACGGGAGGCGTTCGGGTGCGGCGACCCGGCGAGGCCGCCAGCAGGCGAGTCATTCCCCCAAGAGTCAATCCTATGTCGCGCTATCTACACCATTTTCCCTACCGCCTTCTCTCTCGGGCCATGCGGGCCGGGAGAACCGCCGGCGCTCCCACCACCCGCGCCGTGATCCGGCCGCCCGCCAGACTCGGCCCCCTATTCCGTGCGCCCTGTGCCTCTGCGGTGAAGAACGTAGTGTCACCTGGCGACGTCCTTGCGGGCGATGTAGAGAGTCTTCTCCACCTCCGCGCAGACCGTGCCCTCGGCGTCGGTGAGGTCCACCCGGTAGGTGCGGTCGATGGAGGACGCGCCGCGCAGGGCGGCGCGGATGGCGTCGGTCTCCGCCTCGACGATGCGGAAGGTGGCGTGGAGGGTGGTGCGGCCGGGGCGTTTGAACCGGATGGTGGCAGTACGATCCCAGACCACGTAGTCGCGACCCAGGAGCTTGATGAGCATCACCATGTAGATGGGATCGACGGCGCCGTACATGGAGCCGCCGAACAGGGTGCCCACGTAGTTGCGCGTGCGCCGGGTGAGGGAGAGCTCCACCCGCACCTCGCGAAAGTCCGCGGCGATGTAGGTGAGTCGACCGCCGGTGCGGCGGTAGGCGGGAAAGAGATTGAACCTGCGGCGCAGCCAGCGCGTCTTGAACGATTCGGCCATGAAACGGGCACTCGCTCGGTCAGCCCTGCCCGCCCACCCCTAGACCCCGACCCCTAGAGCGTGATCACCTGGTCCGGCGGGCTGGCGGAGAGGGCTTCGTAGATATTGGGGAAGCAGCCGATGGTGGCGCCGTCCACCAGCTTCTCATCGATCTCCCGCTCCCAGCAGCACTGGTCGCACCCCATGAGGAGCATGCCCTTTTCGGCGGCCACTTTGGCGAGACGCTCGCCGATGGGGTTGCCTTCCATCAACACGTAGGCGTTGTCCTCGAAGAAGACACCCTGCGGAATCTGTCCCATGGGAGAACCCTATGTCTTTTCGGGGATAAGCGCTCCCAACCCTGCCTCTTTGTACGGCGCCGTGACCCGCATGTCACCACCCCCAGGCACTACAGGCAACACCACGTGGGGGGGTGCTGAAATGGCCACCATCCTTACGGACAGGAGAGTCCGCATGCTCCAAGGTACCGGGAAACCGCACCGCGCGTTTGACCTGTTCGTACCAGGTTTTCACGGCCAAGTCTCGGCGAAGGGACACAAGGCGTTCTGTCTCGCCTACAGCGTCAATGAGAAGAAGCGATTTCAGAAGCTCGGGGAGTACCCATACCTCCCACTGGGGGAGGCGCGGAAACGAGCAGCCCGCTACAAAGAGTTCTTGGAGTCCGGTGTCGAAGACCTCGCCAAGCACCTCACCCCGACCCCAAAGCCCGTGGAGAGGATTCAATTACCTCGCCAGCGGCGAAAAGTCGAATGGGGTGTCCCCAACCTTTAGAAAGACAAGCTCATCCGAAAATGCTGAAACAACTCGTTGCATCCGGCGTCCAGCATTTTAATGGACTGATCGGACGAAAATTTACCCGGAAGAGCGCTTCTAATTCGCGACTCGATCACATCCTGATCACTATCCAAAACCCCGAGTGTTGTCGCAAAACATCTCCCATTCGCCGTTATCATCGCATCCGACTCCTTTGGAGAGATCAGTTGCAAATTTGACCCATCAAATCCGAAGCCCAAAAATACTACTCTATTTGCCATACCTAGCTGCTTACGTACAGCGAGTATTTCACTCGACCCGGGATCTGTTCCCTCCGAAAAAGTTTTGATTTTCTGCGCTACCTCTAGCAAATCACGCGGGGTAGGCTCCTGCCCAAATTCCACAGCTACCCCGCCCCCAGCTCGCCACGAGAGACGACCAACGTCGCCATACGGATGAAGAATCGTAATGATCTCAAGGCGTCCTCTTGCCTCTAGAGCCGAGAGTCCGTAGTAATTTTTGAATGCGTGAAAGAGAAAGTGTTCTATACAGCGGTCATAATTAAAAACAATAAGCGTTACCCTTTCGAGCCGCTCATCTAGGTCAGCCGTCGAGCAACCTTCCGTTAGTAATTTAAAAAATGCGAAATACCAAGTTTTCTCTAGGCGTGAAAGATCTATCGTTGAGTCAACCCGCTCCTTTTTAAAATACAACAGACTCTCTTGTTCTGCTGCCAATATCGATCGAACAATAGCCAATTTTCCACAGGTGACGAACTTATCATCGCTCCTGTGGGCGTCTATCAAATGTTCTATTGATATCGCCTTAGGTAACGCATCTCGGATCTGCCATATTGCGTTGAGATAAGATATTATCTCGTCCTGCTCATATCCGGATTGTTCAAACAAGATGCGTAGGGCATTCCCAATTATCAGATCACCACTCTCCTGTTTATGAAGATCAAATGCAATATTGAGGCGATGCATGAGATCTATCGTCAACCCCTTACGCGTAGGCAGGTTGACCTCCGTGCTCGCCCCCGCACCGATGATAAAGACGGTATGTTCAGTCATAACAAACGTTGTTTGGACTCTAAACGTTCGGGAAGCCTTCGCCGCCCTCAGCCATTACTCCTCCCGCTTCTCCTATTCCACCCCATTTAACACGTTACATAAGCAACGCTAAAACCCACTTCTCGTTTAGGAAATTATCCTGACCTGCGATGAGATTTTTGGGGACTTTTTCTGGCGAGGAGTGGACGGGCGTTACTGGTCACCAGTTTGGTGCGACTACCAAAATCACACCTCGCCAGGTTAAGAGGACCGTAGCATCCGAGGGTGGTTCCCGGCTCGTACCGAATCGACCAGAGCAAGGCGCTCTTTGTTGCGCAGAAAAAAGTTACCTTCGTGACGGCGCGGTAAGTTAATTGGAGCGGCAATCTGCGCATAAAACCACAACGCCATCCAGACCGCCACCAACGGCACCCCCTGGGTAGAGGAGATGGCGAGACAGTACCTAGAGGAAACCGCCACCCAGTGAATCCCCGACGCCTAGGAGGTAAAGTCATGGCACACAGCAAGCTCACACAGCGTTACCTGCGTGGTCTGAAGCCCCCTGCCTGGAGGCACTACAGGGGGCACTACAGGGCCGTGCTACAAGGTGATCACCTGGTCCGGCGGGCTGGCGGAGAGGGCCTCGTAGAGATTGGGGAAGCAGCCGATGGTGGCGCCGTCCACCAGCTTCTCATCGATCTCCCGCTCCCAGCAGCACTGGTCGCACCCCATGAGGAGCATGCCCTTTTCGGCCGCCACTTTGGCGAGACGCTCGCCGATGGGGTTGCCCTCCATCAGCACGTAGGTGTTGTCCTCGAAGAAGAACATCCCGACCACGTCGACGCCGTGGGTGCCGTTTTCGAGCTGGGGCAGGATCATCTTGCCGAGCTTGTAGGAGACGGTGTGGCCCTGGGAGGAGAAGATATACGCGACTTTCATTGGCAGGCTCCGTGACGAGTTAGGGAAAAAGAGTGTGGGACTCTACTGCGTTGCCCCGCGCCAATCGACCTCGACGAACGGCCGGTTGGGGGAACCGCCTTCGCCGTTCCGCCCTACGCCTCCACCCGTAGGGCGGATGCCCGAAGGGCGATCCGCCACCATGATGCGTGAAGCCGCATGATCGAACCATCGGGGGCGTGGATGGTGGAACCGCCTGCGGCGTTCCACCCTACTCGTACAGCCCCTCGAAGAGGTCGCGGTACTTGTCGTAGACGATGCGCCGGCGGACCTTCAGGGTCGGTGTCAGCTCGCCGGCCTCGATGGTGAAGGGCTGGCTGCGCACGGCGAATCGCTTGATCTGCTGGTAGCGTGCGAGGTCCGCGAGTTGGTGCTCCATGCGGCGGCGCAGGAGGTCGTGCACCCGCGGATGGCTGACCAGGGCGTCATCGTCGGCGTACTCCAGAGACTTGATCTGGGCGTAGGAGTGCATCAGCGCCATGTCCGGCACGATCACGGCGGTGAGGTAGTTGTGGCCGTCGCCGTAGACCACCACCTGCTCGATGAACTTGTCGAGGGTGATGCGGCCCTCGATCTCCTGCGGCGCCACGTTCTTCCCGCCGCTGGTCACCAGGATGTCCTTCTTGCGGTCGGTGATCACCAGGCAGCCGGCCTCGTCGAGGTGGCCGATGTCGCCGGTGGCGAGCCAGCCATCCGCATCGATCACCTCGGCGGTAGCCGCCGGGTCCTTGTAGTAGCCCTGCATGACGCTCGGCGAGCGGGTGAGGATCTCGTCGTCCGCCGCGATCTTCACCTCGATCCCGGGCAGCGGCGGCCCGACCGTGCCGATGCGGTTGGTCCCCAGCCGGTTCACGGCAATCACCGGCGACGCCTCGGTGAGGCCATAGCCTTCGAGGATAGTGATCTCCGCAGCGTTGAAGAACCGGTTGATGGTGGGGTTGAGGGCGGCGCCCCCGGAGATGGCGAAGCGCAGCCGGCCACCGACCCGCTCGCGGAGCTTGTCGATTACCAGGCGCTCCACCAGGCGGTGCTGGAGCTCGACGTGCTTCGGCACCGGGACACTGGTGAGGTGCATGTCGAGGTAGCGGTGCGCCACCGCCATCCCGCCGGAAAAGATGGCGCGGCGCACCGGATTGCTCGCCTGCACCTTCTCCCAGATGCGCGCGTAGATCTTCTCGTAGAGGCGCGGCACCGAGACCAGGATGCTCGGCCGCGCCAGCAGCAGGTCGTCGGCGATGGTCTCGATCGCCCGGGCATAGGCGATGGTCGCCCCGGCGTAGAGCATCAGGTAGAAGCCGACGGTCCGCTCCAGGACGTGGGACAGGGGCAGGAAGGAGAGGCAGATGTCGGTATCGCGTACCTCCACGGCCGCGAGCCCCGACTCCACGTTGGACAGGAAGTTGCGGTGGGTCAGGGCCACTCCTTTGGGCTCGCCGGTGGTGCCGGAGGTGTAGATGATCGAGGCCACATCGTCGCTGCCGCGTCCGGCCGCATTGGCCGCGGCTCCGCGGCCCGGCTGCCGCAGGTGGATGCGCGGGTCGGAGAACTGCGCCAGGGCCGTCGCGTAGGGCGGTAAGGAGTCGCTCGGATCGAAGACGACGATCTTCTCCAGCGACGTCACGGCATCGAAGATCTCGTCTGCCTTGGCGAGCTGCGCCGGCGTTGATACGAAGAGCAGCCGTACCTCCGCGTGATCGAGGATGAAGGTCATCTGCGCCGGGGTGGCGTTCGGGTAGAGCGGCACGGTGACCGCGCCGCTCGCCAGGATGGCGAGGTCGCACACCGCCCACTCGGGCCGGTTCTCCGCCAGCAGACCGACGCGGTCGCCCGGCCTGATGCCGGCGGCGCTCAACCCACCGACAAGCTGCAAGACCCGCGACTCGACCTCCTGCCACGAGATCGGCAGATACTCCCCGCCCTGCTGATAGCGCAGGCAGTCGGCACCCGCGAAGGCGTCGGCCTGGGAGAAAAACATCCCGGGTAGGGTGACGTACTTCATGTTGAGATCGTCGACCTCCGCCGCGCGTAGGCAAAAAAGGAGTGCACCGCCACGCGGTTCCCGCTAACGCAACCGGGGACGGAGGAATGTCCCCCTCACCTGAAACTGATAGGACCCGTCATCCTGCCGGTACGCCGATGCCAGGTCCATGAGCCCTTCCAGCGAGGCGATCACGGCGGGCGGCAGGCTTACCTTGCAATCGAGGTCGAGGACCGACTGCGCCAGGGGCATGCGGACGCGAATCCGCCCGTCGACGGTGGCCAAGAGGTCGGTCCCGGAGAGCACCGCCTCCTCGATCTGCAATACCCCCTTGTCCATCTTTAGGCGCGCCACGATCCGGTCGAACGGTACCTCCGGCACGGCCTGGCCGAGGAACGCCACCCCCGCGATCGCCCCGGGACCGCCATCGACCTCCAGCTTGCCATCGCCCTCCACCCACCGAGCCGGGTCGCCGCTGAACGAGAGGGCCGCGCCGATCTCCCCATGCACCCCGCTGAAGCGATCATTGAACGGCGTGACCAGGGCCGCGAGGCTGAGCTGCTTGCCGTCCATCTGCAC
>Ga0210124_1001074_pt1 | contig 12378 bp, 14 predicted proteins | sample Muzzi_PWC_D2_FD_185554 | JGI IMG/M metagenome (GOLD analysis project Ga0210124, IMG submission 185554) | Wetland microbial communities from San Francisco Bay, California, USA, that impact long-term carbon sequestration - Muzzi_PWC_D2 (SPAdes) | ecosystem: Environmental > Aquatic > Marine >... | reverse complement strand
CGGTGGCGGTTCCGGCTACGGCGGCGCTCCCGGCTATGTTGCCCCGGCAAGCGTCACCGCTCCCGAGGCAGCGGAAATCAAACGGCTGAAGGCGCGCATCAAAAAGCTGGAAGAAGGCAACCAATGGGCACTACCACCCAGTAAATAAAAACACAGGGCTAAAACACAGGGCTGGTTGACCACCCGCCCTATCTAAATTGGGGTCAGAGAACAATTTTCTCTAAAATGCCACTCCAATTCCTGACTGCATCCCCTGGAGTATAGGAAGCATAAACGCCCTTTTTCGACAATTCCAGATGTAGAACGCGCTCAGCAAGAAGCCCGTCGCTCGCCGGGCGTTGGCGGTTCACTCGATACCTTGGCCCTGTTGCCCCTGCCCCGCTTCGCAGGACTCACCAGGGCGCGGGGTTTACTGTTAAGTGCAAAGACACCGTGGAAAGGGTCAGGTTGACCCTCGGTTTGGGCACCAGCGCCGCCAGGCGGGCAATGAACTCCAGCGGCTCGACAAAATCGCCGGGAGCGATTTTGAACAACCGAAGGCTGGCACCATGGGCGAAGGGCAGAATGCCCGGAGTAAAACCACATGTGTGGTGCCGTCCCGGTACGGCGTCTTGAGCTGGTATCGAATGTTGCCCTTCGGCGTGAGCGCCAGCCGCTTCTCGGACACCGCGCGTCGGCTGATGTGGCGGCACAGCCGTTCCAGCTTCTGGCGTTCATGAGCCCTGGGCACCACCCCGGCATGCAATGAAAAACCCGGCCACCTTGCCTACGGTGTCACCGAATGCTGAAATGATTGGCATCGATTTTCTGAGCCTGTTTGGCAAGACGACGTTGTTGCGGCAGCGAGGGACGGTTAGATTGTGTCATGAAGGTTGGCCTCGGGATTGGTAGGGTCGATATTCGCAACAAACATCTTACCAGACCAAGCCAACCTTCTCTTTCATTTTCAAACCATTAGCCTACGTAACGTGCCGCGCTGATCCTTAATTAAGTGCCATTCTGCTCTGACATCATTCCACTTCCACATATGTACGACAGCGCACCGACGGCGATAAATTTTCCGAATAAAGTTTAACCATCTACTTCGGAGAATATTTATGACAATTCGCACATTAATCATCGCAAGCATCATCGCTGTAGCCACCCTGACTACTGCCTGCACCACCAATGGTTACAATCCGGAGTCCTCCACATCCTCCAGACCATCCAGCTCCAGTGTGACATATGGTGTGATCGCGGCTATTGAGACAGTACCTGGAGATAGCGGAGGTATAGCCGGCAGCGGTATAGGTGCCGGCACTGTCATAGGGGGTGTCGTTGGCGGTGTGCTCGGACACCAGGTCGGTGGCGGTACTGGTAAGGATGTTGCGACCGCAGCCGGTGTGGTCGGCGGTGCCGTGATTGGTCACGAGATAGATAAGCGCAATCAACAGCACCATGATGTATATCGCATCCGGGTGCGCATCGACAACGGTGGGTATCAAACCCTGACCCAGGAGAGCATAAACGATTTGCGTGTCGGTGACAGAGTCAGCATCGAGAACGGGCACATATACCGCTATTGAACGCTATTGAACGAGCGGGTACGGGTCTCAACCGGTTTTTGGTGTGCCCCAGGAGTCGTAAGCGCGTGAACTTCTGCTTATTGTGGAGAGTTGCCGATCAGAGCCCGGCCAGGGGACGACTGCTTGCAACACAATCACGACATGAAGCTCGATACCCTGGACGTCCGGGTTGGGTCGCACCCGGTCATCAGACTGAATTACCCGGGTATTTCATCTGGCAGGTCCGGGTTCGGCCAACACACGACATTAACGAACCCACCCGGCAATGCAGCGCTGACACCGGTAAGTGGTCGTTCAATTGCAGGGTGTTTTCAGCTTTTTCATCTTGCTCGATAACTTTTCATCGAGCTAATGTTTTGGCGCGTCCACTAACATCACCCAGTGTAGTACGGGTGCCAAGGACAGCGTTGTCCATTCATTTTTGTTCGATCGTCACCGTGGACGTCGTATCGTCATGAGACTACGCCAATGCAGCCGCTGACCGCCACTGTCTCACAGGAGGCTTCATTACCGATGAAGCGATTTCTGTATTGCGCGCTATGCACGATGGTGGTGCTGACCACGACCGACGCAGACGCTACGGGTGCGTTAGGCCTGTTGCCAGACCGGGGTGATGCGTACTTGAGCTTCTACCTGGACAACGATTTGTTCGCCGGCAATGACGAGAACTACACCAATGGCATTCGCATCGCATGGATCTCGGGATCCCGCGATCCGGAGCAGTTCGGTGCAGTACAGCGAGGCCTGCGTAAACTGACAGGCGACGCTGAGAGCCTGAGTCAGTTCCAGGACATTTCGGGTTTTCGGGACCCGGCAGATATCGAGTACAACTACGGGATCTCGATCACCCAGCTGATGTTTACACCGGAAGACCCGGATGCGCCAAAATCGCCTCCAGGCGAGAGTCCCTATGCCGGCTGGGCGGGGCTCGGCATTTCCCTGCACGCCAAGGACGCCCATGCACTTAATTCAGCTGAGCTCAGCATCGGAACGGTAGGTCCGAATAGCCAGGCCAGGGAGGTGCAGGACTTCATTCACGACCTGAAGGGGGTCGAGCGGTTCAAGGGTTGGGACAGTCAGATCCCGAACGAACCGACTCTGAACCTTTACTTCAGCCAGAAGCGGCGTTTGGCTTTTCTCGAGTCCGAATGGGGCACATACGCAGTGGACGGTTTTAGTGAGTGGGGGATGGGGCTAGGCAACTTTCGAACCGATCTCTATCTGGGTGCGCTCACACGCTTCGGCTGGAATCTGCCGGTGGATTTTTCCGATCCCAGATTGTCCCCGACAGCTTATTCACATCAACCCTTCAAGACCGATCGTAGAGAAAGTGGCCGATGGTCTCTCTATGGCTTGCTCGGCCTTCGTGGGTCTGCCGTGGCTTATGACATCACCCTTGACGGCCCGGTGTTCAGCAACTTTGATACCGGCGTCACCCGGGAACCTCTTGTCGGCGAACTTTTCGCAGGTCTTGGCGTACGTTACCGGAACCTGGACATTACGTATGCGCAAACCTACCGCAGCCAAAGATTCAAGGAGCAGGATAAGGCTGACAGTTTTGGTTCCATCGTTATTAGCTATCGCTTATGACACCATAGGTAGAGCCATCCTTACGCTTTGACATTGAAGTCTGGGCGAACCACTTCGCGACATTTGTCTCGGAAATATGCAGTGCTGAATCTCTCCGAGCTTCGCGCCGATAGGTCGCCGATAATCCCATAGGCCCAATGGGTGCCACTGCCACGTTACTGAAGATCTACATCTACGGTTATCTTGATCGTGTTCAGTCCAGCAGACGGCTTGAGCGGGAGGCCCGGCGTACTGTTGAGCGGTTGCGGCAAAACGGGCTGTCGGCGACTTCAAAGCCATAGCTGATTTCCGGGAAGGCAATGTCAAAGCCAGTCAGAAGGTCTGCTGGGTGTTTGTATTGATCTGCCACAAGCTGGAGTTGTTTGCAGACTCACCTTTGTAATTGATGGCTGGATGTCAGTGCCGGGTTGATAGTGCGCGGGAAGCGTAGCAGGTATCAACGCACTCGATCAGAATGGTTTCCTGCCTGGCCCCGCAAAGTACCAGAAAATCAGGCCGATCAGTGGCAGGAGAAGCACCACCAAAGCCCAAACTAATTTTTCAATGCCCTTTGCCGAACTTTGCAGGATCATCACAATTGCAAAAATGTCCGCAATCAGAATTATAAGACCGCCAATTCCAGTTAATTCCATAGCTTCCTCCAATTGTCCGAATAAAAGGGGTCGGATACATTATTACGGGTTGCAAGGTTTTCTGGGTCTACCGCGCTTTCCGTGTCCGAATCTGACGGACTGGGCGATTTCGATTTCACACCTGAACCTGTCATTGCATGTTGGCAAGCCCGTGTTGATGCGAGTATAGAAGCATAAACGCCCTTTTTAGACAATTCCAGATGTAGAACGCGCTCCGCAAGCCACGCTTTTCCATCCGGTCGCATTGTATCTATCCCTGATCCCGCACTCGCCAACCGCAACACCTATCCGCTCTTCCCTCATATACACCCCCCTCCTGCCCCTTTGACCAGCCGAACCCCTGCCGCCTCTCCGTGCACAGCAACCGGCACCGAACCATGGGTTATTATCCCGTCAATCGAACAGGCACGGTGGTGCCCGGCTATTGGGCAACACGGTGGTTTCGTTTGTCCCGTCTTTGACACCTCTTAGATACAGAAGTCCAATTTAACACGCAAATACGAGGAGATACGACCACCCGGGAATATGGCTTGATCCAGATAATTCATCGGTGACACTGCAGACACTCAAAGTGCTGCTCAGGCACTTGGCGGTCGTCTTAAGATCGAGATTGACTTCCATAAAAATGCTACATGAGTCGTCTAACAACCGCCCTCAAGGCGACGCTTCGCAGGCGCGGCTGGCTTCAGCCTTTGCGGCACTACTCATTTCTGAACAGGGAGGCTCTATGCAAAATAAGTACACGCTCGTTTCAGGCATCATCTTCGGCATCGTGGCAGTTCTGCAGGCGGTTCGGGCTCTTAACCAATGGGCCGTGCAAGTAGGGCCCATATCGGTACCGGTCTGGTTTTCGTGGATGGCAGTTGTCGTCACTAGTGGCTTGTGCGTTTGGGCGTTCACGTCACGCCGCAAGTAGCGTCGCTCATCAAAGTCTGAGCCGCAGGTCATGCATAACTGCTTCGGCAGATCGCCGCCTCGCTCAAGCGTTATGCTGCAATCCCTCACTTGTAACCCGTAACGTAATAGGTTACATTCTTTGCATGATAAGGAGCTTCAAGCACAGGGGCCTCGAAAAGTTCTTCCTGAATGGCTCCAAGTCTGGAATCCAGGCCAAGCATGCCAACCTACTCAAGCTGATTCTGGGTCGCTTGAATGCCTCAACAAGTCCAAATGATATGGATCTCCCGGGGCTGAAATTGCATGAGCTTGGAGGTAAACGTAAAGGTATACGGTCAGTTTGGGTAAGCGGTAACTGGCGCATAATTTTCTGCTTCAAGGATAAAGATGCAGATGTTGTTGATTATGAGGACTATCACTGAGGGGTAATGATGAAGATGCACAACCCGCCCCATCCAGGAGAAATCCTGCGAGAGCTGTGTATTGAGCCCCTGGGTCTGAGTATTACTGAAGCAGCAGAGGCCCTGGGTGTTACCCGTAAAACGCTGTCGTCTATTCTCAATGGACGTTCAGGCATCAGCCCCAAAATGGCAGTCCGGTTATCTTTGGCTTTTGGTACGTCATCCGAGAGCTGGCTTAACCAGCAGACACAATATGACCTGTGGGAAGCTGAGAAAAAGCGGAAGCAGTTGAATGTCAAAAAGCTATCTGCAGCATAACACTTATGAGGTCTCCCTCTGTCAAGGGCAAATAGGACCCTCTTAACGACGTCAGGCGTAAATTGCGGCGTCAGGAATGACAAATTGAGGTCAGGTGGACCGACTATATTTCCAACAACGGGTTACAGAAACGTGTCTGCACCAAACACTTATCGAGGTTCTTGCGTCCGTCTGTTGAGAACGCTGCAATGGTGAACCACTGCGACCTGGAAAATCACTCCTGCCGAGGGTATAGGAAGCATAAACCACGAATTTCGGGAGAATCCATGTAAAGCGGCATTGAAATTTAACCCACCATCGGCATCGAATATTGAGCCACCCGAAAGGGTAAAAACGGTCAGTTTCTGTGCTTGATTCTCCAGCTATCATTGCCTGTCTCGATGATGTCACAGTGATGTGTGACCCGATCGAGCAGTGCGGTTGTCATTTTCTTGTCTCCGAAGACTGTTGGCCATTCACCAAAGGCCAGGTTAGTGGTGATGATCACCGAAGTCCGCTGATAGAGATGCGAGAGCAAATGGAAGATCAGCTGGCCGCCGTTTTTGGAGAATGGCAGGTAACCCAGTTCATCGAGTATCACCAGTTCGGTATATCGGGAGAGCCGGTCGGTTAAACGCCCGCCCTGACCGGCGAGTTTTTCCTGTTCCAGCTGGTTGGCCAGGTCCACCAGGTTAAAGAACCGGGCCCGGAAGCCATTGCGTACCGCCTGACTGGCGATGGCCGTTGCCAGGTGGGTTTTGCCGGTGCCGGTGCCGCCCACGAAGATGATATTGCGTGTTTGCTCGATGAACTCTCCGGTATAGAGTGTCCGGATCTGTGCCTCATCGACCCGTTCGCGGGTTGCCCCGCTCCTCATTGAGATCAACACTCGATACGGGTGGGCAGCTAACCCTTTCCCGACGGGGACTTCCACCCCGCAAGAGACGCCGAGCTTTGCTCGGCGCGATAACGACTAAGCACTGGCGCGGTGTCGCATCAGCGCCGACATCGGCAAAAGCGCATAGTATGTAGCGCTATCTGCAGTAACCATGACGCTGACACCAGCGACTCTTTACCTGACCCCGGTGATCTCAGAAGTCATAATCAAGATTCTTTGGGTCGAAGTCGGAGTCTGACAGACGCGCGTTAAGGTTCAGGTTCTCGTACCCGTAGTTTTCGACGAGCTGGCCGTCCCTGTCATAGACTCTGATCCTTAGCAGGATCTTGCTTTCGACATCCTGATTGATGACACACCGTGCGCCTAGGTAGTCCTTCGCTTTCTCGTAAGGTATGTCTAAATCCAGGACTTGTGTGTCCCTACCGTAGATATTTTCTTTTCCGCGATCGGTGAACGTGAGCACCCCAGCCTTGATCGCCTTGCGCATGTTTATCGCAACTGTTTTCAGGAGGTAGCCAATGCCTGTACTGGTGACCGGACGAAGGTCATTCTCCATGAGTACCGGGTCATTTGGGTCGAGATTGCGAACGATAATTCTCAGCATTCCACCCCTGTGAGCCCTGACGCGATCTTCATTCCAGCCCACTACGTACAGTAACTCGCTCCCCTTGAAGGGTTTTGTCACCCATTTCATGTACAGGGAGAATGGCTTTTTTCTGCACTTGAGGAATATGTTTTCTTCGGGAAGGAGTTTGCCCGATATCCGTTGCTGTTTATGAAAAATGGCAGTGTAACTTTCGACGCGGTCGTAAGCGGCCTCTGCCTCCGTGAGCCACTTCTCAGGATCGGATTCAACGATTGCACCGCCATGTGCGGCCATCGTGGTGAGTACGAAGAGCACTGAACAGATAATCCTGGGCAGTGGGTTGTTTGCAATGTTGACCATGTCTAATGAATCAGGCAACGAAACAGGTTCGCTAGCCATAACTTTTCAAGAATGTGCCTCATAAATTCAACTACTATTAGAGGGCAAAAAAGTCGGTGTTATCTACTCACTTTAGGTCATATTTCAAATTCACATCCATTTGCATCAATAAGTTTTTTCATGTTACATAGCCTGATGGGATTTACAAACCTGACTGACAAAAAACTGAACGACTGCTTACAGTACATTCATGCCGTTCCGGCATTCTGGTCGAAGGTCTTCAACGGGTCGTTTACCGTCCTGAAGTGAAATCGAATATAACATTTGCCTGCAATACCGGTTTCGGTCATAAATGCATATTCCGGCCCAAAGTTAACAGTCGTTCCGGTTCAACGTGAACACCGATTCCGGTCGAACGTGAACGCTCATTGGTGGGCGTACAGATCGTCGAGCGCTGCCCGCCTGCGCCACCACACGTTCTTCTAACTGGCCGAACTGAACCAGTGCATCCGTGCCATGCTCGATGAACTCAATGAAAAGCCCTTCAAGCAGTTGCCGGGCAACCGCCGAGAGGCGTTCGAGCAGATCGACAAGCCCGCCCTCAAAATCCTGCCCCGTCAGCCCTATCGCTATATCGATATCAAGCCCGTCAAGGTCAATATCGATTACCACGTACAGTACCAGCAACATCACTACTCGGTGCCGCATCAATACGTGGATGAAACACTGCAACTGCACGCCAGCGACACGCTGATCAGGCTCTACTTCCATCAGCAACCGGTGGCCACCCATGCCCGCAAACACCGCCCCGGCATAACCACCGAACCGGCACACATGCCCAGGCGCCACCAGAAACACCAGCAGTGGACACCGGTGCGGTTAAAGAACTGGGCCCGTGACATCGGCCCTGCGGTGCTGTTCTGGGTGGGAGCGCAGCTGACCACCAGGACCCATCCAGAACAGGCCTACCGGGGTCTGTCTCGGCCTGCTCGCGCTCAGTCGGGCGTATCCGCGTGAGCAACTCGAGGCCGCCTGCCGGATCGCCAACCAGGCCGGTCTGATGCGCACGAAACTGGTCAAGTCGATCCTCCAAAGCAACCGGGACCAACTGCCTGAACAGCTCGATCCTGACACTGAGCTACCCCAGGACCACGAGAACATTTGTGGCCCTCACACCTTCCATTAACCCAAGGAGAAAATCCCATGACAACACAAACCCTGACCGCACTGCGTTAACTCAAACTCGGCGGCATGGTCAGCGCCCTGCAATGCCAGCTGGAACAGGTCGGTACCTACGAGGGCCTGGCCTTTACCGAGCGACTCGCATTGCTGGTCGAGCAGGAAGGCTTGAGCCGCGAGTAGCGCAAGCAGGAACGCCTGATCCGTCAGGCGCGCTTCAAGCTTGCCGCCTGCATGCAGGACCTCAACTATCAGCACCCACGTAACGTAATGAAGGCACAGATCGCACGCCTCGCCCAGGGCGAGTGGATCAACCGTGGCCAGAACCCAAAGTAAATGGGGCTGATAACAATTTTCCACCGATATCTTGAAGTCATCGATCCCTGCACCCTTTTGATTGCCGGACTCTCAGCCTGATTTTTCGAAGTCGATGCTCTGGCGATCGCCGGCGTAGGGCCGGAAGCGTTCGTCGGCATAGCGCTGGTGTTCGGGATGGTGGCGATAGCTTTCAATTACCGGGAGGGCGGCAAGTCGCACTACCCGGCAGTACCGGTATGCTGCGTCATCGAAAATCAGCAAGTTTCCCGGATGCAGCTCAAATAAGGTAACCAGCCCATTTGTTGATAAAATGAACGCTGACACTGGTTTCTGGAGCAGGGCATGTCAGCCGCCTCGAAGAAAGTCATCTATGCCGCGCTCGCGGGCAACACGATCATTGCCATCATCAAGTTTGTCGCCGCGGCACTGACCGGTAGCTCCGCCATGCTGTCAGAGGGGATCCACTCGCTGGTCGATACCGGCAACCAGGTATTGCTGCTGGTGGGCATCAGGCGCTCCCGGCGCCCGCCCGGGCCGGACTTTCCCTACGGCCACGGCAAGGAGGTGTACTTCTGGAGCTTCGTGGTCGCGATCCTGATCTTCGCGGTCGGTGCCGGTGTATCTGTCTACGAGGGCATCATGCACCTGCTGTACCCCGTTCAAATGGAGGACCCGACGCTCAACTACATCGTGCTGGGCCTGGCTATGCTGTTCGAGGGCATCGCCTGGACCATCGCACTGAAGGAATTCGGCAAGGTAAAGGGCTCGCTGGGCTACTTCGAGGCCGTGCACCGCGGCAAGGACCCGACCATGTTCCTGGTGCTGTTCGAAGACTCGGCGGCCATACTCGGCCTGATCGTGGCGTTCGTCGGTATACTGCTGACCCAGCTGACCGGCCTGTCGCAGATCGATGCCGCGGCCTCGATCATCATCGGCCTGATCCTCGGCGGTACGGCCGCCTGGCTGGCGATCGAAACCCAGAGCCTGCTGATCGGAGAGTCGGCCGGTCGTGACGTTGTGGCGGGCATACGCCATATCGCCAGTAAGTGTGTCTGCGTAGAGCGCGTCAACGAGGTACTGACCATGCACATGGGCCCGGAATTCATCCTGGTCAACATCAGCATGGATTTCCGTGATGACTTGTCGGTGGGACAGCTGGAGCGTGATATCGCCGCGATGGATCGCGACATCAAAGTCGCCTACCCGGAGGTTCGGCGGGTGTTTATCGAGGCAGAGGCGGCCAACAGGATATCGAAGAGCCAAGAATAATAGGAAACAATTTCCAATTATATTCGCTGCTGTCCCGTTAACTTTTTATAGCAATGCCCTATGGTTGATGGAGGTCCTTTCATCGTGAAGGGGATCACCTCTCAAGAGTACCATCAGATCTCGTTTTTCAAACAGATTGAGCTGCAATAGGCGCAATATCTGCTGCATACTTTTCTTCAGTTTCGATTGGAACAGGATAAATACCAGGAGCAAATTAACCTTACTGTTGCAAAAGATTTCGTATGGACGGCGAAATGTGCCTGTTTAACCCGGGCTGTATGATGTCTGCCAGGTGATTCTGAAGTTCACTCACGGTGAATTCAAGAAAACAGAACCCCTCTCCCGGTGGGAACACCCTGAAGAACATAAAAGGGCCGGGTTGAGGGAATATAAAGCGAATGATCGGCCATGCAGGAAATTGTGACCTTAGGTACGCCACTACTGGATGTGCTTTTGCCGCTTCAGTCTTCCCCGCGCGTATAGTTGAATGCCTTCGCAACATGGAACAAGGGCGACGGAAGGCAGCGTTGGTCGACAGGGAGAATGAAGGTGGACGCGTGGCAGCAACTGACGCTGCCGAGCAAGAGCCGTTCTCGATCGACAGGGAGACCGTGGTGTGGAGCAGGTCGATGCCGTCCCATCGTCTGGAGCAGAAGAGGTCATGACCGCGCCCTCCGCAGCCGGCAGCGTTAGCCCTGACGTCTCTGGTCATTCCTCGTCTGCGCCAATCGTTTCAGCACAGAAAACAACCGCTCCCGCCGGGCCGGTGAACAGCGTGGACACGGACATGCAACTGTCTCAGATGCAGAAAAAAATGAAAGAAATGCAGCAGCAGATGGAAAAACTCCGGCAACAATCCCAAATGCAGGAAAACATGAACGAAATGCAGCAGCAGATGGAAAAACTCCAGGCGACGACTGACCCGAAGGAACGCCGGAAGCTGATGCAGGAACACATGCAGACTATGCAGAAACACATGAAGATGATGCATAGCATGAGCGCTCTCGAAGGCGGTCCGGGCGGCATGATTGGCGGTCCCGGTGGTCCGGGCAGGATGCACGGTCCCGGAGGTCCGGGCGATTACGAAGGTGGTCCGGGCGGCAGAATGTACGGTCCCGGAGGTCCGGGCGATTACGAAGGTGGTCCGGGCGGCAGAATGTACGGTCCCGGCAACCCGGGCGGCAGGATGCATGGTCCCGGCGGACCGGGAATGATGGGCGACCCCCAGGGCGGTCCGAATGAACCGGGGTCTGAGTGATCTTCAAAGCCATTCATGCCGGGGAACTGTTCACCAGTGAACAGCGTCAAGCGCGCTGTTAACCGGGACTTGCAGATCAGAAATCGGGGTCTGACCCCTGAAAGACGGCTATGTACGTTTCCGTACAGACTGTACTTGATCATGGGACTAGGGTTCTATGTGCATCCGGTCTAACCCTGTAATCTGACCAGGCTGTCACTGCTAAAAATCCGCGAGTGACGATCGGCTGGCTGCGACAAAATGATGCTCGACTGACCTGCCGATAGTCGGGCCCAGAACACCTACCCAACCAAGAAGGAGTATCAGAATGTACAACACCCGTAGGAATCTTTTCGCACTCATACTCGCGACGGTAGCCATCGTTTCGATGGGTGTGATGAACCAGGCAAGCGCCGCAACCGCCGAGGATCTGGACAAGGATGCCCAGCAGGCCTTGCAGACACTGTATGACACCGAACCTGTTGCAAAGACCCTTTCGCACTCCGCCAAGGCGGTGCTCGTTTTCCCGAATATCGTGAAGGCCGGCCTCGTGTTCGGCGGCAGTTATGGCGAGGGCGAGTTGATCGAAGGCTCGAAAGTCGTCGATTATTACAACTCCGTTACCGGATCCTGGGGCCTGCAAATCGGGGCCCAGTCCTACGGATATGCCGTGTTTCTGATGACCGACAAGGCCATTCAGTATGTCAAGGATACGAAGGGTTGGGAAATCGGGGTCGGTCCGACCGTCGTCGTGGTTGACGAAGGGGTTGCCAAGAATCTATCGACATCCGCGCTGAAGGATGATGCCTATGCCTTTATTTTCAGCCAGCAGGGATTGATGGCGGGGGTCAGCATCGAGGGCACGAAAATATCCAAAATCAACCGGTAAACCAATGAGGGACGGACGCGATTTGCGTCCGTCCTGATTTGTCTGTCGCCCCCGGACACGGAGGCGTGAGTACATCAGCACTGATGGAGCATCAAGCCGCACCGAAACTCTGCCATCGCTGACCCTGAAATTTTACTGATTTAAAGGAGAATGTGCATGCCTCTGATTAACCTGGTCATCGTCCTGCTTGTAGTTGGCGTGCTGCTTTGGGTCGTCAATACCTACATTCCCATGGACCGAAAGATCAAGAACATTCTGAATATCGTTGTCGTCATTGTTGT
>Ga0210124_1001069_pt1 | contig 12440 bp, 7 predicted proteins | sample Muzzi_PWC_D2_FD_185554 | JGI IMG/M metagenome (GOLD analysis project Ga0210124, IMG submission 185554) | Wetland microbial communities from San Francisco Bay, California, USA, that impact long-term carbon sequestration - Muzzi_PWC_D2 (SPAdes) | ecosystem: Environmental > Aquatic > Marine >... | reverse complement strand
GGCGCTCGCATCGGATTAATAACTACCGAGGGCTTCCGCGATGTGCTGGAAATTGCCCGCATCGAACGGCCCGATGCCGGGTTGTATGACATTTTTGTTGACCTGCCCGCCCCGTTGGTGTCGCGCTATCTACGTACAGAAGTTAGCGAACGGGTTGGGGCCGACGGCCAGGTGGTGCACCCGCTTGATGAAGATAGTGTCCGGCAGGCCATCAATTATCTAAAGTCGAAAGACGTGCAGGCGATTGCTGTCAGCCTAATTTTTAGCTTCCGCAACCCGACCCACGAGCAACGTATTCGAGAGCTTTGTTGCCAACTTTTCCCGGAGGCTTCGGTTTCTCTTTCCTCTGAAATTGCCCCAGAGTTTCGGGAATACGAGCGCACCTCGACGGTGGTCATTAACGCCTATCTCCAGCCGATTATCGAAAATTATCTTGATAACCTGGTCAACAAACTGCACCAGGACTATGGTCAGGTGGATTTGCGAATTATGCAGGCCAATGGCGGCTCGATGACCGTGGACGACGCCAAAGGGCGAGCCGTCAATATGGTCAACTCCGGCCCGGCGGGCGGCGCACTGGCCGCGGCTTTTGTGGGCCAACTGGCCGGTGATAAACAGATTGTGGGCGTGGATATGGGCGGCACCAGTTTTGATATTGGTTTGATTGTCAACGGCCAGCCGCACACCTCGTCGGAAGGGCAATTTGAAGGCTATCCGGTCAAAATACCGATGATTGATGTGAACGCCATTGGTGCGGGTGGGGGCAGCCTGGCCTGGATTGATAAAGGCGGCGGGCTTAATGTGGGGCCGGAGAGCGCCGGGGCCGACCCCGGTCCAGCCTGTTACGGCCAGGGCGACCAGCCCACCGTCACCGATGCCAACCTGGTGTTGGGTCGGCTCAACCCGGCCTATTTTTTAGGCGGCGAGATGAAATTGGACATCGAACGCGCCCAGCAGGCCGTTCAAACATGTGTGGCCGCGCCTTTGAGCCTGCCGCTGGAAGAGGCTGCCGCCGGTATTCTGCGGGTGGTCAATGCCAACATGGTGCGCGGTATCAGTACTAATACTGTTGAAAAAGGGCTGGATACGCGCGACTTTTCACTGCTGCCTTATGGCGGCGCTGGGCCGTTGCATGCCGTTGACCTGGCCCGTGAATTGGGTATGCAGCGGGTCATTGTGCCACCCTATCCAGGTACATTGTCGGCGCTGGGGCTGTTGGTGGCAAACACTCGCTACGATTTTGTGTCTACCATGGCCGCCAATGAAGATAACGTTGTGGCCGACGAGCTAGAGCGGTGCTTTGCTGAAATGGAGGCCACCGGCAAGACTCAACTCCTGGACCAGGGTGTCCTTCTGGAAAGTATTCGGCTGGTACGCTCCGCCGATTTGCGCTACGAAGGCCAATCTTACGAACTAAACACCCTGCTTCCCGACGGTCCTCTAACCGACCAAAAAATCCGCCAGGTTATCGAGGCCTTTCACGAGCTTCACTATCAAGTGTACGCTTATGGCTCGGTGGATGAAAAGGTGGAATTTATCAACCTGCGACTTACAGCTATCGGGCTGGTGCCGGAGGTCAAACTGAGCGCGGCCCAATCTGCCAACGGGCATGATGTCGTCAAAGACCATCGCCCGGTTTATTTCTTTGATCACGGCTTTGTGGAGACTCCCATCCTCGACCGGGCCAAACTATCGCCCGGTGCGACCTTCTCCGGCCCCTGTTTGGTTGAAGAGGTCGCCTCAACCACCGTGGTTCCCCCTCAAGCGCGGGGGCGGGTAGATGCGTATGGCAGTATGATTATTGAGTGGGATTAGACTTAGTTTAATGAAGATCTGTAGGGGCAGGTCTCAGACCTGTCCCCTACAAAAGCTATTTTCAGAGGAGTGCGACAGTCCCTATTAGGACGGCAACGAAAATGAAAATAAGGAGTCAAAAAGTGCACTTTTTGACTCCTTAAGCAAGTTATTTTCAGAGGAGTATTTACGATGACTTACCAGGCCGACCCGATTACTATGCAAGTGATTCGCTACGCTATGGAGCAAGTTGCCGACGAGATGGGCCGTACCTTGGTGCGCACGGCTCGCTCGACGGTTATCAAAGAAATTGTGGATATTAGTTGCGCCGTTTTTGACCGCTATGGCAACACCATTGCCCAGGCCCACCACGCGCCAATGCTGCTGACCGGCTTTGAGATCCCCATGCGTTCCCTGCGCGCCCGCTTCACCGACGACCAGTTAGATGACGGCGATATCATTGTTTTCAACGACCCCTATATCGGCGGGCAGCACGTCATGGATTTGGTGACAATTGCCCCGGTCAAGATTGAAAACGAGATTGTTGGCTTTGTGGGCAGCATCGCCCACCACAGCGATATGGGTGGCGCTGCGCCGGGTGGCGTGGCCGGTGGCTTTAACGAGATTTATCTGGAAGGCATCCGCCTACCGATGGTCAAGCTGTACAAAAAATACAACGAAGACCCGGAACTCTTCGGTATTCTGCGTAACAACATCCGCGTGCCCGATAAAACGCTGGGCGATTTCCGGGCGCAAGCTTCTGCGGATTTTGTGGGCATGCGCCGCTTTAAGGAACTGTACGCTCGCTATAGCGGTGAGGTGCTGCAGCGGTCAATGGAGATGTTGCTTGACTATTCCGAGAAGCGTATCCGCGAAGGGTTAAAAGAACTCTCCGATGGAGATTACAGCGGCGTTGATTACGTGGATGATGACGGGCGCAGCGATGAGCCAATTAAACTTCAGGTCAACATCCACAAGCGGGGCGATAAAGCCACCGTTGATTTTGCAGGTACTTCCAAGCAAGTACAAGGTAACATCAATTGCCCCCTGGCTACAGTTCATGCGGCGGTTTACTACGCCTTCATTGCCGTGGTTGATCCTCACGTGCCACCCAATTCCGGCTGCTACCGTCCTTTTACCATCGAAGCCGAAGAGGGCTTGATTGTCAACCCCAAAATGCCGGGAGCCGTCGGGGCGCGGACCAACACCACCCAAAAAATCACCGAGGCCATGATGCTGGCCCTGTCCAAGGCGGCCCCGGAGCGTGTGATGGCTGGCAGCCACGGCAACATCACCAACTGCGGCTTTAGCGGTTTTTATCCCGAAAGCGGCAAACGCTTTGTCTACATTGACATTCAAGGCGGCGGGGCCGGGGCGCGTCCCACCAAAGATGGCCGCGATGGGCAGGACTCCCACCTGGCCCGTTTCCGAAACACCCCCATCGAAGCGGTGGAGTTGGAGTACCCGGTGCGCATTGAACGCTATGAACTCATCCCCGATTCCGGTGGTGCGGGCAAATACCGGGGGGCATTGACGGTACGACGCGATATTCGGGTGTTGATTGATGACGTTTCCTTTGCCCGCTATGGCGACCGGCAGAAGTTTGCTCCTTTTGGGTTGTTTGGGGGCAAGCCGGGCAGCAAGGGTCAATTTGTGCTTAACCCCGACACCCCGCAGGAGCATCCCCTTAAATCAAAAGGGTTGGATTACCTCAATGCTGGTGATATGGTCAGCCTGCGATTGCCGGGCGCTGGTGGCTACGGCAACCCCCTGGAACGTGATCGCGCCGCTCTACTGGCCGACGTGCGTGACGGCAAAGTAAGCATCGAGAGCGCCCGCGAGGATTACAAGGTGGTTATTGACCCGGAAACGTTGGCGGTAGATGAAGCGGCAACGAAAAAGTTGGAAAGTGGTAATTAGAGATTGGTAATTGTTGTATCTGTTGTGTATAGCTTTTAGTCATTCAAATTAGGTTAGCTTGTCGAAAGGATATCGTGACGATGGAAACCGAGGTTCCTCTGGTCAGTCCCAAATTGGAAACCTTGCGGCAGGAAGTAGCAGCAGGTAATGCCGCCGCGTTGGACGCTTTTTGGCAAGAGATCAGCCAACAAGGTACGCCCTTGATTGAGCCGCTGGCTGGTGACGAAAAACACTTGCTGGTGACGTTTCTCTGGCGTGCGGTAGACGAAACCCAAAATGTCGCGGTGGTGAGTTGCTTGAGTGGACAGATGGGGGCCAGCGAAGCAATGACCCGTATGCCAGCAACCAATCTCTGGTATAGAACTTATAAGTTACCAAACGATACCCGCGATTCGTATCAATTTGCCGTGGCGGACAACAATGTAACTGACCCGTTCAACCGGCGCCGCCATGTTTTTCCGGGTGATCCAGAAATCGGTTTTACTGGCTGGGAATCCTCTATATTTGAGCTGCCGGCTGCCCCACCACACCTATGGAACTCACCCCGCCCCGGCAACTCACCAGGTCAAGTGACCCTGCATCGCATCCGCAATGATGCTCTCGATAACGAGTATCGGGTGTGGGTCTATAGGCCACCCGGCTATACAGCAGACGGTCCGCCATATGGCTGGCTGCTCATGTTCGATGGCTGGTTTTATATCAATCTGATTCCCACCCCAACCATTGTCGATAACTTGCACACTGATGGGTTACTGCCGCCCCTCGTGGCGATTATGGTAGGTAGCCCTTTTGAACAGCATCGGCGACGTGATCTTGCCTGTTATCCGCCGTTTGAGGATTTTCTGATGCACGAGGTCTTGCCTTGGGCACGGCAAAACTATCATCTTTCCAATGACCCGGCACAGATAGCGGTGGTTGGTGCAAGTTTAGGAGGTCTAATGGCCGCTTATATTGGACTGCGTCATTCTGACCTCTTTGGCAATGTCCTGGCCCAGTCTGGATATTTTGGTTGGAAGCCTAGGGAAGACGACGAGGATGAGTGGATCGTACACCAATATATCGCCAGCCCGAAGTTGCCCTTGCGCTTTCATATCGAGGCGGGTTTGTTTGAAACGGATCAACCCACACCCCTGCCCGGTTTCAAAAACCTGCTCGTTTCCGCCCGGCACATGCGAGACGTTTTGCAAGCAAAGGGTTATCCTATTCGCTATGCCGAATTCAGCGGCGGGCATAATCCAATGAACTGGCAAGGGACGCTGGCCGATGGTTTGCTGGCTTTACTTGGGAAAAGCCCAACAAAATCTTCAAGCTCCTAATCTTTTCAACAGGAGGCGTTAATGGAAAACGCAATTTTGAATGCCCTGGTCTTTGAACCGGGACGGCTGCTTTATAAAGATGTCCGCTACTTATTTATTCGGCCCGAAGTGATTGCTATGCTGCATAAGCAAATCGAAGCCGAACTGGGCCAGGAAAAATGTAGCGAGATAATGACCACTGCCGGAGGCGTGGGCGGCTCCAAATCATCCCAGCGATTCAAAGAGGTTTTCAACTACAGCGAGCAAGAGATTGTAGAATTTATGTGCAAAATGGGCGGGGAAATTGGCTGGGGCGTGTTTAGCTTGGTCCATTTAGATGTAGGCGAGGGAAACATGGTCATTGAGGTTAAGGACTCGCCCTTTGCGGCGGCGTACGGCCCGTCAACCTCTAGCGTTTGTCACCTGATTCGTGGGGTAATAGGCGGCATGGGGGCCGGTATTTTTGGGACGGACATTACCTCAGAAGAGACAACATGTGCTGCTAAAGGCGATGTCGCTTGTCGTTTTGAAGTGAAACGTAAATCATCGTAACGAAATAGTGCTTTCAGGAGGTAACCTATGGATTTTCGTTTTACCGAAGAACAAGAATTTTTCCGGCGGGTAGTGGCCGATTTTGTGGATAACGAGGTGATACCTGTCGCAGCCGAACTGGATGAACGCGAGGAATTTCCATGGGACATCTTCCGTAAGATTGCCCAACAGGGCTGGCTGGGCTTGCGCTATCCCGAAAGTTATGGCGGGGCCGAGGCTGACAATATCACTTTCAATTTAATGTGCGAAGAACTGGCTCGTGGTTCGCTGGCGGTAGCGGCTACAGTCGCGATGCAAGCCTTGATGGGCACCGACTTTATTTACCGCTTTGGCACGGATTCCCAAAAGCAAAGCTGGCTGGTCCCTGCTTTGCGTGGCGAAAAAATCGGCGTGATTGCGATGACCGAGCCGGAAGCTGGCTCCGATTTAGGCGGCATTCGCACTACGGCGGTACGCGATGGCGAAGGCTACCGGCTCAACGGGGCCAAAATGTGGATTACCAGCGCCACTGTCGCCGACTTCTTTACCGTCGCTGCCAAAACCGACCCCGAGGCTGGTTTTAAGGGCGTGGACCTCTTTCTGGTTGAAGGCACCAGAGAAGGGGTAAGCGTGGGTCGTCAAATCAAAAAATTGGGCACGCGGGCCTCGGAGACGTCAGAGTTGATTCTGGAAAATGTGTGGATTCCCGGCGAGAATTTGCTTGGTGAAGCGGAAGGGCAAGGAATGCAACTGTTGCGCGGCATTTTAGACCAGATTCGGGTGATGACCGGTGCTTTGAGCCTGGGCTTGGGCGAGGCCGCCCTAGATGGTTCCCTGCGGTACGCCCAACAGCGTGAAGCCTTTGGCCGACCTATTGTCAAGTTTCAAGCCATCCAGCACAAACTGGCCGAAATGGCGACCCGACTGGAAGCGGCCCGAACTCTGGTCTATCGGGCGGCTTGGCTCATTGACCAGGGCACGCCCGACACCAAAATTTCGGCGATGGCCAAGCTCTTTGCCTCGGAAATGGCTAATTTTGTGGCCGATGAAGCCACGCGAATTTATGGAGCCTACGGGTATGCCATGGAATTTGAGGCGCAACGATATTTCCGCGATGCTCGATTTTTATTGTACGGCGGCGGCACATCGGAGATTTTGAAAAATATGATTGCGCGGGAGTTGCTGTAACCTTTATTTGAAGTCATGACTATAATAATTAGGAGATTGGAGATCAGGCACTGGTTGACTGACAGATTTAATATACCGTAGTAGATTCATCACGGAGACACGGAGAAAATCATAGAAAATCTCTGTGAACTCCGTGTCTCCGTGGTGAAATTCTGGCACAAGTTAAAATGTGTCAGTCAACCAGGATCAGGAGATGGGCTTAATCTCTAATCTCATTATTCCCAATCTCAATGGAGGAATTATCAATGACCCCACGACACCCGCTGCGGGTTTTAATTAGCAAGCCAGGTTTAGATGGACACGATAAAGGCGCGAAAGTTGTCGCTCATGCGCTGCGTAATGCCGGCTGCGAGGTGATCTATACGGGGCTGCATAAGACCATTGACCAAATTGTCGAAGCCGCACTCCAAGAGGATGTAGACATCATTGGCCTGTCAATACTATCGGGCGCGCACCTTGAATTAACCCAAAAGCTGATGCAGCGCTTGAAAGAAGAGAGTATGGACGATGTGATAGTGCTTGTCGGCGGGAATATTCCACACCATGACCGGCCTAAACTATTAGAGTTGGGCGCAAGTGCCGTCTTTCCCACGGCGTCACCGTTAGAGGAGATTGTCAATTTTGTGCAAGGCGTTACGCCGCGTTAAAAAGGATAAAATTTTGGAGTCCAAAAACTTAGTCCTTGGACTTCGATATTATTTCAGGAGGAATCAACATGCCTGTTCATGAAAAAGATTTGCCACCGGTCACCCTGGAGTCCGGCATAGAGGTCAAACCCGTTTACGGCCCTGAGGATATTGCCGACCTTGACCTGGAACATACCATTGGCGAGCCGGGCGAGTATCCCTTTACCCGGGGTATTCACCCGTATATGTATCGCTATAGACCCTGGACCATGCGCCAGTATACGGGCTTTGCCACGCCCCACGAAACCAACGAGCGTTTCCGATTTCTCATCGAACACGGTCAGAACGCACTCAACGTGGCCTTTGACCTGCCCACCCAGATGGGGTTGGACTCGGATGACGTGCTGGCCGAGGGTGAAGTAGGCCGGGTTGGGATGGCCGTGGATACCCTGAAAGATATGGAGGTGGCCTTCAAAGATATCCCCATTGATAAAATCAGCGTTTCGTTGACGGTGAATGCCGTCACGCCGGTTATTTTAGCGATGTATTTGACCACTGCCGAAAAGTATGGGGTGCCGCGCCAGCGGGTACGCGGTACTACCCAAAACGATATTCTCAAAGAATACATTGGTCGAGGAGCCTGGATTTTTCCGGTAGAGCCATCCCTGCGGATGACTGGTGATACCCTGGAATTTTGTGCCACAGAAGCTCCCAACTATTACCCGGTCAGTGTGTGTGGCTACCACATTCGCGAGTCGGGCGCAACACCGGCCCAGGAAATTGCATACGCCTATTGTATCGCCAAAGCTTATATTCAAGAGGTGGTCAAGCGGGGTCTGCGTGTGGACGACTTTGCTGGACGAATCTCCTTCAATTTTAATATTTTTGGCAACTTGTGGGAGCAGGTTGCTAAATTTCGGGCTGGACGCCGCCTGTGGGCCAAACTCATGAAAGAGGAATTTGGGGCCAAAGACCCCCGCACCATGCAGATGAAGATGATTGCTGGGGGTGGGGGCAGCGGCCTGACTATTGAAGAGCCGGAGAACAACATTGTGCGCGGCGCTTATTACGCCCTCATTGCCGCGCTCAGCGGGACTCAAACCAGTGCTTTATGTTGCTATGATGAAGCTTACACCATCCCCACCCCAAAGGCCCAACTCATTTCGCTGCGGACCATGCAAATTCTGGCTGACGAAATGGGCTTATGTGACACGGCAGACCCGTTGGCCGGATCATATTACATGGAACGGCTGACGGCAGAGATGGAAAAGCGAATCATAACCGAAATGCAGCAGGTTGATGAGGAATGGGGCGGCGTTGTCAAGGCCGTGAGTGAAGGGTTAATCCAGCAAAAAGTCGCCCGGCAAGCCTATGAGTATGAGCGTAAATTGCAAAGTGGCGAAATTGTGAAAGTGGGGATGAACAAATATCGCATAGAAGCGGAAGAAGAGACCATCCCCGAAGTTGAATTACACCCCTATCGCTCTGAGGCCAGAGAAGAGCAGTTACAGCGGTTGGCGCAGGTCAAACAGGAACGTGACCCGGTGGGCGTTGAGTCAGCCCTCAATGAGGTGCGTGATGTGTGCCATCGCGGCCAAAACGTTATGCCCGCGATGATGCGGGCGGTGCAGGCTTACTGCTCGTTGGGCGAGATTATCGGCGTAATGAAGGATGTCTTTGGTGAGTTTGATGAGCCGGTGCGCTTTTGAGTCTTTTTCTTTCTGATCATAAGACAATTGAGGTTCGGAGTACGGGCGTTGTTGCGTCGACCCCAGCCCCACCTCACCAATTATTCGATCTATAATCCTCCGCAAATTTTGGCCGTTTCCCGGCCCTTTTAAAGCCCTACCGAGATTCTGTGGGGCTTATTGGTTAATTTCTACGGGCCGGGCGCATCGTTAAAAAGTATAAGCCATGACTGATTCCAGGTCATCAAGCTCAACACTCGAATTGAACGTTCCTATCTACACTACTTTGTGAACCGTTGTCATATCATCAGTCAGGCAATAATTGACGGCAAAAAAATTGTATATTACAATAATTGTATTAGTAAAATGGTATGACCATTTTACTAATACTGTTACAAACAGTCATTGAGGACGCCGCAATGCCGCCACAGGTAGACCCTATTAAATTTGAGGTTATCCGTAACGCGCTGGTCGAAGCTACTGAAGAAATGACCATCGCTCTGCGCCGAAGCGCCTATTCCACTAATATCAAAACGCGAGCCGATTTCTCCTGTGCCTTTTTTGACCGCAACTTGCAAATTATCGCCCAGGCTTCGGGACAGCCGGTTCATTTGGGGTCACTGGCGGTTTCAGTGCCGACTGTCATCAAAAATTACGGGCCAGATAATTTAGGGCAGGGCGATGGGATTCTGGTCAACGACCCCTATTTAGGTGGCGTTCATCTAAACGATATCACCCTCATTTCTCCGGTACACTATCACGGTGAGTTATTTGGTTATGTTGCTAATCTGGCCCATCACGTGGATGTGGGCGGCGGCGCACCGGCTAGTATTGGCGCATTCCGAGAAGTTTTTCAAGAGGGGATCATCATCCCCGGTATCAAATTGGTGCAGGATGGCAAGATCATCGACGATGTATTCCGTTTAGTGCTGGCGCAGATTCGTTCTAAGCAAGAAACGGCGGGTGACTTTCGGGCACAGGTGGCGGCTAACAACACGGGGTTGCGACGGCTGCATCTGTTGATGGAACGGCTGGGGTCGGAGACGCTCACCTTTTACATGGATGAATTACTGGCCTATACCGGGCGTCGCACTCAGGCCGAAATTGCCAAACTGCCCCACGGACAATTCAGCGCCGAGGGCTTTGTGGATAACGACGGTTTCACCGATGAGCCGGTCAAACTGGCTGCCACCGTCACCATAGATGATGAGGGTGTGCTGTTTGATATGACCGGCTCGGACCCGCAGCGGCGTGCGCCGGTCAACTCTACCTATGCCCAAACCTACGCGGGCTGCGCTTATGTGCTCAAATGTCTAATCGATCCCGATGTGCCGGTCAATTCTGGCTTCTATCAAAAGGTGCGCATAGTTGCGCCCAAAGGAACCGTAACCAACTGTCAACCGCCTGCGCCGGTGGTAGGTGGCTGGGAAACCCAAACCCGGCTGGTCGATGTGATTTTGAAGGCGTTATCTCCGGCCATTCCCGAAAAAGTTCCGGCCGGAACCAAAGCCATGATGTGCCAGGTGGGGTTTGGTGGAACCGATCCCCGGAATGGTGAACTATACGCCTTTTATGAAGCCATTGCTGGCGGCTATGGCGGTCGAGCTACGAAAGATGGTGATGACGCGGTGCAAACACACGGCCAGAACACCGAAAATGCGCCCATCGAAGAGATTGAAATTAACTATCCGCTCCGTATTTCTTGTTACGAACTGGTTGAAAATTCCGACGGTGCGGGTAAGCATCGCGGCGGCCTGGGGTTGCGTCGGGATTATCTGTTTCCCGATCATCCGGTCTCCTTCACTATTTTGGCCGACCGGGACCGCTGGGGGCCTTGGGGTTTATTTGGGGGGCAGCCGGGCCTGAAAGCCAGCTACATTTTGAACCCCGATACCGAAGCGGTTGAATTGGGTTCTAAAACGACGATCCAACTCAATCCCGGCGACGTGATTAGCTATCGTACTTGTGGCGGGGGCGGCTATGGCCTGCCGGAAGAGCGTGATCCACAAGCCGTGCTGCTCGACGTGCGGGAGGGCAAAGTCAGCCTGAATCGTGCTCGGCAGATTTATCGGGTGGCCATCGACCCGCGCACGTGGCGAATCAACCCAACCGAAACAGCTGCGCTGCGAGAACAAGTTAAGGAGGCGTAATTGGCCCACATCGATCCCATTAAATTTGAGGTAATTCGTAACGCCCTGGTTGAAGCCACGGAAGAAATGTCCATCTCGCTACGGCGTAGCGCCTACTCAACCAATGTCAAGACGCGGGCCGATTTCTCGTGTGCTTTTTTTGATCACCAGTTACAGCCTGTGGCTCAAGCCTTCAACCAGCCGGTGCATTTGGGATCGCTCACCCAAATTGTACCTCGCGTGGTACAGGCTTATGGCGTTGAAAATTTGGGGCCAGGCGACACGCTGATCGCCAACGATCCCTATCAGGGTGGCGTTCACCTCAATGATGTCAGCCTGATTTCGCCGGTTTACTACGGTGATGAGCTCTTTGGCTACGTAGCCAACACTGCGCATCATGTGGATGTGGGCGGCGGCGCGCCGGCCAGTATTGGCGCGTTTCAAGAGGTTTATCAGGAGGGGGTCATCATCCCGCCGGTAAAATTGGCGCAGGGTGGACAGATTGTGTCTGATATTTTTCGATTGGTGTTGGCCCAGATTCGCTCCAAGCACGAAACCGCTGGCGACATTCGAGCACAAATGGCGGCCAATAATACCGGTGTACGCCGCTTGACTAATTTGCTCGATCGGATGGGGCTGGAGACAGTCAATTTTTACGTGGCCGAACTAATTGCCTATACCGAACGTCGTGCCCGCGCCGAGGTCACCAAGCTACCCCAGGGCATCTATCAGGCTGAGGGTTTTGTGGATAACGACGGCTTCAGCGATCAGCCCGTGAAGCTCGTCGCCACCATCACCATAAACGATGAAGGCGTCATATTCGACATGACCGGCTCGGACCCGCAGCGGCGTGCGCCGGTCAACTCCACCTATGCCCAAACTTACTCGGCTTGCGCTTACGTGCTCAAGGCGCTCATCGACCCTGATGTGCCGGTTAATGCCGGATTTTACAAGTTGGTGCGAATGAATGCCCCGGAGGGAACCGTAACCAACTGCCTGCCTCCGGCGGCAGTGGTGGGCGGTTGGGAAACGCACATCCGGCTGGTTGATATTATGTTCAAAGCACTGTCGACTGCGATTCCCCAAAAGGTTCCGGCTGGCACCAAAGCGATGATCTGCCACGCCGGTTTTGGTGGTATCAACCCCCATAACGGTGAATATTACTGTTTTTTGGAGACGCTGGCCGGTGGTTACGGCGGTCGAGCTACGAGTGATGGACCGGATGCGGTGCAGCCTCACGGCCAAAATACCGAAAACGCGCCGGTTGAA